>Ga0131853_10028098_pt1 | contig 10080 bp, 2 predicted proteins | sample TergutLab28metaG_FD_92764 | JGI IMG/M metagenome (GOLD analysis project Ga0131853, IMG submission 92764) | Labiotermes labralis P1 segment gut microbial communities from Petit-Saut dam, French Guiana - Lab288 P1 (version 2) (version 2) | ecosystem: Host-associated > Arthropoda: Insects >... | reverse complement strand
TGAAATAACTCAACAAATAAGTCGCAAGCTCCTGAGGATGGATGTATTAACATCCGAAACATGTTGAGCATTAAATAATGAAATAAAAAAGCAAGTGACATCAAGCTGGTCTCTCTTTATTCATCTATCAAGATGATGCATGGTCCAATAAACATAAAATATGGCAGGCTTTGGACTCTCAGCATGCAGTAGCCCTGTGGGTTGGCAAAATTAAGCCTTTGAGACTCGAAATCTGACAACTCAACCACCCAAATGAAGCGCGTAACGTCTAAGAGTCACGGGACATTCAAAACGCCCAACTACAACCCAATAATCATTCACAAAATACTAGGATTGAATCAACTTATGTTTGCATGGAAACAATGGTAAATCATCACGACAGTTTTTTCTTACGATGCTGTCTAAAGGCCCGTCTCTTTTTTCATAAATGTCGCATCCTTTTCCTCGGTGTTCTTGTTACTGCCCCCTTAGGTGTACTGGTAACTTTCTGTTCAGTTGACGCGTCTTCACACATTTATCACACACACATACACATAAAACTGCTACGTACCACAGTACACGCTACACACTAAGTTGAATATTACAACTGGCTATTCATTTTGTTAACCTACACTGCTAGAATGTATCAATTACACTCCCTGAAAATGACCCTTTTTAAGGGTTGAAACATGTTGGGGTTAATTATTGTTAATAAAGTGGTGACATAATAATACATGAGTGCATTTGTTAGTGTTTGATGTAACGTACACATGTTCTTCCTGTTTCTTCTAACTGCATGATCAGCCGGTGAATAATACTGCTGGAAGGTATGCCAAGAACTGAAAACATCTGGCATACGACTTTCCCACCTTTTCTATGCACAGTAACACAACAACCACTGAACACTATGATCCCTCGCGTACGAAGCTACTGCGCCCGCTCCCACACCAAAACCACTCCTTCGATACACGGACGGTCCACCCCCACAGGAAGACGAATGGAACTCTTTACGTTAATTCCACTTGAAGTGATGAGGCTTTAGCATGCAGCAGCGAATTGAAACTCCACAGTTTGCTTGCCTGATCATCCTGAAGCGCCACGGCTTAATGAAACCGCTATGTAGCTCGGCTAACAAGGACAAAAGGCAAGGACAAGTGCGTGCAAAACATACAATGCAAGGTCAAGCAAAGCAGATAGTGGGAATTAGGCCTGGTCTTGAAACTTTCGCCACGTCGACAAGTGTGTGGTAAACTTCGGGACTGAGGCTAGTCGGTGGCCTACTTGACATCAAGTTTGTGGGCTAAAGATACATGTAATACGTTTCTTAGGACACGATTCAAAGGCAAGTCTTCACTCTCCGTGGAAATTAACTAGCTAATCAGATGTCAAACTAGTAGATATATGCCGTTGCAGATACCTCTCAACCTAGTAATCGGTCCCATTACTACCTATTTCATATGCCATGTTGGTTATGATACTCAGTTTCATTCTAATTTTTATTCTTATTACAGGATGATGCTCATAAGGTCAGGCACATAGGTTACAAGGGAAACCAGTAATGAAAAAGAGAATAAACAATAATTCAACTTAGCGTAGAATTACAGCAGTGCAGTTACCACCGACAGAGGGTAATGAGGCACGGAAATCGCTTCGTGTTACAAGACGGTTACTGTTGTATTCGGTTATTTTGAGCAAGCTTCGAAGAAGCAGTTAACTCGGGTTTAGAAGGCATGTACGCGGCATTCAATGAAGTACTCGCGGCGTTGAGTGACGTCACGTATGAGCACATTTCTAAGAAAGCAGCGGACTCTGTTTCCTCGCGGCTTGTACAGAACGAGCCTGTGCTGCTGGGCTGATCAATTAATGTTGCGTCCAAGTAGCACGATCAGTTTGGTTGTCAAATTCGCTGAGATGGCGAGAAAGGAATGTACTGCTATGGTCTTACGTGTCGAACTATTTAAATGCTAGACGGTCTTTGGACTCTAGGAAGGCGACCTAGATTCTAGACAATGCAACAAGCGAGCGGAAGTGAAAAAGGGGCAGCAGAAAAGAACAGATAAACGAGTTCAGACCTGTATATTATACATCTGAAGCGACGAAAACTGCAAGAAAAGACAGATCGCGAGTTAGAATAAGATGAACGGGTGGCAGACGTTCAAGGGAAAAGACCGGATGCAGGATAAAAGGAAAGAGTTCGAAGATGGAGGGAGGAAATAAATAAACAAGAAAGGCAATGTACGTATAACGTGACATTGAGACGTGTTCGTGCAACCATCATTGCAGTGGAAAAAGCAGTATTACATGTTCTTAGTGTGTGTGTTTGTAGCCTTTGGTATCCTGCATGCAATGCGCATGCGACATATTGCAATCTGTGGTCCGTCCAGCTCTACAATATTTGCTCATATTACCTCTTATTGGACATAAAAATTTGTGTTTTGATTTTTTCTACAAGTTTTGTCTGAAACATTTCTCTTTCTAAGAAGAATTGAGCGAGATATAAAAAATGTACATTGTTCTTCATTTACAGTATCCGTTATACTGGTCAGATTAAAATGAAATGGTCAGATTTTCGAAAAACACTCAAACATCACGCATCATGAAAATGTGTCCAGAGGGAGCCTAGTTGTTCATGAGGACGGACGGACGGACGGATACGACGAAGCTAATAGTCGCTTTTCGCAATCTTGCGAACGCGCCTAAAAATGGACAAGTGTGCGTCCTTATGCCGACTACATAAAATGAATACAGAATGGAAAAATCATTCTGCTTTTTCCTTTCGCTCATTTCATCTACAAAATAATTCAGAGGGACTTCGATAAAATTCTGTCAAGAAATACTGGTTCTCTACACCAGAGACAATCGGACGAATTCATTTTGGATTAATAAGAATCAAACTTTAACTTCTCGCAAAACAGGAAGATACAGATTAATGCTTGTAAAATGTTCTCATAAACCGAAGTACTCGGAGAAAATCGTGCCCCACTGTCACTCTGTCCACCACAAATCCCACACAGACTGGTCTGGGATCAAACCGGGATTCTGTCTAAAAGCGAGAAAAGAACCAGCTGTTTTATACAATACAGATTTTACAGGAATATTCAAAAGAAATTAGATTAAATCTCTTTACATTTAAAGTATCGTGAGGTTGAAACTAGCAATTCAAATACTTCTCGAAGTGAAGAAAGTGCCCGGTTTCATTACGTACATCCAGGCCTTTGTAACAAAAGCGCATTATTCTTCAACACGCGTATGTGTGTGTCACATGATAGTCACAAGAAAATCCGTTTGTAATACTGTGACAAAGATCCGGCTAGAAAAGCATCAACGACTTGCAAATTAGTGAACACGTTCGCCATGAAAAAGGGTGGCATGAGCCCAAATGCCTCATTTTTATACTCAGCGAGTTTTACTTTGAGTACAAACAGCACGTTTCAGTGGTACTTGAGTTCACGGAGTTACCCGAGTTACATACAAGAATTACGGGATAAAGACTAAGTTCAATTCAAGTGCTAATCTGGCGAGAGACGGTCTGAAGTTAGTTTGTATATGAAGATTAAACTTAATTCAAGCGTTACCGAGTTACGTTATGTGAACGCTGTTTGATCCAGAGACTGTTACCAGAAAACTGATGTAAATTGACTGAAGTGTCAGGAAATGAATTTGAGGACGAAGCGTACCTTAAAGTATTCCAAAGTGATGATGATTAACTCACGAGTTCCCGAGTTAATTGCCACTGTGAATAATAATTCGAGGGTCACTGAAAGTGTTAAGATGTCATTGAAATCATTTTTGTTGCAGAGCGAGATCATTGAATCATAAACAACGGCAGCTGGGATGTGTCAGTCGGTACAGCATCTCGCAACGGGCTGGACAGTCCGGGGATCGAATCCTTTGCTGTCCAGACGGGCCCCGAGGCTCACCCAGCCCCGCGTAAAACGGGTATTTGGGCTTTCCCGGTGGTAAGGCAGACACAGCGTGGTGATAGCCGCCCCACTGCTTTCTAGTGCTGGATGGCGAATGGGTTGGAGCTATACTTCCGCCTCCCCTCTGTAACCGCATAGGTGTTATGGGGTGATCTTTGCCTTTAATACATATTGGTAAGGATACTGGTTACAAAATCTGATCAGATCTGTTGCTTCAATTTGCTGCTGTTACTTGCAGACAGGCCGGTTATTTGGTGCTCAAGCGCTACAGTGAGAATGAGCACCAAACAATGCTTCCTGTACTTAATTAGTAACACAAACTAGTACATAAAGCACAGGAATCACTGAGAGTTACGGTCTTCTAAAACGTTATGCCTTGTATTCGTGCAGAAAGTTACCAACGTTTCGAGGGATCCTGCTGCTGCCATCTTCAGGTTAGAGGAACCCCTAATGCCAGACCACCACTCTTCGTACACTCAGTCGAACAAAAATCCATCGGCCTGAAATTTTCTAAGTCCCGAACTGGAAGTCACGTGACGTACAGTTGCCATCATAATTCGAGTCGTTTTACTTTCCCCATATTTGCGCACTCGTGGCGTTTCTCTGTCTCCCATTCATTACAATCAATCAAACAGCGTATATATTAACCGAACACAACAATACATTTGCTTAATTTGAAATTAAAACATTAATTAAACTTAATTTACTTTCCCAGGCGTGAGGCTAGCTAGCTGTGCTGCTAGGGTAGGGATGGATGAGTCGACTGGACAGTTCCGTTCTTATAGTCAGCCTAGAACTGACAAGCCGCGCCACATAGATTATCTTGCGAGAAAAACTAAAGTCGAATCCGGTTATAACGACACCGGTTTAAGCGATAACTCGACTGTAAAGTCAGGCGTTATGTGGTACCAATTAATTCCTCACTGTTAACCACAACATTAAACTCATCCGTTAGAACAGCACTCGTTTGTAAAGACACGACGTTAAACCCCAGTTTGGCTGTATATTTAACCCTTTGCAGACGAAGCGCAGACTGCTTTATTTAAAGACCCAGTCCGTACCGCGCTGTAAACACTTTTCATCTCGGTTATAAAAACCATTCAGTTCATGCTGTAAGTGGCACAAGTCGCTGTTTGTTCTCAGATAAATACAAAACACATAAATACAGTGTGGGCAGAGCGTACAGTTGTTGAATGTTAAACTTGTTGGTGCACTAACCAGTGGGCTTTAAAGGGTTAATACCTTTCCTACAGTCTGACAGATAAGGTTGATTTTCAAAGCCATGAGAGTGAAACAAGAGCCGTCGTGTAAGACGAGAATACAGTGAAAATTATTCCAAAAACAACGATGGTCTCCTTAATGTGCAAGGTAATGCACTTGTCCAGTACAATGCAATGAATATCATTCTCTGATATATAAGACGCAATGCCCTACTTTATAATGCAAACGCGAGTTAGTGCTAACGTTTCTTTCACAATCAGTTCTTATGTTAGTTATCTGATGACGTGTCACTAGCCTATTAAACAGCAGACTTACTACTTAAGTCGTGATTATTATGGGTTACATTTGTCGACATTTAGAATTATTGAGAAAGAAACTTTCCCCACCTAACGATAATAAATGAGATTATATTCTACTTCCTGTTTTCTTACACAGACAAAGAGTGCCGGGAATGTCATAAAGCAAGTCACGAGCGCTACAGACAAGTTAATTGCTAAACAGAATTGTATTATTACAAACAAGTTTTTATCAACGCGATCGTTCAGCCACATGCTACTCCTGCGCTGCTGGTTCCTACATTTATCCTCCGTTCGCTTAGGGCCAATCCATTCCGTAGACAACACTGACAATAGCAGAGGAAAAAAAAAACAGAGAGCCGACGACAATTTAGGTTATCCGGTCACCTACAAAATTTAAAATAACCATGGCAACAATGGCTTCTGACACCAAATGTAATTTATAATGCAGCGATATTTTGTTTACCACTAAGCTGTTAAGGAAACAGTAAGCACACAGTGGCTCATGGACAGCGCCACACTGCTATCTATCCCCCTGCTATAAATTGCAATGAATTTTGGTAACAGCGTCTTCACAAAATTTTAGCGCTCAGATTTTGCGACTAAGCCGATGGGTATACAGAACCGCAGGATTCATGGTAAGCAGCACAGCACCGTGAACTCTACTGCCACTGGAACCACACAGCAATGTTAATCGCGGCGTCAGACGCCATTTAAGATAAACTATATGTACACGGAGTGACCCACATGCGTAAGCTAGGGACTGTTGGACAATGAATAAATCGGTTTGTTGGGAAGACAAAGAACAAAGAAACAACTGTACAAGCTAAACTAATGTATACAGAGTATATCTGTGCGCGACAGCTGTCATGGCATCACGCGGCGCATGCAGACTTTGTGTGCAATAAATCTGCCTTCCTCAGGGACATAATAAATGAGACACTCTGTATTTCTCACATTAGTACTCAGTCGTGACGTCAGATCTTCTGACATTTACTGAATTTCCTGGATGAATAACTGTTGGTTACATAATGCTAAGACACAACGGGCAAAGCTGATCCGAACAAAGCTGCCACAGAAGGCGAAGCAAGTCGCCGCTCTACATGTATGTCCACGATGTCCACAGTTTTTTCATTTCAAAGAATTTAAGTGAAATTCTGATTGAAAAATCGTCCATCCACTAAATTAATCAACTTTTGCGATGTGCGACGTCGAGCATTTACACCATTACGGAAATCTCATTACATAGTACACCCCTAAAATTATTCAGCGATAACAAACCTGGAAAACATTTTACAAATTGCTTCATTGTGCCCTTTTTATCTATAAATATAAATCAGGGCCCACAATTAATGCAATATACGATAGTACAGAAGGTTACCGAACTCATGGTCAAATGGTTAGCATTCCTTCCCCGTATCAGAGATAGAATAATCGAATTCTAGCCAGCCGACTGCCCATCGTGACGGAGGAATATCGGTTTTCTCAGACCCTCCCGGAAAATGCATGTACAGTGCTTCAAATAACGCCACGACTCTTGCACATCCTTTGAATTCACTGATACACTATCATGAAGATATTCGACACTATACAGTGAGTCAGTGACGTTGTCGTAGCGTCTTTCGACAGGTCAATGGCATCTTGCAAAGCAAGTTCTCCGCAGAGTGCGAACCTATGCTTCCTCTTTCAAGTTACAGTATCCTCTTGTTTCCTCAAGGTCATTCAATAGCTGCTTACGTCTTCTTCCTCCTCTTCCCGCCACTCTATCCTCCCCTCTATCTTTCCTTCATGTACATGTTGTAGAAGACAGTTCCTACGCAAGATGTGACAATTTTGATTATCCTTCCTTCCTTCCTTGTATTGTATATATGACGTTCCTTTCCTATTTGAATCTTTCTAACACTCCAGTTTTCACGTGGTCGTTCCAACTGATCTTCTCCATCCTTCTACAGCACCACATTTCAAAACTTTCCAGGTATTTCTGAGCTACTTCCCGAATGTCTGAGTTTCAACACCACACAGAGCTATGCTCCAAAAGTATCCAAAAAAAAAGTAGGTTTTTTTGTGAAACGACATGTAGACCTCCAGTATAACACTTTACATATAGTGTGCGTCTACCGGCTGCACAACCTAGTGCTAACCTTCACGACACAAGCACCATATTTACATCTACACATAATGTCGTCAGATACTGCTTATCCAAGACCCACTAACTTAGAATTTGCAAGAATATATACCACACGGTACGTCTGACGTACCATGAGGTCTGCCAGTCACGAATAATTCAGTTTCCCCTTTACGTGGAAAAACCAGTTGTGACATACACATGGAAAACGAAGAAGTAATGACAATCGTAACTACGCTGAATGGTATCTTGCCAGATAGGTTATTGCTACATTTAGCACAGAAGACGCTACACTGTAACACGATGTATACATTTTAATGCATTTTATCTCATGGTTGTATTTACTGTCGGCCCCCAAAACACCCTCAGTACGGTGAACTTTAACATCTCCAATTTCACAAAATGCAACTATTTTAATATCTTACTCCCAGTATTTTACATTGTTTGATGACGATATTTTAAAGAGCCAAAACATTTTGCAATACATTATACATAAAGATACCATCAAACGAAATTGTGATTGACTGTCCCTACTTCTTAGTTTATTCAGTTTCCCACCACAAAAGGACTACTCTTACGAAACGGGTAGAGCTGGTAACCAGAGAGCGAGCGAGCGAGCGACAGAGAGAGAGAGAGACAAATTCAACGAATTCGGTCATGTCACTTGTGCTTATGATTACCAAACCTGCTCTGTAATTCAGAGATCAGTAGTACATTTCGTGGGAGGCTTCCATGACCGATTTTTCACGGCCAGGTTTGAGGCTGTCACAGAAGTGTTGAACAATAGTGTCCTTAGGTGTGAAGCTGTGCCCTTGGTTGAGCAGTTCCCGATATTCTGAAGGATCGTTGTGTCATCTCAATGGTCCAGCAGTTCAATACGACTGCTTGGTCATGAATGTTTCGGACGCTACAATCCTCCGAAACTGCGGTAACTCATCCAGCGACACTGCGTCACATTCGAGAGGACGTGAATGCTTGGTCACGAATGTTACGGGCGCTACAATCCTCCGAAACTGCGGTAACTCATCCAGTGACACTGCGTCACATTCTAGAGGACGTGAATGCTTGGTCACGAATGTTACAGGCGCTACAATCCTTCGAAACTGCGGTAAATCATCCAGTGACACTGCGCCACATTCGAGAGGACGTGAATTCGATTTCTCACTCTTTTCCAAAGTCCATGGGGGTAAACACTGTTACAGCCAGACCTGCTTAGGTGATACAGACAGCTACTTCGTAGGCCATGCACCTAAATACATGCATATCACATAATATCGCCACAGCCTGGCATAACAAATGTAACACGTTTATGTTGCAGATGCCATAACATAACGACCTGTATCTCCTTTACAAACACCATCACGATTATTTAATAGTGCCAGTTAAATTAAACACATAACGTTATCGTTACAAATTAGAAATTAAACTATCTGGACCCTAACCTCAGGGGTAAAACGGCCGGGACGTAAGGCTCAGCACTCACCGCCAACTAGTGAAGAGGTTACGAATGCGTGGAGCTATACCTCTACTCCTACAATACGACTTCGCGGAATTTACAGGGACAACTTTACTTTTACCTTTACTATTTGGAATGTTTCTTTTAATATAAATTTAGGTTACTGCGAAAATTAAAAAAAATAAGTAAAAGTCAATCGAACTTGTAACAGCTGCACCAAGGTGAAAAATTAAATCCTGAAAAATACTTTCACAGTAAAATTTCACGGCCAATTGTGATTTCCACCACTACTTCACAAGATCAACAAGCATCGTGTGACAGATTACAACTAGAAGAAATTCTACGATTTTTTTAAAGTAAATCTCAATTCAAGCTTTGCTCCAGAAAGTAGCTAACGCCCAGGAATATAAATAAGACCAGTTCCGTCTATCCGTCTTTCTTAAATGAAGGAATGAAAATGGCACCAACCTGTGTAGGGGTGTAGAACTGACAAGGTATCCAGTGGTCCATGCATAACGTATGGTTCGCAGGCACACTACAGACGTACAAACCGACAACCACAACACATCACCAGTACCACAACATCACACGACGGTGTGCGCGAAGATGTGTTCCACGATACAGTAAGCGCCCGGATGAAACGACGCAGTAGTCTTGGCTAAAGAGATAAAAACACCCCTTCTTCATCATCATAATCAACATTATCGTTGTTGTCCTTTCTACTGGTCCCAAAATCCTGCTTCGATATCATACCTCCCTTCTACCGCGATCCTGAAGAACAAGTTGGCTGTTCTGTCCGATGTAAACAAGAAGAAGAAAACTGGATCTCGCAGAAGGAGGGGGGCAGAGTGGCTTGGTCCAGTAACAGCGTGTCTTTAAGGCTGCTGGGAACGCACGATTTGAGGGAGGAGGTACGTTATTCTTTAAGGCAGTTGGATTCCTATCCGGGGTGTGGTCACCTTCTTTTGTCGTTCAGGGATACAGAGCAGTGGTGCTGAATGGTCCATCGCCCCCCCCCCCCCCCCCACCCCCAGTTAGAAGAAAAAATTTCCCCCCCCTTCTTGCCAAAACACCACCTCT
>Ga0131853_10028096_pt1 | contig 10080 bp, 7 predicted proteins | sample TergutLab28metaG_FD_92764 | JGI IMG/M metagenome (GOLD analysis project Ga0131853, IMG submission 92764) | Labiotermes labralis P1 segment gut microbial communities from Petit-Saut dam, French Guiana - Lab288 P1 (version 2) (version 2) | ecosystem: Host-associated > Arthropoda: Insects >... | reverse complement strand
TTTCCCCACCAAGACCCTATACACCCCCCTCTCCTCACCCATACGCGCCACATCTCATTCTTCTCGATTTTATCACCCGCACAATATTGGGTGAGGAGTACAAATCATTTAGCTCCTCGTTATACCGTCTGCCACCACAAATTGTATTAATCCCGTCAATGATGTGTTGACGGTATATATTTATCAGTTTTACCATAGTATTTTATCTGCTTAATTAAAATATGATGGCACTAAACTAGCAGAAATGGTACGGCGGGGGGGCGGGGTTCCCGTTCGAATCCCAAAACTCTATGCCACTGTTACAGCAGTCAGTTCCAGCAGGACACCTGCCGCCGAGAGACGCCGCAGAATGTTTCGAAGGCGACTGGCATAACGGCTTGTCACAAAGGGCGTAAAGCTTATCAAGGCACCGCGGGTTCCGTGTAACAGCTGCTCGACAGCACGTCACTCGATCCAACGCCCCAGACGTTCTCTGACGCCAGTTCAAAACAGGGACATGAGCTCGCGAGCGACCCTGTCCAGAACATTCAAATACGGAGAACTGGTGAACGATCGGTCGTAAGGTTGAAAATCGAAATGCGACCAGCCAATCGCCGTTCTAAATCTGCTCTGAAATTTTCGTGGAAGCGATTAACCCGGGACGAGGCTAGTGCAGTTTCGTAACGCGGCACACGCTTGCGTGTTTTCTGATAAATCACCCACCGCACTGCCCCTTTAATGGGTTATCCAGAAATACAATGGGAGTGAGTGCTTATGTTTCCATACCAAGGACGCCTGGTCCCAGGTGCCATCGCATAACTGCGTCAGTTGCGCGAATAATCAAACTGCTAACATTCTAATCCGCACTACACGGTACACGCAAGAGAGCTGTATCAATTGGGCACTGATTCGCACAAGCGATGAAGTGCATCCCCCCTCCCCCCATGGTGCAAAAGCCCCTAGTGGGCCGGGGCCTCCTGACTGTCGAGGCTTCACGATCACACTCGGACACACCACACTCAGTAGGACTCCTCTGGACGGGTGATCAGCCCAGTGCTGAGACCTCTGACAGACAACACAAAACATTCACATGACAGACATCCGTTCCCGCGGCGGGATTCGAACCCGCAGTCCCAGAAAGCGAGCCGCCGCAGACCCGGGCCTTGGACCGCGCGGTCACTGGGACCGGCGACGAAGAGCATTTTGTGAATATCGCAGGACAACGCGAAGAGTAGGAACGGCCCGACTGACCACCGAACCGGCAGCTCACTATCCAGCACGCATCGCAACATCGATTAGTGTATTAGTGCCTGCTGGCACCCTTCATTACATCAGAAGCCAATATCACGAAGATGAAGGGTGTGGGGGGGGGGGGGGGTAAGCACCCCTTGCAGCCCGAACAAACATGTCATATTTAACGTGACCTAAAGTAAGGAATGCTCTATCGCCATTGCTTTTCAATTTTTCTTTCGAACTGAATGGTAGAAGTCTGCAGGCCTCGACAGTTTGGCACACTCTGGACTGTCTGTTGTGACATGTGACGTGTAACCTGAACAGACTGGAACTAGGCATGTCGTTCACTTTGCAACAGTCCTGATGTTCGGGATTTTAACCTTTCGTGACGTTTTCCGACAAATCGGGATGAGGTCACTACCTGACGAGTCGGCCTTCCCCACTGTCTCGGTATTGTGATGTTACTCTCAGCTCAGCTGTTTCGGATTTTTTTTTTTTATTTTACGTACTTAAAAACGTCCACGCCTAAATTCCTGGCGGTATATCATTTTTATTGGTGGTATTTCCTAAATTATGTGATCCAAACAAACGTCTTACACTGAAATGGATGATGCCGATGATCGTGTCGGCTTAATCAGTCCCAATCAATCACGAACATCGCGACTTGGCCTGTGCCACTGTCAGCCATTAATGTCATCCGACTGTGCCAGCGGCCAAAATTCCGCAAAGTCGCCGCTGGGACGGACACGTCCGCATGTGTGGCCCAACGTATCCTGCACGACATTAAGCACATAAGCCGAAATACAGTGTCACCTGCAGAACAGCAGTTTGCCAGCACACTAACTGGTGCCACCAACCGCACACACGAACCTCACCGAATTCGTGCTGCCATTTGGTCGTGCATTCTTTGTTCGTCTTCCCGCTGGCCAACGGGAAGTATAAATATTTAAAATACAGACTTACAATTCTGCAGGCTGTTTTGCATGGATGAAGCAAACAGCGATATGGGCTGAAGGTGTTCAACAATAGGTTGCTAGGGTGCTGATAATACTTGACCACAGAAAGGAGCAAGTAACAACAGAATGGACAATACTGTACAATGCAGATCCTGATTATTTGTACACAGCGCCACATACTATTTGTTCTTCTGTGGCGCAACAGCCGCCTCATTGTTGAGGTTTCTACAAAACACACACACACACACACACATACCCGATAAGACTCCTCGGAATAAGTGATCAGCTCGTCACACAGGCCGCTACCTACACAACACAGAACCAACGCCAGACACGAACACCAATGTCCCCTGCGGGATTCGAACCCGAAGTCCCAGCAATCTAGGGGTCACATACCTGCGCCTTAATCGCACGGCAACCGGGGATCGGTCGATCGGTTGCCAAATATGATTAGGGTAATCAAATAAAAAAGAAAAGAATGAGGGAAGTCTTGTAGCAGGAACTGGGGTGAGGATAGGTGCAAACAGGTTTCTGTTGAGGAAGGAAAGACACCTTTTGGGTACCTACACGTAAATGGGAATGTAATATTAAAATGTATCGTGGAGAGAATGGGTGTGGCTTGAACAGGCCTGGCTCAGGACAAGCACAAATGACGGACCCCTGTTGCGAATATGGTAATAAAACTTCGGGTCGCAAAAAATGCGGGTAATTTGACTAAGGACTGTTCCCTGGAGTTACCTGCAGGGTATCACTGCGGCTTGTACTACTTCCCTCTTCCCACATTCTCCCCGGACTTACGACTGTCGCAGAACAGAACTCCGCTGTCGTGAAGAGCATGTCCAGCCGGTGTCAAAACTGTACGTGCAGGGAGGTCTCTCTCTCTCAGCATAACAACATGACGTAAAGTGCACACACAGAGAACAGTAAAGTCGCTGTGATTAATCGAGCACTACGCCAGTAAAAGCATCGGGTGTGTGGCTTCAAAACTACTTAACCTCGACACTAGGCGCAGGTGGCAGCTACAGGATCCGTCCGTTTTGCTTCGGGAAAACACGACACGATACCCCTTGGATTAGGGGCTGGGTGGGTCCCACAGCCGGGCTGCATGGTTTGGAGAAGAAAAGAATTTCCGCTGCCGGTAGTCGAACCCCGGATCTTCAATGTAGACATAAGGTATGTTCTTTTTCCGAGAAGTGTGTCCCTGTCACCACGGCATGGTGCGTCTTCGGGTTGCGGATGGGGAACGGTCTGCGAGTATCTTGAATATGCAGTCGCAGACAGCCTAAAAGGGGTGGTCCTCCAGCGTGGGGGTTGGGCGAGGTGCTGACAACTCCTCGCCGTAAAAAAATGGCATAGTCACGCAACATACACACGTGCCTCGGATCCGTACTGGAACTTGAAGAATAATATTAAGATGGATCTTCACGATGTGAGATGTGGGAACATGAAGTGGATCGGTCTGGCTTCGGATGGAGACAAGTGGCGGACACTTGTGAATGCGGTATTGAACCTTCGGGTTCCATAAATACGGCAAATTGCTTGATTAGCTGAGAACCTGTCAGCTTCTCAAGAAGGACTTTGCTCCATGGAGTAAGTACTATGTCCTTTTTAAACTATTCCTGACTTCGAATAGCAAAAAGTCCATTTATTGACGACACAACGTCCACATTCACGCTATGTTCGCTCGCTCTTTTTAATCAGACTGTACACAAAAACTGTTTCCCGTCCCCACACTATCGTCTAATGGTATGCGCAAACAGAGGGAGTACTTTCCGGTGTGTCGTGCTCATGTCCTTGTCCGAAACGACAGAACGACGTAGGAGACACTGGGCCATGACAAACTAAAGTGACCGAGAGTTATGCTGGCGACTGCAACAGCCTTTTAGATCGCCCACATCAGGGGAAGACACCATGTGTTTTTGTGGGAGACCTTGGCATCAGTGGCACTTATTATTAGAATGAATATTTAGGAGTGGAATGGATTAAAGTGGCTCTTCACATCCAAACCTTCAGTCGTTTTTGGACAACTCAATGTAACTTGGCTGCTTATCTGTTTATTTACCACCTTCGCCCGTACTTTTTAGGCGCGTTCGCATAAAAGCGACTGTTAGCTTCATGTCCGTCCGTCTGTCTGCATGGAAAACTCGGCTTCCACAGAACGGTTTTTCATGAAATTTGATGAGTATTTTTCGAAAACTTGTCGAGAATATCGAAGTTTCACTAAAATCTGACAATAATAACGGGTACTTTACTTGAGGACCAATATATATTTTTAACCATTATCTTGTTCATTTCTTCTTAAAATGAGAAATGTTCAGACAAAAGTGGTAGAAAAACTCGAAACACACTTTTTATATTCAATCATTTTTCTCCGAAAATTGTGCCGTTTGTGAGATAATGTGGAAAAATATAGTAGAGCCCATGCGCATTGCATGCTGGATACCTAAAGCTACAAACACGTGTAGAATATGCAATACGTATAGATTTTTCACGGCAACAATGGTTGCACGAACGCGCATTTCTGTTACGTTATACGTACATTGCCTGTCTTGTTGGGTATATTTTCAACTGAATCGTAGCAAGCAAGTAGCAGTGGCCATTCTGCTGGCAGTTTGTCCCATTCATGAACAGTCAGAACGCAAAATCACGAGGAACTTTCTTCAGTTGTTCGTCTGAATATGGCGTGTTTGCAGCGGTAACACGTTCGTGTTGCTGATTCTATCAGTGCAGCTGCGTAACCGATGCGTCGGTTAATTACACGTAATAGTACGGCATTCCAGTGTTACAGGTAGCGTACACAGGTTGTTTGCGCGTCGTAACCGGCAGGGCGCAATGAGGTGCCTGCCAACAGCTGTTCATTCCGAACGAATGACGTCATCAAACAAGTCTCAGTTTGTAGTCGTTATTTCAATCACATAAACAATACCGCGGCATTTGGTGCAGAATCAGAACGTTCTCTTGCGCCTGGTGTTTGTGGGCGATCACAAAGCGATAAGAATCGGGTCGACAGGCGACATAGCAGCAACCCCTAGCTCTGTAGCTTGGGAATCCCTCAGGCTTGAGGTCCCACGGGCAGTGCTGTGACAGGAAGGGAAGTCGAATATACGAAATCGATCGGTTGTTACCGACCTTGTTCCGAAAGAGAGGTGTCTCGGTTGCCAGGCAACACGTGACGACCGCACTGCAACGCGCCTGCCAGTCTGGAGCGCGGTCTCCCTGCCTTCCATCACGCATGACGTCACTGCAGTCTGAGTACTCTACGGGATACTAGATGTGACCAGGGGTCTCGGTAAAAATCGGGAGACGGCCAAACGGATAATTCCAAAATCGCCACTTCAAGCGGTAAAAGGTTAGGTATTTTGTTTTAAACGGACCACAGCATGAATGATCCTCCATTACATTATTTGGGACAGTCTCAGGATACACCTGGTGCTGCTGAGCACCCCCTCATGTATCTGCTGGGGCGTGCATCAGGGAACAGGATATGAGTATTTCGGCCGGGAACATGGTAGATGAACATGACTGGAAGTTATCAGCCTCTTCAACAGATAAGTGGGCTTCACTGCGGAATTATCTCGAGATGGAACATTTATTGTCGTTGGTATTGTTAACATTTGCTATCACCTTTACGCAGGGTATTTACAATTATGTACCTGAAACACCATATTTCCAGGGTAGTTACAGCTATTCTATGATTACAACTTACTGTACCTATATGTAATGCTATTTCCCATATTAATGTTCTCTACATCAGTACTTCCCCCAGCATTGTGCTGCGCACATTACGGCTGTTTTCTGCAGTTTCTTTACTTCGTGCTAACCGAGACGTTGCTCAGGTATCTGTAAGTAAATCTGACACTGCGCTGTACTGTCATCTCCTCCCTCATGCCCACATATCCAGCACAAAATTCACTTCAAGAAATTATAAGGAAACTGGTCAGATCGTACCTTGGCTACCATGTAGACCGGCTGGAGATTTGGCATCGCTTGAACTGGGGCAGGATTTTCATTCGGGGAGAGATATTACAGATCGACCTTTGTCTCGTTCATTTTTGAAAAAGAGAGGCAAATTGTTCTCACATACTTGCGCCGCTGAACAATGCAATCACATTCCCTGCGTGGACGGGGGGTAAAAAAGAAAAGAAAAACCTTTTGGCGATTAAGAATACAAACCTTGTTTTCTTTCACAACACTTTTTGGGTCAGGTTAGACAACACTGCAGGTTAGTGCCGTTTGCAGATTTTCTGGGACATTCTCAATGTCTGCCTTCCAAGGAATGGCACACATAACTGCTGATTCCATAATTTTCAATGCCTGGAGTCCTTCGTTGAGCGGGAAAATGTTTCTGGAATATTACTGGATACGTTCGGGAAAAACATTTTCTAGGAATTTCAGGTGTGGAAAGCGAACAAGGTTGTGCATACTTAGCTGACATCCGTACAAAGGAAGCTTAGTTCTGAAAGTTCTGACGCAGTCAGACCTCGCTACTATCAGCTAATCTTTGCCTTGTAGCTCTTTGTCGGCGGCATTCTAGTGGCCTGTCGCATCGTCAAAAGATGCTAAGTCTTTAATCATCCAACTCTCAAACTCCTTTGTTATTGGCTGCCATGAATAACCTGATTTTCTTCATGAAACAAAAAACAGATGCATTACATCCGGAACTCATTCACCTCACATTTCGCTGCCTGAACTTTATCCGAATAATGCTACATATTCACAACGGCTAAGGTACTTGCACCAAATACATTCACAGCTTTACGTGGTTCGTCTCAGACTTCCTGCACACAGTGCTGCTTCATGACGTGCGGGAAGCATAAAGAAAGAACCCCGTCAAAATCTGCCAGTCCATTTTTATGTTGCTCCGGCACCATTACTTTTGCAAGTCATAGCCGCAGCCCCGTCCCTAACAAACAAAATCATAGCCTCAGCCCTGTCCCTAACGAACCGAATCATACACGTAGCCCTGCTCCTAACAAGCTCAATGAATGTTCCCCAAACCAATTCACACTAGCTAATTCTGAAAATAATTCGATCAACACCTTTCTCCTTCCATTGGGCCCATTTGCAACAGTTCCAACTCCCCCCTGTCGCCTTCAATGAAGGCAGCAAGCTGCGCAAAATCTGTAGCATCCGACTGCCACCGACCAGCCACAACGCAGTACCGTTACACGTGTGTCAGCTGACTCGGTCGGTGTACAGTACTGCTAGCAGGCCGACAGTTTTTAAAAGATGCTCTAGAGCCTTGGCCACACTTTCCTTCTTGCTTTTGATTTCACTACAATAATGTGTGAAACAGGAAAACTTGTATGCACTGCTGTTTCGTACTGCGCTCTCGGTGCACGTCATGTTTAAGACGCACATATTCTTGTTGCAGCCCTGCAACAAGACGGGCCTGACGTTTCGTAACGCACTACTATGGTGACCACGTAAACTGTCGAGCCCTCAGTGGCTCTGTGATCCTCACCCCTTCTTCCTTCTGCCCTCATCCGTACGCGCGTCGCTTTTTGTGTGCCGCTGTGATTCGGACCCGGGCTGGAAGGTTCTAGGAATTAGGTTTCGGCTGCTCTTCAGAATTATTATTTTGGACTAGGTACGGTCAATTATAATCGATAATTACCGGGGTCCTTGCCTAATGTTGTGGCCAACAATATCCTTGTCATTGTCATTATTATAGTCCGAACACAGGGCAGATGTTTGTTGTGTGCGTCAGGCCTACTGTCATTCACATAAGGACAGTGTTTCGTTACTTATTTGCCACTGTATAATAAACTGCTATTTGTTATTCACATGCCCGCCCATCCTTTCTGCTTCCACAGCTTGTTTGTATGGGGTGGGGCAAGTGTTTGCCGCCGATACTCCCTTATTACAACTGCGGCACATTTATCATGCAGTACAGTATAAGATGCGATGCGTGTTTTGCAACTGCGCTTACATACACCATCCCAGTCTTCTATCTTCCTCTTCTTCGTGTGTGACACGGGTATCACAAGATCCATCAAAACTGCCTGCACAGATTCCAGCCAGCACCCCTCTGCAGTAAACCAAAACTTACATCATATAATTTTTACTTTCTTACATTTTAGGCATTATATGAATTCGCTGACTTGAATTTACACTGCGGCAATTACTGACATTTCAGTTTGTGGTTAGCAGCGCTCTGGAAGTTCCTGGAGCGAACTGGCACATTGCCGTGGGTTAAGGAATGCCACTGTTGGCCACAGTACGGACTCGCAGCACGCTGTCCTCTGCCTTATTGACTGACAGCAATACAACACAGATGAGGGGTGGCAGGCAGCTCGTCTTTAACTTTTTTAGCCAGTGACTCAGAAAATCTTAAAATGAAAAACTGTATGAGCGTAAAAAATTCAATTGAAAAAAGTTTTAAAAGCTAGACTGTTCCTAGTAGTAAAGGGAGTAGAGCAAAACTAATATCATGAAAACCCCCAAGGAAGGCAATCTTGTTCCACTGAGCGGAAACCCGATCGAGAAATGCTGGCTTATGTTGCGCTCTTTTATTAACGATGTGTTTTGTGGACGGCCACTGATTTATGTTTATCATTGACAAAACAGAACTACGCTGATTCTTCCTGCAGGAGGCGAGCCACGGAAAAAGTGGAGAGGCCTAGGAAGCAGAGTTTGCGTCACGTCACAGGTTACTGGTTCACCCACCGCTGAACTGCTTTTAGCGACACGTGCATTTAGCAGCCACTGAAGTATGAACACTGCGACACATGGAGTTTGGCAGTACAGTACTGGGTGAGGCCGTTGAAGCCCAGTGGTCACTATATGTGCCACCAGGTTTAACACACAATTCTACGTTCTGGGTGCACAGTGCATTTATGTGTTTTGTGTGAATCTGAGAACAAACAACAATTATTTCCCTATACAGCATTAACCGACTAGCTTGGATAACCGAGACGGTGTGTTTACTGCGCGGTACGGACCGGGTATTTAAATTCAGTCTCATATCCCACAATGGATATGCAAATAGCGCCTATTGCAACAGTAAGACACTAGTCAGTGTGTGTACCGCCGCCTGCTAAAAAATTAAGCCACTGCACATTACAGCCATTATTTCAGTACATACGCTTGTCGTTGCATTGCACTGTGAGGCAACATACGCTTTGTACAGGAATCCCAGGCATACAAGGACAGTGCTGTACCAAAGCAAATTTGAACTGTGCTCGGATTCACACGGATCTTCGTGTGATTGCTAACACTCCGCGCCGTTATTGTGACGTTCCGGGACCGTCGTGTCTTCAGTACTTGTATTCCTTTAACGGCCACATCCATATGTGAAGGTCGACAAGCCTGTAATACCAGACCAATGGGAATGTGGCGGTTACGCTGTCTGTTGCAGCTTGTTTCTTGCTTGAATGAAGCAGTTTCCATAATGGGTTTCATCGCCGCTACATTTATTGTCCTATTTTTTCCCCCCTGGGAATTGTTACTTGCCATATTTTGTTAGAGGGACACCACAGCGCGGGTTCGCAAGTTAGGTAAGTGTCCTGTCTCTGTAGCAGACCACCGCTACATACTGCAGTACATCTAAATTTGGCCCCGTCTCTTCCTTGCCAAAAACATAACAGCCTGGCACATCATTGTACATTGGCAGTGCTTTTGGACAAGGGCGTGGAACAACGGCCTTCGCTGCAGCTGCAGCGCCTCTCGCCTCGACCGATGCATCACTCCTGCCTGCCCCTCTCGCAGGCCCCCTTTCCCAACCATCAGTGACTAGGTCACTTCAGCTGCAGTGAGCTAACGAGACATTATTGTGAAATGCAGATCCTGCAAGTCCCAACCTACAGGACCTGTGGCGAGGTTGCCCCTTCACTTGCCTCCCCCCCCCCCCCCCCCCCCCCCCCCACCACCCCCTCCCTCATTTCCCACCCACCGCCCACGAAGGGCGCGA
>Ga0131853_10028094_pt1 | contig 10081 bp, 7 predicted proteins | sample TergutLab28metaG_FD_92764 | JGI IMG/M metagenome (GOLD analysis project Ga0131853, IMG submission 92764) | Labiotermes labralis P1 segment gut microbial communities from Petit-Saut dam, French Guiana - Lab288 P1 (version 2) (version 2) | ecosystem: Host-associated > Arthropoda: Insects >... | reverse complement strand
TTATGTGTTTTGTATTTATCTGAGAACAAACAGCGACTTGTGCCACTTACAGCATAAACTGATTAGTTTTTATAACCGAGATGAAAAGTGTTTACAGCGCGGTACGGACTGGGGCTTTAAATAGAGCGGTCTGCGCTTCGTATTTAAAGGGTTAGTGTGCCATATTAAAGTATTTGCTGACAAAAAAAAACAGCGACTTGTGCCACTTACATCATAAACTGACTGGTTTTTTAACCGAGATGAAAAGTGTTTGCAGCGCGGAACGGACTGGGGCTTTAAATACGGCAGTTCGCTCTTCGTCTGTAAAGGGTTAAAGGGCTAGGCTTCACTCCTTAATGCAACATATGGCCTAAGGTATCAGCATAAAAGACTGTTTAAGGCAGTAACTGAGTATACTATTCATCAGAAAGGAAAGTAACTGAACGCAAAGACATTCACTCTAGAGATTTTTTTGTTGCTTTTTAGACGCCCTAGCAAAATTGTGGAAAGTGAATCTTAGCTTTGTCATGTCTGTCGTTGTGTCCATCCTTCCGACCGGAGGAACAACTCGGCTCCCACCGAACGGATTTTCATAGTATTCGATATTTGAATACTTTTTCGAAAACTGTCGAGAAAATTGAGTTTTCATTAAAATCTGAAGAGAATACTTTACCTGACGACCAATATGCATTTATGATCATATCTCGCCCCGTTCTTTTTACAGTGAGAAATGTTTCAGACACAAGTTGTAATGAAAATCAAAACACACATTTTGTGTTCAGTACTTTTTCGAAAATCGTGCCTTTATGAGATAATGTGGAAAAATACTGTAGAGCTGGGCGGGCCACAGACGACTGTATTTACCTGGTGCATGCACTCTGCATGCTTGACAAATAAGGCTACAGACACACATTCAGAATGTGTAATACTTACTGCTAATCCGCGGCAACAATGGTTAGGCGAACGCGCCTCACTGTTACGTTATATGTACACTGCCTGTCTTGTTTCATTATTCGCCATATTGAATTGCGTTTCAATTAAAGTTAGAAATTAGTTACCCCTTCAAAGCGTAGCGGTTACTTTACGCACCATCCGCCATGTTTTATATTAAAATGTTCTGCGTTCTGCCCACACAGTATACAGTAGAACTCTACTTATCCGGATTAATTGGGACGGTCAGCCATCCGGATATGCAGAAAATCCGGATAATTGGATTTTTATTTGAAAATAGGCTACATTGGCAGTTTGCTATTGGCTGTTACTATGTACAGTATGTACCTGCGTCTAAACCTTTCGATCACGCCTGATTTGAAGTTGTAGAAACCATAACGCTGTTCTGTACTTGGTCCGATAACCGGTAATTTCAAGTGAAGTTAGTTTTGTAGAATTCTCGATAAATTTACCCGAAGGGTCAAGCCGATCCGGATAATTGGTGATCAAGATATTCAGCGTCCGGATAAGTGGAGTTCTACTGAATTTATGTGTTTGGTATGGATATCAGGACAGTGATTATTTCACTGTACAGCATTAACTGATTTGCTGTTATAACCGAGACAGAGAGTGTTTACTGCGCGGTACTCACTGTGTCTTTATATAAAACAAACACGTTTCGTCTTTAAGGGTTAGTAGTGTATGCACCAGAGTCGACAGAGATTTAGGACTGATTTTTTTTTTCAAGGAATACTACCTACGATATCCAATGGCCACTGTTGGAACTAATTACTATCATGTCTGAACTTGTCCCTGCAAAATTACGTCAGGGTGGGCAAAGCGATTATGAGGTACATTCTTTTTCAATTGGCGCCGTAAAAGCGTATAGTTACGATGTCAAGTAGTGAAGGAGTGGCCATAAAGTTTTGTTTTAAAGTCGGTAAAACTGCAACAGAAACTCTTGAAATGGTTCGTGCAGTCTATGCAGATGAAGCACTAATGCGATCAGACATTTTTCGCTGGTATGGACGGTTTCATGAAGGGCGGGAAGATATTCAAGACGACCCCAGAAGTGGTCGCCCCCCTGAGTCTCGAGCGGACGGCAATATCGAAAACGCTCGGCAGCTGTTGCTGCAAAATCGTCACCTGTCTCTTCGGATAAAAGCGGATGAGCTTGACAACAGCAAGAAAAATGTACGGAAGGTAGTCGTTGAAGATCTGAAAAAAAAAAAAAAGGATAGTTTGCGAGCGCTTTGTACCGCACGCGTTGATTGCAGAACAGGAGAACCGAGTTGATGCCTGTCAAGATTTAATTGAGTTGGGGGCCAGTGATCCTGACTTCTTTAAAGAAAGTCGTAACTGGCGACGAATCTTTTTGCTTGGCTGACGACCCAGCGACGAAACGACAATCATTTGCATTGATGGGAGGAAATTCGCCGCGGCCAAAGAAACTTCGATTTCAGAAGTTTCGAGTGACGAATATGTTGGTGATTTTCTTCGATTGGCACCAAGAATTTGTACCGGAAGAACAATCTTAACTCTGAATTCTACAGAGAAGTGATGAACCGACTTCTTAAAAGACTTGGGCACGCTAGGCCGGACAAGGCTGAATCAAGTAACTGGTTCTTCCTGCACGATGATGCTCCTTTTCACAACGCAACTACCGCCAAGCAGTTTCTCGCTAAGAAAAACGTTGACCATTCATTGTCGACCCCCTTCTTCTTCTTCTTAGGGCCCGTCAGCTTGCGCTCCGGATGCGCTACAGCCTTAGGCTTATTGTGGCCACCCCCCCCCCCCTTACTCGCCAGATTTGGCACCTGTGGACTACTTTCCGTTTCCTAAGGTGAAATCCAATCTTATGGGGACCGTTTCGACATCATTTTAGACATCCTCAACAACGTAACCAGTGAGTTAAAGAGTATTCCGGCAGCTGAATTCTCCGGAGGCATGCAGAAGCTTTATGACCGTGCCAGTAGGCATATAGAGTTAGGAGGGATGTATGTTGCAGACTAAGGAGTAATGAAGTTCCCTCTTGAGACTTCGATTTTTATGAATCAAGTCCTAAAACTCTGTAGGCGCACGTGTATGTTCAACCAAGAAATAACGGCAATATGCCAAGACTCATATATGAAGAAAGTTAAATGAAAGTACAAAGTAATCCTATGTAATTTTCTACATAGTCTCCCCGTTAATCCATTTTGTGATCCCGCTGGGAAAAAAAGTTTTGGGTTGTGCACTCAACCATGGATGCACCGATTTTTCACTGCCTCGTCTGTCGAAATTGATCTCGTGTAACTGCATCTTTTAAAGGTCCGACGTGTGTAACTCGCCAGGCGCGAGGTCCGGACCGTAAGGTCGATGTTCAAGAATTATTTCCAGTCTCGGATGATCTGAAGTGTCTTGTTAGCCGTAGGCGGACGGACATTATCGTGCTGTAGAATTACGATTTTGCGACAATCGTCCTGTTTGCTCCGTGCACAGTAGCGTTCAAGATTCACTGTTTCACCTCTCGCCTAGGATAGGCCTTTCTGAGTCCCAAAACATTGTAATCGTGACTTTCCCCGCCGATGGTTTAGCCTTGAGCTTCCTCGTCTTTGGAGAGGGGTGCTTCCAGTGCATGCTTTGCCGTTTACTCTCAGGTTCCTAATATTATTCAGTATAGTACACAACAAATTTCTACACTAGTGGAAAACAAGTATGCAGGGCGGAGTCCAGCTGTCACAGTACAGAAATAAATGCAATACAATACGCAAAGCGATCAGGTAGTAATAGCTAAATCAGAGGATGAGCTTCGAAAAGCAGCAAGTGCCTTAAATAAAATTGTAGAAATGCAAGGTGGAAATTTCTGAAATAAAGACAAAAACGATGGCAGTGTGTGGAAAAAAAATACTCTAAGAGCAAAAAATGATTGAAAGGAGAAAACACAGAGAATTAGTATCAGAATTTAAATGCGTTGGGGACGTATCAAATTGTAATGCTCACAGGGATTTAAAACACAATATACAAACTTTAATAAAATTAACGGAGTTATGAGAAGGAAGATGGTGGAAGAAAGAAACAGATCTGCATGGATTGTCATTCTGAAGGAAGCACGTTTAAACTGTAGGCACCATATGCCAATGAAGAAGAAGAAGAAGAAGAAGAAGACGACGAAGAAGGTGAAGGAGGAGGAGGAGAAGAAGAAGTTATTAGAAGGAGCGCTGGCAGACAAATGACGGAAGAAACTAAGCTACGATTATACAATATTACATCGAAAGCAGTCCTAGAATTCGGCTGTGAGAGCTGGATTTTGAAACAAAGAATTAGACAAAGATTAGGCTCAGCACCAATGAAATTTTTAGGAGCACTCCTCGGACTGACGACACTAGACGAAACACAGAAATTAGAGCAAGACTAAACTAAAAAATATAGTAGGAAAAATTGAAGAATATCAAAGTGACAGGGCAAGACATGTAGAAAGAATGAGAAGCACTAGAGTACCACAGCAGCAAGCCCGAATCGACCGGCAGGAGAGATCGGGGGAACCCGAGAGTAAGTTGGAGGGACCAATTTCATCTTCGAAAACAGGGACAGGCTTACTAGCCGAAACCTGGGGAGGTTCAGGATGAGGAGGAGGAGGAGGAGAAGAAGAAGAAGAAGGAGAAGACGAAGAAGACCGATGAAGAGCGTGTAGTGTTTTTTAGCTCATTTGGTACGTCTGTAAAAGCTTTCTGTCCTTACATTGCGTTTCCGTACTCTAGCTGTCCTTAAATTGTGACTCTTATAGTATTTGGCGTAACCAGTTCGACGTCACTGTAATTACATAGTGACGTTTGTGTCAACAGAAGAATGGAAGTGGGAGGTAGCGTTGCAGAGGGGAAAGATCCTGTTCCCAAATTCAGGACGGGAAGTGTAGTTTGTTTTCAGAATTCTTATTTTTCCGGGTTTCTACAGATGACTTACTGGCCCATATTGTCGTTTATCAGGAGGCTGTGTGTGTGTTCGTTCATAAAGTTGCAGTCTCGTAACTGTTGCAGTAAACTGTCGTATATATGCACGACTTTGATTTGTACAGAAGGCACAATTATTGTTATGAATGGAAGAGACGCTCCCAAGGACTTCCCCACACGCTGTTCATACAGAGCAAGTAGCGGCTCGGTGCCACTGTTACAAGTGCGTCAGGAAGCATTGTCGTTCAGTCATTGAGCCAAAATGACGTGCTGCCCGTCAGAGATAAGTCGCTGCATTAACTAAACTCTTATCTGGCCAGCGTTCCCGTCCCAAGGCGCTGCTGACATAACATCGAGATGACACGCATTCACATGCCCCTACTCACAAAGACACGGAAACCGTAAAAATCCAGTTTTGTTTCGTACGGAACTGTCACAGCTACAGACATGAATTTAGCGCCGTAGTAATTGGTTTCAAGGGAGATCTGCAATGCAGTTAAAGCAGCACCTACTGTTAGCGTCCTCTTGGGGTCCAGCGTACATTTGTGTGATTATCTTATGACAGTGATATTCGAAAGCCTAGATGTGTTCTAAATCCTTGGTTGATTGAGCGATTCTTACGCTATTCAACACCGCCATTTCAACTTTTGAGGTTATATAGCTGCATGTTTGGTTGGATAAAAGTACGTTTCACACTCTTCAAAGAACTAACAAGGTTACTGAAGAATAAAAAACCAACTAGATGTCACTTGCTACTTTTATTTTACTTCTTAGAGACTCAACATGTTTCGGGCATTAATATGCCCATCTTCAGGGGTTTGCGACTATGTTGAACTACCACACTGGCTGTTTCGTTCTTGGTTTGTTGTGTGTTGGAGTTAGGATGCGGTTCGGCTAGGGTGGTATCCTAACTCCAACACACAACAAACCAAGAACTAAACGGCCAGTGTGGTAGTTCAACATAGTCGCAAACCCCTGAAGATGGGCATATTAATGCCCGAAACTTGTTAAGTCTCTAAGAAGTAAAATAAAAGTAGCAAGTGACATCTAGTTGGTTTTATATTCGTCAGCTATCACAGTGATGTACGGTCCAATAAACATCAGATTAGCAAGGTTACGTTTGACCCGCTAGACGGGATAACAGATTGAGAGTCGAATAAATGTAAAGCAATCCCATTACAGGCCTGGACACGCCCTGAGGATTTCAGGAGGTTGAAACTCCCAGATTTCCAGACATTCGGCACATGAAGGTGGTAAAGTTGTCAGCCCTATGCACTGATCGCCTTTATCCCTCAGAAAATATTTCTGGTACTCATTTCTGTTAGAGGCTGAGTCGACCCCAGGGTCATAGTGCGGCGGGAAGGTTTAAGTGAATGAAAACTTCCTATGACGCAATCGTGGATCGAACCCGCGACATTCCGGCTTCTAGGGTTTCGAGTCTAATAGTGCGAATAAAAGTAGTTTCAGGATTTATTCTTCTCTCAGTTATATCTTCAACCTCATTTATGTTTATAATAAAGTCACAAATGTACGTCAGCACAGCTTGCTGTGCTGACGTACATTTGTGACTTTATTACATACTTCATTAGAGCACTTCGTGATGCCTTCTTTAAAATTGACAGCTGGTAATTTGTGTTTGTTAATGTTGTTCTCAGGAATAATTTTAAAAACTTCTCATGTAATGTATTCAACATTTTTATATTCTGGATTTTTTTTTGCTTGGTTTTGTGTCGTTCGTATATTACCAGGAATGTCGTTTTGATACGGATAAATCGATGCGATATCGTGGGAAAATTCGATGCAGGTATGCATTTAACTTACTGATATGTCGCTTTGTTTGTCTTGTTATTGTCATTATTTTAGAAGAGAGTTCTGGACAGAAAGTTCAGGACAGCATATCTTTTTTTTTTTTTGCTTATTTCAGCCATATAGGCAGCCGAACATGAAACATCGCCTGATCTTATCACGCATGTCTAAACAGAACGTTTAATTTACTGCCGGAACTTCGCAGTGCAATGCGAACTGATTTTCGACAATTAGCAATACAAACAGTGGCTAAGTGTTGCGTTTAGGGCACGTCAATCAGACGTTAGAGCTGTTCGGAGTTTTCTTAAGCAGATAAAACGATTCCTTATCAGTATTAAATTTCATATCGATTGACATCCCAGATGATTTGTTTGACGTGTTTCTCTAATATGCATGAATGCCATGTTGTAAGTTTCTGCGGATAGGGGAAGTGAACACGTTTGTGAATATTTGGATTTGATAAACATTTTGACCAGCTGAACGAGTGCAGGACTCGTGGTGTCTTTTCTTTCCCAGCATATTAATTATCACTAATCTACGCAAGAAACTGGTCTAGGTCATTTAGTTTCAGCCATTCAGAAAATTTAAGACATTATATCTTGAATTTTCTGAATGGCATATTCCAGAATTTGGAACAAAATAAATATGAAAACCGGTGGCGGATGAAAAGTCGGAAAGAACACTTTTTAAAAGTTGTTGTGATTCCAGTTTTCATGTTGGGGAAAGTGGTTGGTACATGTGGCCTCATTGTTCGCGCATATGTTTCAGCATTTTGTCTTGCTCGTGTAACCCAACGGGCGGAGGCCTCTCGTATTGATCGGCCGTGGGCTGGCTGGCTGGCTGGCTGGCCGGCCATGCTACCCTAGTGAAACAGGTGATTTTTGTTAGGCCAAAGAAAACCTTGCAACGTAGAGATTCCGAATCTTGGTTCGTAATCTGTTATATTCAATCGCGTTGTGATTCCCAGGGGGTATGTGACCCCGAATGAAAAGCGTTTGTTTTAGGCTACGTAACGACTGTCTGTCAGCTGACCCACATTCTCCCACAAATATGGTTAGTGTCGGAAGTGGATACGAGATAATTAGTAAATGATAAATTTTTCGCTGTCCACGCCATGAAGGCGTATAAAGGGAGTAGGGGTATAGCGCCCCTCATTCTTAACCTTGGAACTAGATGTGGGTGAGTGTTTAACTTCACTCCCCGGCCGCTTTACCCCCGTGAAAGAATCGCGGTGCCCACTGAAAGGAACCCAGTGTCTGTCTTCCAACCCCGGACCGTCCACCCGTAGCGTAGTCGTTATACCGACTTCGCTGTCCCATCTTCTAATTAGTAATTGATTATTGCAGGTTTTTTTAGTGACAGAGTCAGAGGCTGTAACCATTAGCGCTGAAACAAGAATGTCATAAGCAGTGGGAGGGCAAGGATTTAGGGTGATGTTGTCGTGGCCTCTTTCGAATTTCTAACTTGGGGTTGGACAGACAAAATGAGTTAAATAATACAGAGAGCCGGAAGCTCTGCCAACAATCGAACCGACGACCTCCAGAGAACAAACACAGACGGGTCTAGATACCACTGCTTACAGCAGGCATACCGACCCGGCATTCACACCGCAGGCATGGAACCTACAAAAACTGTTGCCATGTAACCAGGTCCCAGGTCAAGACTGGAACCTAGTACTTCCGCCAGAGAAGTCAGTAATATGAGCTTAATGCGATATAATAAGATGGCATCGAATAGAACGAGAAGAGTTGAGATAGTCTGTGCTTTTCCAGTTTTGGCGTGTAGAATCTGTGGAAAACTGTGAAAAGCTTCAGCAACACCAGTCATTACACGTCCGGGTTTCAGACCGCGAACATCCGAAAATAAAAGCCATAACGGCACGTTCGGAGAAATTATTGGTTACTGGCTGCAAGACGTAGGCTGTATTCTGGACAGGTTCACGCGTTCTTCTCTTTGCCGCTGTGTCCACGTAGGTCAACCGACCTCCTGTCCAAACTGCAAGATTTTAGAAAATTTAAGGAAGTTGGAACGTGAAGCTGGTCCCTGTTTTCGGGTTTATATTTTCGTATCTTACTTCCTCCCTGATGGCGTTGTGCGTGAGCACGGAAACAAATTTGCCCTTACTGTACTTTCCGAGGGCCTTTACGGCACGTCTTGTGTATTCATCTGATGAAATGGTTATCTTGATCTTTTTTACCTTGTGCATGTTTTATCTCTGAAGGTGTTCTGTGGATGTTATTAAGTTTCTTATTAAAGTATAGGCTAAAAATGCCGGCCAAATCTCCCTGTATGTCGCAAAATGAACTACTGAGTTATTCTCTGGAACGATTCATCTTTCAGAAGCTCATTGCATGCGAAGATATGTAGAGAATCATTTTGTGGCATAAAAGGTGCTACCGACGAAACAAAATAGAAGACTTCAAACTTATTTTCAGGCTACCTTCCTTAGGAGAAAATGGTTTTGGTACCCCGTACCGTCAGAAAATAAATGATCCAGGTACCGTGTATCGCTGCCGGGATAGCTCATTCGGTATAGCGACTCGCTACGGGCTGGCCGGGGATCGAGTCCCGGTGAGCGGTGAGATTTTCCGCACCCGACCAGACCGGCTCTGGGGCCAACCCAGCCTCCTATATAATGGGTATCGGGTTTTTCCCGAGGGTAAAGCGGCCGGGGCGTGGCGTTGACAACCCACCCACATCTAGAGCCGAGGTTAAAGAAAGAGTAGAACTATAGCTCTGCTCCCGCTCTGGGCCTTCGTGGCCTGTTGTAGGGCGAACCTTTACCTTTACCGCGTACCGTCAGCCAATATATAGCACTGGATGTAGGTCATTAAAACGTACAAGTTTTATGAGACATTCTTCGATGTGGTTTGATACAAATACAAGGGAAAATTAATTTATTATATTTCTGTGTAGTGTGTGTCATTGATCATTAGCTTTGCCAAGATCTCAATTTAGGACCCTACGCATTGTGCTATTTGTAGTGATCGTTAGCTTTGCCATAGTAGATCGGAATGTGCAGTAAATGTACATTGTTTCGAAATGAATAAGGCATACAAAATCGCGACAGACGCTTTTGAAAAGTGCTTGTTATTTTGTTGCTGTTGTTGTTATTGTTGTTGTTGCGTCAGTGACGTAGCAACGGACCGTTAGAAGTAGCCTGTCAGCTGTCTGTGTGGTACATTTGTATCTAAATCTGAACGTCATTGTCTGCAGTACGCCGACTGGTACCGCAGCGCGTCAGAAGAAGCTAACTTTACGGATATGTGCTTGCTTGTGAAGGCAGACAGACACCTTTCGATAGTTTGATTAACCATCTAGATTGTCGTGGGCGTGCTGCTTTAATTGTAATTTCGGCAGCAGTATACCAGCGAGACCAAAACAAGTTGGGAGGAAGAAGTCGAAAGCGAGGAAGACGATAATGAGAACAGCGTGAG
>Ga0131853_10028093_pt1 | contig 10081 bp, 9 predicted proteins | sample TergutLab28metaG_FD_92764 | JGI IMG/M metagenome (GOLD analysis project Ga0131853, IMG submission 92764) | Labiotermes labralis P1 segment gut microbial communities from Petit-Saut dam, French Guiana - Lab288 P1 (version 2) (version 2) | ecosystem: Host-associated > Arthropoda: Insects >... | reverse complement strand
CCAGCTGGTAAGTTAAGTCTCATTAACGAATCAACTGTTTTAGAGTTAGGTTCCAAGATATCGATAAGTCTCTTGTGAGTTCTCATTTCGAATTGCTCACGTGAATCCTTATATTTATGAACCGCTCTTAGGATTGTGTAGATTTGCTTTTCTGTCGGTAATGGGATTGGACCCGCAACCTTCGCTCCAGTTTTAGCTACACTTTCCACGATTTTTTCAGCTGACTGATCTAAAATTCTATGATCATAAGCTTTTAATCTGATTCTAATCTTTTGTTTTGCCATCGTACTGCCTCCTTCCGTCTACTTATAATAGACTCGCTCCGCGAAAAAACTCAACACGCATTGCATGAATGCGTTTCGCCTCGGTCATGGCAAAGCGACCTGGCGTGTCGACAACCTCTCGCATCCTCGCTATAGTCAACCTGAACAATTATACAGGAGTCGCAAGGCTTTTGCAACCTTTTTTTGTTTAAAATTTCTGATTTTTTAATGAAAACTTTTTCCATAATACAAAAATCCTTTGAGTCATTGGTTTTATTGCAGAAATCGTCTTTTTTCAACATGATGGCATCGAAAAACTACCCGCTTTTGTAAGCAAGGTAGTTATCCTCAAATATGATAGTAACCTTTCAACACACACTAATCGCCAAAAAATGAACCGGCACCACCACGAGCAATAGTAATATTTTCCGCTTGAACGGTTGTAGCAGATACTATTTCTTGTTTTAAATCTTTTAGAAGTGGAATCGACGTCTTTAAATAATAATGATCCTTAGCCATACTCTTTCTTACGACCCTTCCAAGTGTTGGCATGATTTCTTCAATTTCCACCTTCTGTTCAAGGGTTAATCCAGAAAAATGAACTAGGCGATAACTAAAAACGCCAGCAAAGCTTTCGCGATCAAGAATCGCATCTTCCCCAAGGTTTTCACCCAAAATTTTCCGTGCGCGATTAAAAGTGACGGCACTTATTACTGAATATATAAAAAGCAAAATGCAAGGGATAAACAGAAATGGCGAAAATTCCAAGATTAACGCAAGAAAAAGTGAAATGATAGCAAAGAAGGCCCAGATAGATATTTGTTGTTTATAATAATCCAAACACAAAGCTTCATCGACAATCAAACGATCATCGACATTTAAACTTAGGTAATAAACTTTTTTCAAACCTTTATAAAAAATCGGAGCAACTTGTACAACCTCCCAACCTTCGACCTTCAATTCATCATCAGCCATATCTTTAGGCAATAAATCTATTTCATATTGAGCTTCTCCTGGATTCACTGGGGTGAAGTGATACAGAAACCAACCTCGTTTCATCAGCGCAAACCCTTGACGATGTCTCTTTTCTAAAAAACTTTTCTCCGTCTCAAAAACTCTGTTTTTAATCGGTATCAATCGGTGCATCTTAATCGACCTCCTCTAGATTTTTATACAATTCTGAAATTCGTTGCTTTTCATTCAAAAGAATTTCTTTTCCCAACGCTGTAATTTCATAGACCTTCTTTTTCTCATCATCCAAAATCATCTGAATCAAGCCATCTTTTTCCATTTTGGAAAGCGTCCCGTACATGGTACCATTTCCTAAAGTAATTCTATTGTCCGTTATAAGCTTCACATGCTGTACAATGCCATATCCGTGTTTTGGTGTGGTTGCAATAGCTAATAGAATATAACAACCCGTTTCAGTCATCGGAACATATTTTTTTAATATTTCTTTCATTGGTTTACACCTCCAACTAATCATGGTCATCAATGTTTTAATTCACTTTTTCTTACAATTTTTCCTAATGTCGGAAACACTGCATCAACTTCTCCCTTTTGCTCAGGCGGTAGATTTGCGAATTGAGTCGTGCGGTAACTAAAGATACGCTTCTTTTTTGACGTATTAACCCTCTCTTTCAAATTTTAGTTTCAACCAGGTCATTTAATGGCCTGTCACATTCAGACCTGTCTTTTTGTGACAGGTCACGACTTGACATATTGTTATTATACGCTAACTCTGACTAAAATGCAATAGGTAAAATGAAGTTTTTTAGAAAGTTGATGCAGAGCAGAGTCAAAATCAATTCAAACCTAATACTAATTCGTGTTTGAAATACGTCTATAAAGCGCAGAGATTTTCAGTCTAGGCAAGGAAGTGTTTTGCGTAGCGTACCTAGAAGGTACGTGAGTGAGATACTGACGCAGCATAGGCTGGAGAGATCAAGTTTTTAGACGTATTTCAAATGCGAATTAATATAAAGAAAAAGCTACCCTGATTTAACAAGATAGCATCTCCATTGATAATTCCAATCTCCATTGGATAACGAGGTTACGACGAATAGTTATTTAAACATACACAAGCTTCAATCCATCTTATTAGCATTCAATATTCTCAATGCCAGTAAAAAAGCACCTTTTGCTGATGAAATTTGGTCTTCAATAAATGTGACTTGTGGCAGATGATCTAATATTTCTCGTTTAAATGTTTCGTTTACCAAGTTGACCTTTGTTAAAATACTTCCCTTTAGCCCGATTTTAATGACATCTTTTTCAGAAAAAGTCATTTTTTTCGCAGACAAGAGCACCTGTTTCGCAAGAAAGCAACCGGCCTGAACCAAAATTTTTGTTGCATGAATGTCACCTTCTCGTGCGGCTAAAACAACCAATGGCGTTAAAGCTGCAATTTCTTTTTTAGGTTGATTATACACAAAGGTCTTCATCATAGGAATTTCAGTGATATTCATTGCTTCAAGTATTTTTTTGCCTACGTCAGTTATTTCCTCACTGTTCTCATATGTGACAATCATCTGCTTTAAATACTGTGTTGTAATCCAATAGCCACTTCCTTCATCACCTAACAAATGCCCCCATCCACCAACCATTTGAAATTGGTTATCCCTTTTACCATAAACGACCGAGCCAGTGCCAGAAATTGCTAATATTCCATCTGCTCCGTTAAGAGATGCAGCATGAGCAATGACAGCATCATTTACAATTGTAAATGGCACATTGAAAGTTTTTAACCCAGTTTCTAATTCAGATCGGTAAAGACCACTGTCAATACCGGCTAGACCTAAAAATAAATAAACACAATCATCTTGCGGCAAAGTTTCCACGCATGTTTTGATGGCACGCACTATATTAGCGATCGCTGTATGTGAATTGATCAAAACATTGGAAAAACCATCAAAAACCTCATGTAGCACATTACCCTTTAAATCAAAAGCCACTGCATGTGTGTTAGTGCCACCACCATCTACACCAATTATATATTTCATTCTCTAATCCTACCTCGTTTATAATAATCCTTGCATGTCTTTAAAATGATAGACTGCACCGATTTTTCCAGCATTATTTTTCAATTCACACGCTTTAACAGGAATGTTTTTTAAATAAGGGTGTAGGTGATAGATTCTTCTTCTTAATTCATCAATGAAAGATTGTTGAGCACTAATGCCACCACCGATTAGTAGTAGTTCTGGATCAAAACAAACAAGAACGTTTGCCGCCGTTACTGCAAGTTCCCATAACCAATGATTATAAATTTTATAAATGGTTTCGTCTGCTAAATTAGAGAAGATATACTCCCCATCCACGTCTTTTCCCAATGCGTCTTTGACCCTCATGACAAGAACTGCCATGGCATTCGCCTGTGTAAACTTTTCAGAATCGTCTGCCAACTCATGATTTACGGACATGAGTCCAAATTCTCCCGCTCTGAATTTAGATCCGCGCCACAGTTTACCACCGTTAATGAGTGCACCACCAATGCCTGTTCCAACAGTTAAAACACAAATGTCTTTTGACCCGCGACCTGCACCCATGACATATTCTGCAATAGCGGCACAATTGGCATCATTTTCTAACTCAGTAGGTAAGTCGCAAGCTTCAGAAATTTCTTTTTTTAAATTATAAGTTTTGAAATTGAGACCCACTGTGTGATCATCATTTTTTCCGTTAACAGGGTCGATAAAACCGCCAATGCTGATGGCTACCCCTAAAACATCAAAACGAGATTTCAAATCGCTAACGATGGCAATGATCTGTTTTAAAAAGGTTGGTGGATCTTTTTCTGTTGTGACTTTTCCACCTTCTAGTTCTTCGTACCTGTCTGTATATACGCCATATTTAATGGCAGTTCCGCCAATGTCTAATGCAATGTATTTTTTCATATCATGCTTCACCTCTACTCTTTTTAATACGCCGTATGATTTCGTTATGTAGTAATTTTCTTGTATTCAAAAAACCTTTATCCTCACGATTATAATAAATCCGATTGGTCAATAAAATAATAAAAATGTTCAGTTCTGGATCGATGAAAAAGGATGTTCCTGTAAAGCCTGTGTGACCAAAACTTCCTTTACTAAGTTCATTCCCACCAGGATAATCAGCTTCTTTTTGATAAATTCTAAGACCTAGACCGCGACCTTCTGTATTTCCATGTGTGTGATTCGTCACCATTTGTTGGAAAATTTGTTCTGATAAAAATCGTTCGCCTTTTACACTACCTTTATTTAACAACATTTTCGAAAAAATTGCAAGATTATTTGCTGTTGAAAAAACACCTGCATTTCCTGCAAACCCTAAGAATCGAGCATTTTCGTCATGAACAATTCCTTTTAAACGCTGGTTGATGTCCGTGCTATATTCAGTGGCTATGATCTCATCACAGTTCATTAACATAGATGGGTGATAAGTCGTTTCGTTTAATTCAAGAGGGGTAAAAACATATTTCTGACTTAAAGTTGCTAGGGACTTGTTACTAATTTTCATTAATATTTCTCCTAAAAGAATGAAACCTAAACAACTATAAATCACTTTTCCTCCTACTGTTGTGATAAGTGGCAAGGCCAATAGCGTTTCGACTACCTGATTAGGTGTTGCAGCCACAGTCCTTAAATCAATGAATGGTTCAAAACCTGAAGTGTGTGTCAAAAGATGATAAATGGTTATTTCTTCTTTTTCTTCAGGAACATTTTCAAAAAAGCGAGACAATGGATCTGTTAAATTTAAAAGACCTGTATCTATCATTCTAAGGGTGATTAATGTGGTTGACATGACTTTGCTAATAGAGGCCAGATCAAAGACGCTCTTTCTTGTGGCATTGATACCATATTCAAATAGGATATCATCTTTTGTTCCTACGAGTAAATAGGCATTTTCAAAATCCTGTTCACGATAACGCTCATTTAATAGTGATTTACAAAGTTCAAAGTTCATACATCATCCTACCTAATGACTAAATGCCTTCACGGATAACTCTCTTTTGCAATTCCTCAATGTCGAAACATTCAGCATATTTGCGACGTGCGTTGATACCACGCACACCCTTTAACTGAGAATAATAGTTAAAGTAATCATATGATGTAGAATTCATTGCGAACCAATGCCCTTGAATGGCTTCTTGCCATAGTTTGAAACCTTCCTCTGAAATAACTGAATAAATATATGGTTTAAAATCTGTCGGATCTTCCCAATTTTCGGCATAATAGGGTCCCGCTGCAAAATGGGCGGGAAAATCACGCTCAAATGATGGCAATCCAGCATAAAATTGAGCATCTTTTGTGATTTTGTAGGTTAATTCATGATCTTTGTGCATGCTGTTTTTCCAATGGGTAATCAATACGTTGGGCTTATGTTCTCTAATTAAATCAGCAAGTTGCCAACGAACTTCATCATTATCAGGTAATTCACCATCTCCATAGTCAAAAACAACAGCAATACCATCGTTCATTTTTTTGGCAAAGATTTTTGCTTCTTCTATTTTTTGTTTGCGATAGTCAGCCACCGATAAATGCTTCGGATTTCCTTTTTCACCAGCGGTTAAAGCCACTGTAATGATTTTTGCACCTTCAAGAGCCATTGTTGCGAGGGTGCCTCCTGCGGTTAATTCCATGTCGCCAATATGTCCACCAATTGCCATGATTATCCTTTGATTTTCCATTTCATTTATGCTCCTTTCTCATTACCATGAAACTTTTTACAATGCTAAATCCTGCAGATTCATAAATACGCCTAGCAGGATTTGTCTCCCCAGTAAACAAGGTCATAAAGATAGCACCTTCATTTTTCAAACCTTCACAAAGGGCTGAAAACAAAACTTTTCCAGCACCAAGCGCGCGGTGTTCAGAATGAATGCCGATGCCTGCAAAATAACCACGCCCATTCACTTCTACGGCTAAAGGTCCAGTGAATCCGCAAACAACATCGTCTTTTACAACGACCAATACTGGGTCTGCATCATCTTTGAGGACATTAGACATGATTGTTTCCCGCCAAAGATTGTTTCCAAAGTCATCAAACAGTTGGCTTAACCCTTTGTGCTTGTTATGTTCATAAGTCACAATATCGTAGCCGGCAGCTCTTAATTTTTTTAACCGCATATCAATGTCATCACTGTATTCAAAATCCTTTAAATTTTGATAATATATATTTTGCATGGCCACATCTTTAAAACCTCTATTTTTAAAGAATGTATAGGCGTTACTTGCCACATCTACGCCTGGTGCATTAGGATGATGATGTCCGTCTGAATGAGGTACAATCCATTGTAGATTTATAGGGTTAAAAAAGATAATCTCCAGTTTGGTCACGCCATACGCTAATAGCTGTTTTTCAAGCGTCGCGTATAGCCTTCTTCCAACACCTTGACGCTGTGCGTCAACTTCCACAACCAGAAATGTAATATAACCAATGTCTGTCTCCTTTTTATGACAGCCATGAGCAAAGCCGATTATTTTATCATTTTCTAAGACAACAAGATTAAGCTTTAGCAGTCCATCCCAAGGACTCACAAATAACTCAGTAAATGCCTCTATTTCTAAAGGCTTGTATACCAACTTCTGTTTTGTATTTTGTCTATTCCAAAATTCATGAAGCTCAGGGATTTGTTTAATTGTCAATTCTTTAACTATCATACCATCACCTACATTCTATTGATTCATTAATACATTTGAGAGGCTCGACATGGATCTAGGGGTATATTCATAAGGAACGATACATGTGGGGATGTCCGGAAATAAATTAATGTCATGGTGGTTTCTTAACGGAATTAAAATGACATTAGGATTGGCTTTAAAAACTTCCTGAACCAAATGTTGTTGTTCTTTACTAAATAAGGCGTTTTGGGTGCAGAGGATGACCAATTCATGCTCTGAAGCTAGACGAACTGCAAGTTCAATTTCTTCAGAGGCTAAAATTTCAGGCAATTTAAAGGATGTCACATGCGGTTCGTTGTGAGCAACACCAACACGTTGGGTCAAAAATTCTGCAAAATTTGGCGTTACTCTTATACCGTCCGCACCTGTTAATGGACGCCCATCAGGTGCCATCACCACTGTTTTTTTATCTGTTATAGGCAGATTATTTCCATTTTTTACAATTTGAACACTTTTTTTGCTGACTTTATCTGCTAAGGCTTCCGCTTCCGGCAAATATAAACTTTCAAGTGCCTCATCATAAGTTGTTTTCAAAAAGCAATCAATATCATATGCATTTTTTAATGCCATAATTCTATTGAAGCTTCGATCAATTTCCATCAACGTTAAAGTTTCTGTCTCCAATGCTTTCTGAATTTCTTTCAACGCAGAAATTTGTTTTTCCTCAGTGTGGGAGATACAAATTAAATCTGCACCGGCACGAATGGCCATAGGTGTTGCAATCGCTGTCCCATAAAGATCATCTATGGCTTTCATTTCCATACAATCTGTAACAACAACCCCTTCAAATTTCAAATTTTCTCTTAAAATAGTCGTTAAGATGTGGTGAGAAAGTGTTGCAGGTAATCCTTGTTTCTCCCAAGCAGGAAATTGGATGTGCGCACTCATGATTGCTTGCACTCCGGCATCAATGGCAGATTTAAAAGGCTTTAGTTCGACATTTTCCAATCTAGAAACATCGTGAGAAACAACCGGTAATGCTAGATGAGAATCTATTTCGGTGTCTCCATGTCCTGGGAAATGTTTAACCGTGGCAATCATCTGGGCCTTTTTCATACCCTTGATATACGCCACACCCCGCTCGGAAACCACCTCAGGACAGTCACCAAAGCTACGATTTCCAATGACAGGATTCTTAGGATTATTATTCACATCAAGACTTGGTGCAAGATTAAAATTGACACCAAGCACCTTGAGACCAACGCCTGTAAAATAAGCAATGTCCTCTGTTTCTTCTAAAGTGGCTCCCGCAGTTTGAGCCATGTTCCCTGGAAACACTGTGATCCCATCAAAAATCCGGTTCACAATACCATTTTCTTGATCAATCATGATAAAAAGTGGCGTACCGTTATGCTTCATAGCTAACTGTTGCAAAGATTGTGTCAATTTGAAAACTTGTTCTGGACTTTTACAATTTTTTTCGAATAAAATAACATTACCAACATGATGCTTTACAATTAAATTTTTGATGTGGTCATTCACCTCATAGCCATCAAAGCCAGCGATGATTAATTGCCCAATTTTTTGTTGTAGATTCATAGTATCTCCTCACTGATCGTATGATTTTTAGTATAAATGATATTGTTCCTTCAATGCTTTGAATTGGCTAGCATCTGTTTGCCATTTTTGATAAACCGCATCAGGGTTAAAATCCGTCGTTCGGATGAGGCTACCACCTGTGTTGTAATCAATCATCGGCTTGCCTGTTGCGGTATAAGGTGCTAAGTATTCAAACTTTTCGTTATTTTGAGCTTTTATTTCGGACAGCAAATGCAAAGCAACTAAAACAGGTTTAAATATTTGTCGATTGGTAACATGAAGCTGGACACCAGCGCATAAAGCCCCTTGGTGTTTAGAAAATGTAGGGTTAAAATAAACAGGCCTAAATCGGACCCCTGCTAAATTTTTTCCATTCATGACAGCTGCCAAGTCATCAGGATCTAGCCAGGGTGCTCCAACAACCTCAAATGGCTTGGTCGTCCCGCGACCCTCAGAGATGTTGGTTCCTTCGAAAATACAGGTGGCATTATAGACAACTGCTGTATCAACTGTCGGCATATTAGGAGAAGGCTGAACCCAAATCAATCCTGTCTCTTCATAGTACATCTGACGCGCCCAATTTTTCATTGGAACGACATGCAATGTCGCGTTGATGTCAAATTCCTTGTTAAAACATAATGCTGCCTCACCCATGGTCAATCCATATCGGTAAGGAATGGGATAACCACCTACAAAAGAAGTAAATCCTTCTTCAATCAGATTCCCTTCAACCTCTAGGCCACCTACTGGATTCGGACGGTCAAGCACGACAAATTCCTTATCAAGTTCGGCAACACTAGTCATAGCATAGGCCATCGTATAAAGATAAGTGTACAACCTTGACCCCACATCTTGAATATCAAAAACCAAAACATCAATCCCCTCTAACATTTCCTTCGACGGTCGCTTACTAGCCCCATACAAAGTATAAACAGGAATCCCTGTCTTAACATCTACCTCATTCTCAATCTTTTCCCCTGCCTCAACATGACCACGAACACCATGTTCAGGAGCAAATAATGCCGTTAAATTAGTCTTTTTCGCTAAAATATCGATTGTACTTATTAGATTCGAATTAACACCAGTCGTATTCGTAATTAATCCGACTCGTTTGCCGTCAAACAAATGCAAATAACTATCAATATTATCAATTCCAAGTTTTACCTTTGCCATGAATGATCACTCCTCAATAATAAAAGGTGAGGAAGAAGTACCCAGCAAATGAGTCACATTCTTTCCCACCTTTAGGAATAAGTCTATTTAATAATTTTGTTAATAATTTGATTATTGATTAACTAATTGCCACGCTTCTGCTGCATCGTCAAGAATTGCTTGTAATCCTAATGGACGAAGTGCATCATACTGCTCAAAGAACTCATCAACTGTTAACTCACCAATAATTGTTCTTGCAATTAATCCTTCAAGTTCTGGGAAGATAAAGGCTCCGTGCTCAATGTTTGCAGCAGTAGTTCCACCAACGTTTGGAACATTGCTAAACCAGTAGTCGGCACTTGCAAAGTTAGCGTCAAAAGCAATACGTTCCATATCGTTTAATTGATCTACTGTTCCACCAAACATAAGTTGAGCAAATGCTTCTCCATCCATGTGGTGCGCCAT
>Ga0131853_10028090_pt1 | contig 10082 bp, 8 predicted proteins | sample TergutLab28metaG_FD_92764 | JGI IMG/M metagenome (GOLD analysis project Ga0131853, IMG submission 92764) | Labiotermes labralis P1 segment gut microbial communities from Petit-Saut dam, French Guiana - Lab288 P1 (version 2) (version 2) | ecosystem: Host-associated > Arthropoda: Insects >... | reverse complement strand
CACTTGTGGACTATCCTTTATTTTCATGGGTAGTCGTCATTTATTCTCTACATGTTTCGAGCTTTCGGGAAGCTCATCATCAGGAGATCATTTTTTCTGTACAGTCAGCCTCTGGTATAGTGTGTAATCTTTGCTGTAGCCCTCCCGTTCTCCTACGTGTTCTGCTCTGAGTCGGGAGCAGAACACGTAGGAGAACGGGAGGGCTACAGCAAAGATTACACACTATACCAGAGACTGACTGTACAGGAAAAATGATCTCCTGATGATGAGCTTCCCGAAAGCTCAAAACATGTAGAGAATAAATGACGACTACCCATGAAAATAAAGGATAGTCCACAAGTGACATCGTGTTGGTTATTTTTTAAATAATATTTACTTATATATATATATATATATATATATATGTGTGTGTGTGTGTGTGTGTGTTTTAACCTACATCACACACACAGCGACACTGTAGTGCCTTACAGGTAAATGCTGTTTAAATGTATATAGAGCCTAGTTTATTTTAGATGACACATTTTACACTATTTCTGTGAATGAATTGATTGTAAAATTTGAGATCTCTTACTACACTCTGCAGCTCCCAGGCAAAACTTATTTTCTTCTATGTATACATACAATATATATATATATATAATATATAATATATATATATATATATGGTAGGGCCATAAGTTCTCTTGAAGAAAATCTGACGATGGCCAGTTAGGACCCAAACATGTAGTTTTTCTACTTATATTTATTAAAACATCTTAATTGACATAGTTGTGTTTGACTACATACTCTCTCCAGTTTCCATACACACAACGGGGATGACACAATTCAAAGCTTCAGCAAACACTCGTTTTAACTAATTAACTAACCAACTAAACAACCAAACAACCATGTAAAAAACGACAGCCACGGAACAGAGATCATGTTGGAAAGCTGTCAGTCGCGCAGCTAGTCAAGACATTTCCAGCATTTTATACAAGAAAGTTTACAATAATTCGCTACTGGTCCGTACTCTGGGCCAAAGTAATCCAGACCACACTCTGAAAATTACCTCTTTCCATTTTACACTGCTTTATCCTTTACCAAGAATTCGTCCACGTTCGAGGCCCTTTGTTACCAATTCTGCACATCCAATACAAATTTTATGATAACCACAATTTTTAAGGAGTAAAATTTTAATATATTTGATAATTCGCCCGCATTTCATATATGCTTGTTTGATGTAAGACGGCCTGAGGATGATCTAACAAGATCGAAACATGTTGGAGTATCAGTGGAATGTATTAAAGTGAAAGTGTATGCTGTTTTAATACTTGTACATTTGTTGGTATTATCTATTAAATTTTTCGTTATTGCACAGATAAGAATATTATTAATATTTCGGAACGTGCTTCATTTGACCGTGAAATGTATCTCGATATCTGCCCAACAACCACTCCTTGTCGGGTGTCCACCACTGCTTATTCCAGGCCCGCTCAACCCGTAGTTCGCGGGCAAAATGCCCGTGGAGGCATTTGGAATGAGAAACAACTTTTAGCCCTTTCCTTCGCAAAGTCGAGACAGAACGAACGCCTTATAAATTTTGAAAAGTTACTGTTTGTTTTAAGGAGACATAAATTACATTACTAAACCATTTTGTAAAAATGTGCCAAATTTAGCGACACCACAGCGCAGGCCTGCTCAAACTTTAATGTGGTAGGGGCAACTGCCGTAAAATTCGGTCTGCATGCATGAAATATGAAATTCAATACATGGAATACAGACTGCATAAGTACACGTATAATTATATGCATAGCTTTACTTGTGTATTTTTAAATGCATAACGTGCAATGAAAAGGTACTTGTAAAAGCACCCTATACACTGCCAGTTAAACTAAGCGATTTTACTGTGTGACGTCATACCTGACGGAAAACCTGAGTAAACTGCGCAGTTTTGACAGGCAATAGTGCAGGCCTCAGAACTGTTCTTTCCAGTCGTCTTTCACACAGAGAACTACGCAGTTCATTCAGGGAATCCCACAGTATGCTCAGTTCACCTACCGACACCACGATAGCATCATAACAAGGCAATTCATTCAGCAGATGAGCATCGCATGATATATTCGTTTTCATATACCACTTCTTACTCCACATTTTACGCTTTCTTTTCTTCTTTTCGGATAATAGTGTGGCCGATGTGGCTAGCAAACAGCAAAAGACAGCCTTGTTTTTATCCACCATAGTCACACGCACAAGACAACACAGAACTGACAAAAACTGACAAACCTGATGGGAAACCTGTGCTGTGCCAGAGAACATTCAGTTCAGTTTTTCGTGCAGTTTTTTTTACACAGTTAAACTGCACAGTTTAACTTAGATTGTATGGGGTCCTTAATAATAGGAGAAAATTATGAACGATGCTATTCACGACCTAGGCTCATGGGTCGCTATTTTAGCATATTTTTTACAAAATAAAATTAGTATATTAATGTGTGTTCCCATAAATAAACAACTCATAAGATTTCAACGTTGCTTCTGCGTTCTGTCTCGGCTTAGCCAGGCAAATGGTTCTCATTACAAACGTCGCCGCAGACAACATGCAACATATTGCCCGCGAGCCACAGGTTGATCGGACCTGCCCTAGCAGATTGTAAATTGAATTTTTGAGACATTTTCCTATCATCGCCATCATCATCAAAATCGTCATCATCAATAGCGTATATTTTTATTGCAAATTATGTATTGAAAAATATGTAGGGGAAATTATGAATATATGTATACTGATTCATTCTTCACTTTGTGCAGTCTATTGAATTTCATGTTGCCCCCATGCACACCTCAAATTTTGCCTAAGTCGCCCGAACTGCAAAAAGAGAAAGAGAGAGAGAGAGAGAGAAAGAAAGCTGAGCAGACCTTGCTTATTCAATATATTCACAGCATCTATCCACAGCCTGAAGGCATCTCCCACCTCAACCTGAGCAATGAACAGGCCGCGACAAGCGATCCACCTCACGGCGGTTAGTAATGTATGCAGTAAATCCGTTTCAGGTGGGCTAATATACATCTGCACAGTTGGACAGGCTCCACCATACACTCTCACTTTAGTTCTTGTGTTGGCATCCGAAACGTTTCTACAGCTTGAAGGTCGATTTCTCGTAGCCCTGAAATGTGCTGCAGTCCACCTTGAAACACAAGTACAGGCCACACCATAAATCTATTACTGGCGCACCGCAGATAATGTGACGGCACTCAAAATTCTCTGTGAACCACAGAAGCATCTATACTGAAATTTCTAATAAGTTTCTAACCCCCTATCTTTAGTTATTTCACATAGTTCACGCGCTAAGGCCCATACAGGGAACAAAAACCACTGTCCTGTCCGGAAGTATCCGCATAATGTTCGGGGTTGTAAGAATTAAATTAAGAGACAAAAACATTCAGGGGAATGTCAAACCATCACTGTTTGGCGAGTGACTGAGCTTGTCCCTTAACATGACTAGGGCAAACCTGCACACCTTGGGTTATCATGCCACAAAGAAAACAGCAGTGGGCCGCAAGAGTACATTCCGGTGTGTGTGTGTGTGTGTGGGAGGCGGGGGGGGGGGCAAAAGTTTCGGTCGCGTTTCTAACCCAGAGCAGTGTTTTGACAGGAAGATATACTGTGGATTACGCTACTTAGAAAATTTTAAAGACTTTTATGAACACGTAATAAAAGACAAGAGGAGAAAAATATTAATTTTAGCCCTTGCATCACGTGTGACGATTAATAATCACAATAATTTTAAAACTGCGTTTAACAAAATTGTCATCTTTACTGCCAACATGTTGTTATCAAATATAATGGCTCAGCTCTGTTTGGCCACATCCTACTGTGGTAATATCTGAAATACGCAGGTAAAGCAGGAATAAAATCATTAATATTCTAAGACTATTTGCATACATTAAAAGGTCAAGTCAGTAAGAATTTCTTCCAAAATTCTTCACTTTTACATGCTTGATCTATTAGGTCTAAACTTGTTATGTCCAGTGGACTACCTCCAAATATGTTTTCATTAGCCGCGACATCAATATGGTCATTTTGGGGACGGACTTATCGTAATAAAATCGTGACGCTATACACTTGCGTTGTGCTGATCTGTTGGCTGTATGTTTCCGGTCAGTTAGCAAGTTGTGACTGTCACTGTCGGCTAGCGTGCTAACCAAACGTTATCTCATTACGGAGAAAGTGATGTGCCTTGTGCAGCATTCTGTTCAGATGTAGCAACCACAGGCCAGTGAGATCACAAAACAGGGCTGAACAAGATCTTTTCAAACGCAAAATGTCACAGGACAAACAACCACTTTGCAGGTTAGGCGGATATGGTCTAAAATTGGCAGTTCGCTGCCTTATGTCGATGGAACACACAAGGGTAGGCCACTGTGTATCAGGAAGCAGTGAAGCCAAGGACACAAGTAAACTGTGCTACTCGTGTTAAATATATCACAAATACGGTAAAGGTAAAGGTGTCCCTTGCACGCAGTGCACGCTATGAAGGTACAAGGGAATAGGGATAATTACAGCTCCACTAATTCTAAACCTCGACACTAGATGGAGGTAAAAAGTAAAGTGATCCCGTTACAGGCCCGGTGTGGCCCAGAGGGTGGGTAGAGGTATAGCTCTACTCTTCCATGGCCGCGGCACTACAAGGTGGTAAGTGGTCACCAGCACGCCCCGGCCGCATTTTACACCCGGGAAAGACCCGGTACCCATTTACAAGAGGCTGGGTGGGCCCCAGGGCGGGTCTGGACGGGCGGAAAATCTCGTCCCCACCGGGATTCGATCCCGGACCGTCCAGCCCGTAGTCAATCGCTATACCGACTGAGCTACCCGGCCAACACTAGATGGAGGTGAGTGGACAAATTCACGCCCGGCTCTTTACACCCGGGGAAAAACCCGATGTATCCATTGAACAGTAGGCTGGGTGGGCCTCAGGGCCGGTCTGGGCGTATTGAAGAAAAGAAAAATCTCATACTTGTGCCGGCAATCAAACCCCGGATCATTCAGACTATAGCCTAGTCACTATACTGACTCGAATAAACCGTAAGTAGGGCACTATGTGTAGTGAGTATACGTACACATGACATTTCGTAATGTTGTGCCAGTGTCAGTAAGATGTAATGCCACGCCACCAGGCGCACTAACGGTAAACGATGATATCACTGGCGAAATTAACGAGAAAAGTTTCTCAGCGTAACTTCTGCATGGGACAAGAAGCGGACAAACCGGCATGATACTGTCCGCAGGGCATCTTATTTGCAAGCATGAAGTTCTCTTTATTCAGCTGTGTTACCTGCACAGGCAAACGCTTTGCAAGAACTGTGCTCTGTTCGCTGAACATATCAGGAGACCTTAAATAGCGTCAGGTTTTGCAGTGGACATTCGAAGCGTTCGGACGGCACGAGGTATTCTGGCAAATATAGGATAAGAACCGGACAAACGAAATATTTTCAAGCTAACCACACCAAGCCTTCAGTAGCACACAACGTACAGGGTTCATATCACGGCTGAGAACAAGCTACCCTCAGACCTTCCGAACTAACATGATGACGCTGCAGGAAACATGCAAGGGGCATGCAAAATATCCTCGAGGAGCAAGTGAGAGATTGTCAGTTCCAGTAGACACATGCAGCTCTGGTTCGACTGCTGTAGCGATCAGAGTATGAGAATTAGTCTGCTTGAAAAGGTAATGAGACCAAAATATTAACTGAAAAATAAACAAGTCTGTTATTTTAATGGCGGTCAGTGGCCTTAGTTCATTTCGATAATATTTGAATCGCATTTTGTGTGAAGGTCAAGCTTCAGGAAACATCGCCGGATAGGTAAAGAAACATGACTGCAGCAATTTTCAGTGACCTTGTATCAGAATTAAGTCGCAACGAACTTGACATTTTTTTCCTCGTAACTGTCGAATCATAAACACTGAAGCAGAGGAAACAGCGTAGTTCTGTTGATGCTGCCAAACACACTTAACCTCACCTAGCACTGGCGAGTCACCTCCATTACTGCATGCGAATCCTAACCAATTTCTACTTGAAGGCATACCAATAACTGTGGAGCTATTCTCTGTAACGTGAATTTATTGGCACAATAAGCAAATCCCCTGGAACGATATAAGGTGGCCAGGAAGCGTTATAAGAAGTACGTACGGACAGACTGAAACGATTACTTCGCCATCACAGAGGGAATGTAATGTGTTTTGATGACAATGCAATTACATTTAAAAGGGGAGAATTCCATTTATTTCCAGAAACATAAGATCTTTCTCTAATGTAATAAAAAGAAATATCTTGATATTTTAGACTGCACGACAAGCATGTTGCCTCTGTCGTACAGTCATAAAGAACGAAGAAGTAACATGAGATTTACACGTGCTGCGTGCGTTTACATGAATAAGTTAATAAGACTTGGGGTATGGTACGAAATAATCTGCTGCTCTGTGTCAAGTTGCAAGGATGTGCCAGACTGTGTTGACGTTACTCATCTTTAGTAGATACTAACGGCCGTGTTTACAGCAAGAAATTAACTTAAGTCGTAATAATACAAACAAAATTTCCTTCATTACAATCTGTATGTATATATGTAAACAAAAAGCATAATTATGCACCAGTGACCCAAACACGCGGGTCATACTGAAACCCTGTGAAGATGCATGTGCTACAACAGCAACCAGACCATCTTGTAGCTTGAGAACATGGTCTAGCTATGACCAGTGTATTTTTGCTGTTACCCTTATTTGGAAATTACAAGCGACTAATCAAAATCGCAGAAGACATGAAGGTCGTGCAATTTACTGATCACTTCTAAACACAAAACCCATGTACTGGTGTGGCGGAGCTAAATTCAGAATGCAGTTAACGGAATAAGCAAAAACGACAGAGAAAATTAACTTCAACGGCATTACGTACTCTACATTTGTTCCTTATATTACCCTCTCCTAAATCAACGCAATATATCATACAGAAACCTGAAAGAAATAAAAATTTAACGGCATAATTAACAGTACACAGTAAAAAACAATTTAGGTTACCTTGTGGACAACTTATCCTAATATTTTCCACTGTATTAAACTTCAATATACAGAACTGACACAAGATCAAAACTAATTCCCAAATCCCCTTGCCTTTGCCGCGAAGCCTTTACTCGAACATTACACACACCGTAATGAGCGCCTTCTACTGACTGTTACAGATCCCCGGAAACGGAACGACGCCAGGAAGTTTTCAGCACCTTTCAAACTTGCTCCAGTCGGTTCTCCAGCTTTTGGAATGTCCTGTTTGTTTCGAGACGGTTCCGCCTCCAGCATTTCAATGTGGCAATGGTCACGTTACTTGTGGCAGGTGTCGATCAAGGGCTGAGAGGTGTCCGGTGTGCCGAGTAAGTTTCGGACCGCGAGCAAGGTGCCTTCTTTCAGACAAACTGTACAGTCTCCTGACCAAAACAATGAGCAAAAACAAGCAGAAGAGTGTGGAGAACAAGAAAGAACCAAAGAAATATCCTGCTCTATACCTCAAGTCCCGCATTATAACTGACTCCGTTCGGGGAACAGTTGATAAGCAATTAAATCCCAGAGAAGCAACTTCGAATGGAAGCCCTTCAACTAAAGAGTATTCCGGAATCTCTGGCGAGCAGGCCGAACTAACAGAAAGTACTTCCCCTTATGGAGAAAGCTCTGTTGCAAATCAAAACACAGTTGATGGTGAGAAAGTAAAACTTCAAACTTCTCGTGTTGTGGTAAAGCCTAAAGCTTCATCTGAAGAAAATATTTCAGAGTGTAATCAGGAGTTAATGTCCAGACGCATCGATGAGAAGACGTCAAGTTCCCCCCTGCAAGCAGCACCGCTCTCTCCTCTGAGAACACGTTCTTTGTCAGCAGGACAGATTCCAGTTGGAAGTGAGTTTCTCTCAGGAAAGACATTTTGCACCGAAGGTCACGGACTCTCACTTCATTGCCCATTTCCAACGAAGTCGCAGCCATATTGCTGTAGCATTCTGAAAGGCCCAGGCGCGCTGCTACAACACCTGCGCGAAGTCCACCAAGGCCCTTTGGTTCAGTATTTCCTTCAGTCAACTTCATGTGGGATATCACTGAATCTTCCGTTATCAAGTTCCAAGGCGATGAGAGACTCTTCCTTGACGTCATTCACAGTTCACGGTGATGTGTTTTTCGTTGAAGTCGCTACTGGAGCTACACCTGGACACCAACTAGTATGGCTGTGGCTACTAGGGGATGTAACTCAAGCTGAACGCTACCGCCTGCGATTGGCATTGCCTGAAGGAGACACCCACACTGGACCCGTCTTCCCACTGACGGCGTCTTGGAGTGACGTTGTGAACAGCAATTGTTGTCTGAGCATCGAGGAGCGTCGTTATATCCGCGGTAACCCAGAGGTTCAACTTGAGATTCTAGACGTTGGCCTAGTGGAAGCCAGTTAGAACCACGTGGACTTAATTTTGCATGTTGCAGTAATTCTTGTGTATAAGTATCAGTGGCTCCACCACTTCATCCTGTGACTCCGAACGAAGACTAAAATTCCGAGACATCAGAAGACAAATTCAGCGTAGTACACCATAAATAATTTTTACTAATAACGTCATTAAGCAGAACCCTTCCTTAAAAGCTGATATTCGTTCAACTGGTCAAGACATTTGCCAGTTTTTACCGAGTCCAAACGTTTACTATCTTATTCACAACAGCTCGCCATGGTCAACTGAAACTAGTATACTCACCCTCCTTATTTCTGTAAGATCCTTGTGCGTGTTACCTTCGTGTACGGGTACGTCTTTAACGTACTGTAAGTGGTATCTCCTTCAGGAGTATCAACCAACAACGTGTATGTACTTATCGTCCCTCTTATCGAATTAAACTTATTTGCGCACCGCAAGCATACCTGCTGAAAGGCGCAGGTCATTAAAATACAATTATGTGCCGAGACGTGTATTATTGGTGATTACATACAGATGGCGCAGCAGTATTCATTTCTATTTACATATAAATTGGACGAAATCCACTGTTTATTAAGGATCATACAATTTTATCAATGAAGTTTTCTACGTTCTCTCCTTAATCTCTCTTAGCCCCAAATATTCTCTCCGGCACCGTTGCCCTAAGGCGAGGGACAAAGTTTCACATACATATAAACAATAGGTAAAATATTATATTATATTATGAGCTGCAGCAAGCATTCTGCAAATTTCATCTACTCCGAACTTCTTCGTGACTTAATTTGCTGCAGTGAACATCAAATAAATCAGTTGAACTTACCCACACTCGAGATTAGTAAAGTATATTTTTTTCCGCATTTACCTGCATTCTTATGACAACTTGAACACATACTAGTCTTTGGTGACATCGTCCTGTTGTGTATTCGTCAATTAAAAGTTTATTTTTATTATCTGACAAACACAACTCTATACATCTTGTATAAATGTATTTGGTTTATTTATTGCTACAATATGTCTCGGCTGTCCAGATCAGCCATCATGAGGTAGGACATGGATACACAAAAAGACTGTAAGGGAGAGGCCTCTCCTTACAAACAGTAGGTGTAAAGGTGTTATAGAGTAATTACTAACACCGTTATACCTACTGTTTAGAAGGAGAGGTCTCTCCCCTCTACTCTTTTTGTGTACCCATGACCTACCTGACGATGGCTGATCTGGACAGCCGAAACACGTAGTATCATTAAATAAACCAAACATACAAGATCTATACAGCTGTGTTTGTCGGATAATAAAAATAAACATTTATTGAACACATACCAAGTTTCTTTCCATTCAGTTCTAGATCAAACTAGGTAACAGCTTCTACTCCTGTTTTTAGTCCAGTAAATTAATATAATCAGCACATATCAGATGTTGATATGCCGCAACAAGTTTCAGTACCTCCTAATTTTCTAAGATAAACTTAATTCATTATTCCAAAGTAAAGCCGAAAAAGCAATAACGATGAAACCCTTTCTTCTCAGGATACTCTGAATACGAAATTGGGGGGGGGGGGGAAAACCTAACCCCTTTTTAATAAAAAAAAGAAAACGCTTAAACCGGTTTTCCCAAAAAACAAAATTTT
>Ga0131853_10028088_pt1 | contig 10083 bp, 6 predicted proteins | sample TergutLab28metaG_FD_92764 | JGI IMG/M metagenome (GOLD analysis project Ga0131853, IMG submission 92764) | Labiotermes labralis P1 segment gut microbial communities from Petit-Saut dam, French Guiana - Lab288 P1 (version 2) (version 2) | ecosystem: Host-associated > Arthropoda: Insects >... | reverse complement strand
TTCCCTAGACAACCTGATGATGGCCAATACAGGCCGAAACATGTAGTTGTTTCCATCACATAGTCATTAAATACACCTCAGTGATTAAGTTGTGTTTGACTGCATACCTTTTCCTAGTTTCACCCGCACAACGGGGATGACACACTTCCTAATTTTATACAATGCAGTTTTACTTTTCCATCCACCTTGCACACGCAGTAACGAGTGGTCCTAAGTGTTTCGACGTCTTATGCTCGCATGTTCTTCATTCATGTATAATTATGTTTTGGTTGACATGTGTAAATGGCCAAACGCATACAAACCAACGCGAATACGTGAACATAAAGCGTCCAAACGCTTACAATCACAAAGTTATTGCATGTCGAAAGGAGCTTAAAAAACACAGTAAGGCATTGTTTTTACACCTGGCGTAAAGTTTTTGATTTAAGCATAATTCGGTGTTTTTGCTTTTCCAGTATACGCAATTGTACATAAACTCTATTCTTCTAAAACTCCGAAATGTCTTTCTGGATACAGTGTGTTTAAAAATTCCCATCTCAGAATTTTATGCCTCTTTATTACAAAGATCACATCGTTCGTGTTATTTAGGAAATTTTATCGCAATTTATTCTGAGATATAGAAATTTTCAGCGCAATCTGTTACGCAGTTTCAGCTTAAAGGAAATGGGCGGGTGTCGTGACATGCAGACAACGTCGCTTTGAAAGCCAGCATTACGCTGCTATATATGAAGTTAGAAACAGGCGGCTCACGAAATGAGGAATACTGTCGCCTAGGACGTGTCTTTATGTGGTCTGGTTGAAATTTACCCACGGTTTGGAGGCACCTCCTTTTTCGTTCTAATACTTTGCTAGGCGCTACAAGACTGCACCAACTACACAGTCAACTTGATCAGAACCTCAAACCCTCACAGATGACGAAATGGTTGGAAGCTTGCACTTCCGCTTTAAACAGGCCGCAAATTCAAATTTTGATCCCAGTGTGTGTGAGTAACGTTTGACAAAACAATTCGAAATTTTCTTGATAAGTGTTTCCAGGAATATACTATTTTATTACACTAAGTGAAATCCTCTCTTTAAAGAAAATAACAATCAGTACTTGAAAACAATTGCAGTGACAGATTTTAACTGTCAAAAATGTAGCATTTATGTTTCTTTTGTTCAACATTTTTCCCCCGTCTTTTTGTTTTCTCGGTAATTAACACCTTTACATGAGATGTAACGAGTCAGAGAAATTGCAGGGGTCCGTAAAATATAAAAGAAAGAACAAGACATCTTAATAAATTTCTGCACCTTCACTTTAACCGCGTTAAGAGAGGTAGTTTGCCGTCCCCAGTGGCCGCGTAATCTAAGGCCTGGGTTTGTGGCCGCTTGCTTGCTGGGATTGTGAGTTCGAATCCCGCCGGGGACTTGGATGTCTGTCTGTTGGGAGTGTTGCGTGTTGTCAGGTGCGTCGGGTTGATCACTCGTCCAGAGGAGTCCTACTGAGTGTCGTGTGTCGCTGTGTGTGATCGTGAAGCCTCGATAACGAGGAGGCTCTGGGCCACTAGGGGCTGTTGCGCCATGAGACAAAAAAAATTACCTGTTTTAGTTTAGTGACGCAGCTGTTGAATTTTTTTTGTCTCTTTCACGATACCACCTAATCTTGGGAGACTAACTAGGTATTTTATTCTCTCCTAAACTGCTACTCTGTCTATTTGCTGCAGGCGTCGCCCAACGGTTCAGCCTGCTTTATTCTGGCTCCTCATCATTCTTGAGGTTTTTCTAGATCACACACAACGACGCATCACAATCGGTAGGACTCCTCTTGACGAGTGATCAATTCGTCGCAGAGACCTCTACCTGACAACACACAACTCTCACAACAGACCAAACATCCATGCCCCCGGTGGGATTCGAACCCACAATCTCAGCAGGCGAGCGGCCGTAGACCCACGCCTTAGACCGCGCGGCCACTGGGACCGGCGAAGCTGTTGGATAGATGCATTTCGGGGAAAAAATGATTAAAGTTGGTATTTTACTAGAAATAATTTGAACCTAGTAGTATACACGTTGCTTATAAAATCACAGTAGTGTCAAAAGGAACCCTCGTTTGTTTAGTAATAACAACGTCTGTATGGCTGCTGGAAAAGCAGTAAATAAATAATGGAATAGCGTATATTGATTTTTCTGGTCGTCTTGAGCAGTTCTTGTGTAATAGTTCAGTATTCTGACACTCTTCTTATCATGCCCACGTGTAGTGGACAGTTGCACGACTCCGTAACCCACCCTAACCGACGTCCAGTAATATTCCGTTTCAAAACGTGTAGAAGTTTCTTTTCAGCCTACTCTTTTACTGCGGTAAAGAAGTAGGCTTATATGATTATTATGCGCCCTGTGCTTCCCCCACTTGGACTTCTGAATCAGTTGACCAATTTTGATAAACACTGGTAACTACATGCCAACATATACCACCCCCAATTTCGTACTGAAACAGAAGTTAGTAAGCATCTAGCGTCACGTAACTTGTGGTCCCGTTATCGTGAGGTTTTAGATGTTCAAGAAATAATGCTCTGTGTCCCGAGACAATCTGTTGTTAACTTTATATCGACGAAGTGGTGGGTGTGTGGTATCGGTGTTTAGCTTTCGTTGCATGTTGATTACTAGTGAATTGTCTAGACTTGTTTACAACTTTGTAGTAACATTGTCTGTGCACATATACAGGGAGAAGTTGTTGGTCAGCACAAACAGTTCTTAAGATCGACTATTCGACTTCGTCTCCCCATTTAACTTCAGATCTTCATCACTATTATTATTGTTCAGAAAAATTTTTAACGACTTTTACACTTACAATTTTCCACGGTACTTTTGAAACCCCATGTTTTCCCATGAATTTTTATACAATTTTATACAACTGTATATTAATGTAAGATGGATTCTGGTCCCTACAATTTTATTGTATTGATTATAGTTCTTATTTATGGTTCTATGTTCAGCCTGGTGATTGCTATATATAGCCGAAACATGTAGCTGGTTTGCACACAAAGTTGTGTATGGACTATGAGTTTTTATATTTTCTACTTATATATGTATAATAAAAGTAACGGGGATGTCGTTTCTAAAAAAAAAATGCCTTTAATAAGTGCAGCAGCAGCAACAAACACGTTCACAGCAGCCAGCGACAGAATTCTGCTCCGTTGGGATTTGATCTTATGATCCTCTATGCATGAGGCTAGCAGGCCGGCCCATCAGCCAAACTGAACCTCGCTGTTTATCATTTTGTGTGTTACATAACCTTAAACGCGCGGGACTTGGAAGTTAGATATCTGTGCGACAGGAAGGCAGGCAGGCAGGTAGGCACTTTGTGGTTTAAACCCGAACTCATAAATTTCTTCTGTTGACTGCTTTTTTGCCTCTTCTTCGAGCCGATCAGGCATCAAATTTTCTGTGAACATGGGCCAGTTGGTGATTTTGAGCAGAGTAATTTGTAAATAGTGAAATAATAGAATGGCTCGGCAGAGTACAGTCCAGCTGCTTTGTAAGAGCCCACAATGGCGAGCACTGTTCTTACTAGAAACAGTCAAACCAAATACGTCTGTTTGATCTATACGTTTGTCATACCGACATACTTACGTCTTTCACTGTGTTTTTTCTTTTAGCGCCCGTTGCTTCGAACTTATTGCAGTCTGGCCATAGTTTTTCGTTAGTTTCGCTAGTTTTACGTTAGTATCCCCTAACAGCTAGATAGTCACATTTACATCATGGCATAAGTGACTGGACACTTATTTTTCGGGAGTTCAACTTTTTGACTACTGCGTTTACAGCTTCAGTGAAAAAATGCTTACTTTTACTATCAGGTGAACACAAATATATAGATCATTGTATACTAGATTTATTCGATACTGCTACATGTTTCGGCTGTCGACTTCAGATTCCATTTGTTAGGACAGCCGAAACACGTAGTAGGGTCGAATTTAACGAAGTACAAGATCCATACCTGTGTTTATCGGACAGTAAAAAATAAACACCCGGTTGATAAAAACACAACGGAATGATGTCACCTGAGAAAAAATAATAATATAGATCAAGTACTCTTTGAGTTGGGACCACTAAGCCGCTCAGTGATTGGTTGTTTTATAATTCTTACTCTAATATTCGTCGTAATTAAAATTCGGGGCATGGAGTGTGATATGAGGCATGAAAAAGTAGGAATTTATCTCATGTAGGCCTGCCGGAAAAACCTGTCCTATCTATTTGGGCTGTATAGGGCTATACAGGGCTACATGGGAGAGTGCAGATAGGCTGTTGAAATTATTAACAGGTGTTTGTCAGAACATTTCCACGTTGCTTGATGTACTGCGCTACGAATAGCCTGCAATGTGATCACGACTTCTAGGAGTCTTCGGTCTCAGTTTCTTCAATCAAAGTCGAAATCTTTATCTTCAACCAGGAAGTTTATTCTGGCAGTCGCATTAGCATAAGATCCTGTTTGTTTAAATTTTTAATAGAAGTAATGACGTGAATGACCTGTTATCCTCCGTCTTCAGGCCACTTCTTCTTGCAAATTTTTTGCCAGAAAACAGATTACAGCTTCCATAACAGAGAAGAAGATCTGTGGAATTAAAGTCATACTCAGAATACGCTAATTAAACCGGTTGTGTTACATTGGGAAAAGGCTAAATCTTGTATCTTAGGCCAAAATCTGTAAAAGGAGAGGAGTAGGTATAGGAAGCGATGCGTGGTATCTATGTAATGTCGTTTGTTAGAAGTTATATAAAAGTAATGTCCTTCGTGTTAATCCCAGTGACATAGGCCACTGTTAAAACTCACTTAAAACTCTCTGACATGGAACTGAATTCAGTTTAAGTATTCTCACATGGAGGCTTCAAGAATTCTCTTACTTATTATTAATTATTAATTAATTACTGCGGTGATGCAGCTTCAAATTAGAAATTGTAAGATATTTGTGAATTGGTTGTCTGGAAACACTGCGAGAAAAAGCAGCCATTTATTAAGGCACTGTCCTTCATTTGGCTGAAGGGCCTAAGAATAACCGACATCCTGGGAATGACTATACTTGCATAAATTAACTATCAACACTTGTCTTGACATGGAGTATGAATTTAAATGTGATGGATTATCTGTATCGTATTCTATGCCTTCGATTTTAGGCATTCTTTACGAAGTACGTAAAGCAGGAGTGCCTCATGTTGAGACCACGTCCGCCCGTCCATCCGTCCGTCCGTCTGTCTGTCTGCGAGATAGTATCACTGGCTAAAGGGTTTGTCATAGTTTCCTTGAATGCAGTATAAGAGTTCTGTACAAAAAAAAATTGTCGATCAAGTATGAGTTCCGCGATAATCTGCTGGGTGACACTAGTGCATTACGTAAGACGTTCAATAGTGGTCTGGTCCGCTGCTTTGTACTGTCAGTAATTTTGCAGTAACACACGCGTTTCGATGCTACCCTGCGTTATCGTCAGTATGTACTCTTTATCTATCCACGTGCTGTCTTCGGTTGGTCGCGTCTGTCTCTCTGTCAAGATTTCGGTGGTTGTGTCTTGTTGCTTGTCTGCTGTCCTACTCCGGTTGGCTATGTGTGTGTCCTGCTTGTTTGTGTTGAATGGGTGCGTTGCCCGTTTTTAGGCGTCTTCGCAAAAATGCCAAAAGTGACGATTAGCTTCGTCATGTCTGTCCATCCGTCTGTCCGCATGGAACAACTCGGCTCTCACTGGACGGATTTTCATGATATTTGATATTTGAGTATTTTTTCGAAAATCAGTCGAGAAAATTCAAGTTTCATTAAAATCGGACAAGAATTAAGGATACTTCACACCAAGACCAAAATACATTTTTTATCATATCTCGCTCAGTTATTCCTAGAATGAAAAATGTTTCGGAGAAATGTTGTACAGAAACTCGAAACACACATTTAATGCTCTATACCTTTTTCCCGAAAATCGCGACGTTTGTAAGATAATGTGGAAAAACACTATAGAGCGAGCAGGCCCCGTAAAGACATGGTGCATGCGCATTGCATGTTGGATATCTAAGGCTACAAACAAACACTCAGGTTGTGTAATACTAATTGCTTTTCCATAGCAACAATGGCTGCACGAACGCGCCTTAATGTTACGTTATACGTACATTGCCTCTCTTGTTTTATTCCAGTTTTGTTGCTGAAAGGGGTAAATTGCACCCACAATTTCCATATTTCCAAGGACTTAAGTGAAATTAGGTTATGTAAGATATTCAAATAATGCCCTTGAGGATTTGTGAGTTTCATAAAAATGGACACACTGAAAGCTATGCTTTAATTAGAAACCCACAAGAATTTGTATCGTTACTTTCCACATGTATTGTCCGATTTTGACGACATTTAATGTAATAGGTCTGCGCGTTATGCTATTAAGCCTATGTGAATTTTCGTGAAAAACGGAGTTACTTGTCACATGGACGTAAATGAAATTACATTTACGCGTCTACAATGGGACCGTATGGCATTTTGAAAGTAAATTTCGCCCTAGTCATGTCTGTGTACTGCACCACAGAGCGCAGATGGTTATTTGTACGCTCATTACGTCAGCAGTAGATAAGAGTGGTTCATGACGAATCACATGAATCCATAGAAAGCAGTAATAAATCAGACGTTGCTAAAGCACTAGAAAAATCCATCTGAAGGTTTCACTGATATTGACATCAGAGGATCAGGGCTTCTGGTCAGCGCAGTTCACATCCGTAGAGGTTATCTCGCTGTTATATTTATGGACTTATAGGAAACGAGAGATCCTCAGTACAGTAATTTTTTTGCAAGCCATTGGTATTTCTGATGTTTGGAGTGATGACCAGCCTTGCATGTCCCAGGCGGACCTACCGGACACTGCATCCTTAACAGTTTCCTCTTACAACTTGCACATTGAGATGTATAGTCTACTGTCCGAAACCAATCCACACACACCAGCATTTGTCATAAAGTGATCCAGACTGTCTTGAAACGCGTTTCATAAAGTCGCGTTTAGACGTGGTATTGGCAGACCTGGCTTGAAAAGAAATACACATAATTCGTGGGCCTTTTTACGTTAGAAGAATGCGTTAAATAGGCACTTATGTATTTGAGATTTGGTCTGTTCCGTCACGGAGAATGGGACGGACAAGAATAGAAAATAAAGGAAACAGTTGTGTTGTGTGTGTATGTATGTACGTACGTACGTATGTTTGTATATATGTATGTATGTACGTATATGTGTGTATGTATGTATGTATGTACGTATGTGTTTATGTATATATGTATATATCTATATATGTTTGTATGTATTATGTACGTACGTGTATATGTATGTACGTATGTGTTTATGTATATATGTATATATCTATATGTGTGTGTGTGTATATGTATGTATGTACGTATGTGTTTATGTATATATGTATATATATATATGTATGTATGTAAGTAAGTATATATGTATGTACGTATGTGTTTATGTATATATCTATATATGTGTGTATGTATGTATGTACGTATGTGTTTATGTATATATCTATATATATAAGTATGTATGAAATGCAGTTTTTTACTCTGAAGGAAGTACGTAAATTATAAACTTTTATACATGCCTGTATTTATAATATATCTTTCTTATTAAACTAGAAATCTTGATTTTTTTGTCTTCTCACAGTGAAGGTCAAATCACAGTACCAATAAATTAAAGCCCAGCCGCCGGAAATTTGGAGCTATAGAGGAAGAAAATTATGCATATTCTGTCTGTGTAGTTAGTTACTTGACTTTAAGCATGTGTCGAGCCAGACACAACGGTGAACTAGTTGAAAATTCGAAGAGGAAAGACAATTTACAATTCTGTTTGGAATACCAGTTTGTCATTGCAGCACTGTTAATTGGATCTTGTTGAAACTCAAACACAGAGATACTATTTCTCCAACATGCTTCCATTTTCTATGAAACACATTTCCGTTATTTTACTGTAGGAGTATGGAGTGACCAAATGAATTTATGCAGCACTGCGTCAGTTGAAGCAATGATGACGGTAATATCACAAATGTCACAACTGTTATTGTCTAAAGATTTCCAACAATATGCTCCATATGCTTCTGAAATTCTCACACAGTCAGTCCATATTCCGGCATGTTGCGGTGATGGCCACACCCATCGCCAGGGAATTCACCTTCTAAGTTGGAACGCCGCTATTAAAAATGTTTATCTTGTTAAATCCATATCCAAGGACGCGATTTGAATTTTCCTGTGAGAGCAGACAGTTTCAACAGCGGCGTTCCAGCTTACAAGGTGAATTTCCCTGGCGATGGGTGTGGCCGCCATTGAAACATGTCGGAATGCGGACTGACTGTGTGGGAACTTCAGAATTATTAACCTTTTGGCGCCGGAATTATTTTTTTTAATTTTAGCACACTGTATATAAAATGTGAATAAGGAACCAAATACGTTAGAATTATGAAACAAACTGCATTTTGAAGAGAAAAAAACGGAGAGTATACACCATGTTTAAAATATTCAGCACCTATATTTGTTGAGTAAATATATAACATGCAACTTTAGAGGTTAGCGGTGCGGTACGACCACTATAGTTGACATTAGGCGTCTAAAGGATTAAAAGTATGGCGCATATTGTGACAAATCTTTAGACAAATAAATTAATAAATAAAACGCACAGTGTAGATAACGACATGAAGTCACAATCGTGTTTTAGTTGTGTCCAGTGAAGCGTGCCTACCATGTGGACCGGAATTTGGGCATTCGTCTGCACTGAACGGCCCGCTGCACTGCTGAAAACTAGGTGAGACATCGTGCCCGGTTGTTACGTTGTTTCTCTGCCCTTGTGAGACATATGGATTACCAGTGCTAATAATTGTGGTATTTAAATCTTTTTTCTAGTGATGGGGTATAGAAACGCTCTTCCGCTGTTGTGCTGCAGCGAACGTGGCACGAAATACGCATGTTAGCCCACTTGTCTTTGTTTTATGGTTGCTGGGAACAAGAACGCTGTTTGGCACTTGGTAGTCTGACTATGCAACCACTTGTTACATGTATCTTAGCTGGGAAGTATATATTCCAGGCTTCCTATTTTTCGTCGCCCAGATTTATCTCACTTTCTTTTTCTATTGTTGTTAGAATACACTTTATGAAGTGCGTATGTGAGAAATGGGTTTCGGTGGTAAGTGAATTACAGCATGTTAATACTACCAAAATTACAAGTTATTCTGTAAAATATACGAGGGATTTGCGATAGGGAAGAATCGCTTATGGGCTGTCATAAGCCTGAAATGAATGTCTACGGACTGGAAGCCGGAGTTCAGATACCGGTAAGGGTGTTGGGAGTCTTATTTTATGATCTGGTAGCTTTGAGGGCAAGGGCTTTAATTTTTATAAAAGTAAATCAGGAGAGATGGAGCAGTAACACGCTCTTCATCTTGGAACCTGACATTATTTTAGCATTTTTTTTAAGACGAAGGAAGACCAAGAAAACCTTAATTAATTTTAAAAATTCTTTTTTTACGTCACCTTCTTGGGGTTTGGGGAGATATACAGAACACCAGCAACAACACTCAAAACAAGGAAACCATGTCAAGTTCACATGACACATATTACAGGCACATTTTCTTGAAATCGTAGTTTCGGCACATGCGACATGTGTGTGCATTTTGTACACATTTAGAACGCCGACAGACCTATGCCTGAAAACGAGTCTTCATTTACTAAATCCATCATGAAGCATGTGACTGGGAATACTGAATGTGAAATTTGCCAAGTTAATTGTAGAATAGAACGATGCGTTGTTAATTTTATGATCCTTACGTCATCCCTATGATTTAATAGATTTTGTCATGTTTTATTAAACCTTTGGCGCCGGAATTATTTTTTTTAATTTTAGCACACCCTGTATATAAAATGTGAATAATAAAGGAACCAAATATGTTAGAATTATGAAACAAACTGCATTTTGAAGAGAAAGAAAACGGAGAGTATATGAAAACTCCGTGGCCTTAGCCCGCACGCGAACTATACCGACAGAGCGGCCGCCACCGGTCGGCGAAGTTAGTGCCAACTTTTACGGATAGAGGGGTGTCACGTGGTCAG
>Ga0131853_10028085_pt1 | contig 10084 bp, 9 predicted proteins | sample TergutLab28metaG_FD_92764 | JGI IMG/M metagenome (GOLD analysis project Ga0131853, IMG submission 92764) | Labiotermes labralis P1 segment gut microbial communities from Petit-Saut dam, French Guiana - Lab288 P1 (version 2) (version 2) | ecosystem: Host-associated > Arthropoda: Insects >... | reverse complement strand
TCATTGCTAATCAATAATATTATCGTTATTATCAAATTTAATATCTAAAAATTTTCTACTTGCTAAATAATCACACATATGAATAAAATTTTGGTGTTTCGATTTTGGTTTGGGAAGAATAACATCACTGTAATTATTTGTATTCCATTCTCCCATATGACTTTCTAAACCAGTAACAATAAAATTTATTTCTTTATCAGTAAAAGTTGTTTTATTTTTATTTTCTTTAATAAATTTACTTATAATTATTGGATGGTCAAATTTTGTATATTCATTATATTCCATACCTGACTTTAATCCATCATGAATTAATAAAGTAAAAATCATTAAGTCTTTTTCATCATTTGTAAAACCCTCAGAAGAAAATTCTAAATCTAATATTTCTTTAGCAAATCTTACTGCCACTTTAGTATGTCTGAGTAAACCAGCTTTTCCTTGAGCGAATTCTGGATGGTATTTTCCAGTGCTGGTAGCTGGTATTTCATAGAAATAGTCTGGCAGTAAATCAAGTATTATTTCGGCATTCTTTCTTATTTTTTCATTTCTTATATAATTTAGTTCTTGAGCAAAGGTCTTGCTTTTTAAAGTTTTTATCATTATTAATCAACCTCTTTTTCTATTAATCTTTCTATTTACTATAGAAGAATTCTTTTTTATTATACAACAAAAAACTCTCAATGTGAGAGTCTTAATTTTTTATTATATATTTTAAGTAGGTAATGTTGATAATTGAAGGTTTAGAGTAATAGATCCATCAGAAGCTGTGTTTTCACAATCAACATCTTGTCCTTCAATCCAAAAGTATACTCTCTTTTTTGTAATACCTTCTTGTAAGTTAAATGCTGCGACGTTAGTAGTAAAGTTAAATCTAGTGGTAATAAGAGGAGTCACTGGTGCAAAGAAAGCGGTATGAACTGGATTGTATGTGTCAGTAATTCTTATATTATCAGTTGCAGATATCGCTGCACTTACACCTCTATAAGATAATCTTGCTGCTCCAGGACCAAGACCTGTTACAATTCCATATCTATCGAGGGCATTTGCTGCACCTGCTGGAGTATGAACATCATAGTTTGGTTCCCATATTCTTACTGTTGCAGCTTCACCAGCATTTAAAGCTTGAATAGCAGCAAGTGATGTTCCAACTGGCACGTTCCCTAAATTAACAAAAGCAACACGAGCTGAGTTTTTAATACCACGGTCTAAAGCATTACCTGCAGGACCAAAGTCCGCATTATGGATAACACCAGATTGTGGGGTTAGGAAAACTGGTAAATCGATATCAACTCTTAAAAACATATCAAATGCAATAAAGTGTCCGGTACTAGATTCGCCATGACCTCGAGTTTCAATTGATTGAGTTGTTGTTAAAATATGGTCTCCGGCATCATTAGTCTGAACATCTCCATACCACATTTCCATTCTTCCGGCAGCATTCATTGTTCCAATTGTTGAGACAGGTTCGAATATTTCAGGAAGCTGATTAATACTTGCAGGATATGTAATAGCTGCATTAATTAAATCTTGAGTATTTAAAATCGCTCTCCAGTTTGTACCATCTGCTGATATTTGAATACCGTGTTGTGCGGCGACATTTACTCTTAAGTTGTTAACTGCAACTATTTGATTGGCAGTAAACCAGGCATAAGTTGCTGCACTTAACAAAATCCCAGTAGCCAGCAGCATCAACGCTAATAACGTTATTCTACGTTTTTTATTTCTTATTCTATTCATTTTTTCCATCCTTACTTCTATAAAGACCATTAGTCTTCACCATTATTATGAATTAAGTATAACATGATTAAATCTATTTTTTCAACAATTTTCGTCATAATTTGACACTTTTTGATTATTTAATCAATTATTTGTTTAGATCTAATATTTAACTCAATACTTTCGATTAAATCTTGATATTTTGCTTCATCATAATCTAGAGAAAATGTCACAAACAAAGTATAAGTATTTTGATTATTCTGTTGATATCTCATTTCGACTGGATTAGTTTGCATAATTTTGAAAAAAGTTCCATGATTATCATTAATAATTTCACTATTAATAATGATATTATTCATAATATGATTCCGATGTAGGACATATTGAAGAGGTATGTTAGTAGTAGTTCTAAGTTCTATTTCATATTCTAAATCAATATCACTTCTTACGTCATCTCTAAAATTAGCAATAGTAAAAGTAAAAACATAGGGTTCAGGTCTAGGAATCATATTAAGTAGTTTTATATTATCAGTTTGATAAGTGGCATCAAGTAAATAAAAGGCTATATCAACTTTTGCTTCACTTTCTGCTTCCCTGAAGTAACGAGAAAAAGTAAATGGCAGTAATAGTAAAATAATTATGCCTAAAATAAGGACAAAGGTTAATTTTAAACTTAATCTTAATTTTCTTTTATCAATCATTACTTCACCTAATCTCTAAAAGCCTTTTTTTCACGTTTTCTTATTGTTATTTTTTTAAATTTGAAGGGAAGAAGAAACTTTTTTTCTCCCTCTTCTTTTTTTCTGTTATAAGAAAAAGCAAAGTTGAAAAGAATAAGGGTTACAAACAGCATAATTATAACTAGAGGATTCATTAATACTTTGCGCCATATTGCGGCATTAGGAATAGTTCTAACTACCCTACCAATAACTGAATCCGGAGAAACATTTAAATCAGGAACATTATTGGCATCTCCTTTAGCGGTAATAAGTCCCGTATGAGAGTCAATATCAATTACTCTATGAGTTATGATATCTTTATTACTCTTATAACTAATTATATCATTAACCTTAAAGTCTGAGTCAATCCTTACAACAACTAAAGCTCCTTGATTAATCGCTGGTGACATTGAGCCGCTGGCAACTTCTAAAATGGTATATCCCCCATAATTAACATAATCTCTGTTCGTAAAATTAATTACGATATAAGAGTAAGTCATAAAAAAAATGGCACAAACTAATAAAACTACAATAACATTAGTAATAATATTAACTATAATTTCAAAAAATTTCTCCATTTTAATTTCACCTTTTTATTCTCTTAAGTATTGCATTAAACTTATATTTACCGGAATACCTAACTGGGTTGTTTGAATTAAACTTGCATCAATCTCTTCTGAATCAGGATCAACCCATTTTATATAAACTCTAATTGTCTGAGGGGTATTATTTTCTATTAAAGTTAGAGGGAAAATGCCTATATAAGTATTTCTATCTGTTAGTAGCAGTGGGGTATTTGTTGTTATGTTATGAATCCTTTCAATTATTAAATGAATTTCTTCATGTTCTGGGATATCAACAGCTATATCATAAACAAAGGCAACATCAACATTAGTAGGATCAATAATAATATCAAAGTAAAAATTTAATCCGGGGGCAATTTTTCCTGGAGCGACATTATTATGAGTTTCATAAGCAATATTTTCAATTGTAAAACGATAGTTTTCATTATCTATATCAGCATTATTAATTCTAACAGTAAATCTTGCTACATTTCCATCTACATTGCCATCTATTTCACTTTCAAAAAGACCATAAGCAATATATATAACATATATTAGGCCTAAAAAAAGTAATAATAGAATAGTTATTATACTTTTTTTCATAACTTTTTAAGCTTTGCTTTTTTCTGCTTTGACATCTACTTTTATTTCTTTAACAAAAGCATATACTCCCCAAATAAATGCAACTAATACCGGCAGGATTACAACGAAGAGGAATCCCCATCTACTTTGTAAGAAGTCTAGTACTGAACCAACTCCGCCATAAGTATCAGCATCACTTTCCAAGCCGATAACATTTGAGCTTAATAAATCATATTCACCAGGCATTCTAAATGTTGTCATTTGCTGATCATCATCTTGTTTGCTTTCAACTTCTGCCAGTCTGATTGTTATTTCTTGACCATATACTTCATAGAAAAATATATTATCTCCAGCATTTATATCTTTATTTTCAGCTTCCGGAACAACAACTAAGTCACCTTTTTTAAAACCATCAAGCTCATTATCTCTAACAATTATTAATGACCTACCACTTAATTCTGTGACTCTATGTTCATTAAAATTCAAGAGAAATATCGTTAAAACAACTACCATAAAAATATAAGGAACTGCTAGAACTAATCCGATTATTTTTAACACTTTTTTCATTACATTACCACCATCTAAAATATATCATATATTTTCTACTAAAGCAAATTATTTAGCGCTGAATTTAAGGCTTATCTTGCCAAATATTAATTGTATTTATCAAGAATTCTAAATCAGTAATTTTTAAACCACTTTTTTCAATACAAAGATAAAAAGAAATTAATTTTATCATTTCATGGGTAATTTCAACATTACCTTCCATAAGCATTTTTTTAACATTTATACCGTATAAATAATAACGATCAGTGATAATAAAACTTAAATCTTTTTCTTCAGCAATACCCATATTAGTTATCATATTATTGAATGGATTATTAATCCAATAAATTAAGTTATCTACTTTAGCAGTTATTTCTTCTTCGTTTATTTCTGGATTAATCTTAATAATAAGGTTAGTTAAGTAATAATAATTGGAATCAGCTAAATGAAGGATATCATAAATAGTAGAATGAGGCCCTAAAATATTTAGTACTTTATCATTAAATTTATTAATTTCTAATTCTCGATATAGCGTTTTTAATTCTAATATTTTTTGATTTGATTCTTTGAGTAGAGCATCTATTCTTTCTTTTTCAACTTTTCCTTTTGATTTTAATTTTGCAATATTCAAGTTTAATTTACGCAGCTCTTTCTCCGCAGCAACTATCTTTTTTAAATCTGCTTCTAATAGTCCTTTATACTTATCTTTTTCACTATATTTTGTTTTGATATCATCAATTAAAAATTTATATTCTAGGAAATTACGATATTCATAAAGATTATTTTCTAATTTAATAAAATTATCAATATAAACATCTTTATTTTTTTCGAAGGCTTCTTTATCAACAATTAAGGTATTAAAATAATTATTTACTTTTGCTTCAAGGCCATTAACTTCAAACTTTTTGTTGATAACATTATTTAAAAGTAGAGCTTGATTTATTTTTTCAATTTTAAATTTTTCTCTTTTTAGAGCAAAATATCTTGTATATATATCTTCTTCTTTGATGGCGAGGGTTTTTAAATATTCTCTTTTCTGATTAGCATAATAATTATTAATATCTTTTTCAAATTTATAATAAAGATAGTTAAAATTAAGTTCAATATGTTTAATTAAATCAGGACATAACCAATAAAGACGTTCAAATTCTTTATGAAGGACTCCACTTCCTATTTCTTCTTTAAAAAAAGTATTCATATATTCATAAGCATAATGAGAGTAATCAAAATATTCAGCATTTAATTTAATTCCTACTTTTTCAAAGGCTTTAATACCTTTATCAATTAAATTGTTAATATTAAGCCAATTATCTTTATAGTAATAGTTTAAACCATAACAAATTCTATCTAAATTCATTAGTTCGTATGAAGTCATGTTTTTATTAATAAGATTTATACCAGATTCAATTTCGGCGATACTTTTGTTAAGGGCTGCAATTTTTGAATCCTGGGGAGCTTTTTTTATTTTATTTACTCGAGAGTTAATTTCTGCTTTTACTTTTAGTTTGTATTCTTCAAATTCAGATTTACTTTTTTCTAAGTCTTTTAAATAAGTTTCTCTGTGTTTTTTAGTTTTAAGAGGCATTGCAGAAAAAACTTCTTTTAAAGGTTCGATTTTACTTATAATATCACTATTCATCTAACTCACCTTTTAACTTATCTATTTCATCATCTAAAAACTCAAGATATTTTTCAATCTCATAATAGATATTCAGTAAATCTTCATGAGGAATATTATTAATCACTCATCTCACCTACTATAATTAATATTATACAAAATAATGGTGAGAACGTCCATTGTTAAGTGATGAAGGTTTATTTTAAAATTTTTAATCAATAATATAAGGGAATTCACGAGTTCCATTGCCACCAGAAATTTGAATATCGGAACGAATAGATATTACTGGTAAAAAGGTTTGAGAAGAAGTTGATGGAAACCAACTTATCATACCATTCCCTAATACAATCATTCCTGCCGTCGGCGGAGTAGCAGCTGGAAAAAAATGATTTGGAGACATCGTTAAGATAAAAGTTAAACTAAAAAGGAAGTGATCTCCAGATGCTAAATCCCACCTTAATCCAGCGAAATAAGCTTCATCAGCGGTGATTAATCCTATTGGATTAGTTAATAATTGATTCCCTCTTCTATTTGAATCAGTCTCCGAATTAGGCACTGAAAATTGATCGTTATTTTGAGGAAGAAGGCCAGTTTGATTTATACATTGTAATGTTGGTCTTTCATTTCGTCTTAAATGTCCGCCGTAAAACATCACCGCTGCGAGGCTCGTGTCATTTACATTCCTATCGTTGCAAAAGATTGTGTTGCGTGCTATTTTTGAGGTTATTTCTGTGCCTTTATTTGCTATGTTGTTTGTATACCATGTATTTAAAGAAGTAAGCATTGTGCTAGGTAGTGCATTATTATGACATTCTGCATAAGTTGTACAACTCGTTCCATACATAAATCCTGCAAATCTGTGATTATTGCTAGCTGGATTAAAAGAACTTTGTCCTGCTGGAGTGTTTAACCATGGCGGTTGATTATTTTCTGATACTACTCCATGATATATAAGTCTTATATTACCATTACCTTCTATTCTAATGATTCGCCACCAGAAGCCAGCGAATTGAACAAAATTATTTCTAACATCTCCTCTGAAATAAAGACTTTCGCCGAAATTGTCGTGTTGGGAATTGAATAAACCATTTGCTCCTCCACCAGTATAAGCATTTGCTCTTGTTGCGAATAATACATCTCCTGGGGCATGCGGTTGATAGTTTGCTCTAGGACCATAAGTTATTGATGTTGTATGTTTCCCATCATGGTTTGTTATTGCTCCTCCGCCTACTGGAATTGTATCAAATAATCTTTGAGAAATTGCTTGTTTACTAAAATCAGGTGCTGTTGCAGGATTGGTTGTTCTATTTCTTATTGCTGTTAATCCTCCATTATCCAAAGTTATAGCTTCTCTTAGAACATCAGAAGAAGCACTTGAGAAATAAACATTACAATCAGTTTTGCCTTTGAATCCTTTTATAGTTAATTGATTATCTATCCATTCTCCTGTTATGCTTTCTTGAAATTCTCCATTAACATAACATCTTACTCGTAAAAATCTTTTATCTTTTGGAAATTCACTCATATTTGCTTGGAGTTTATTATCAATATAAATGCCTATGATTCTAATATCGTACATAGAGCCTACTTTAGCATTAATAAAAGTTTCAGAATGTTTTATGTTATATGCTGCAAATGATTGATATATTGCTATAAAAAGGAATATAAAAGCTAGACTACTTAAAGCTATTAGTATTTTTTTCTGTTTATTATTTAATTTTTCTTTTTTAAATGGTTTTAATCTCACTTATTTTCACCCTAAAATAAGGGTATCATAACCCCCCCCCGATGTCAAATTTTCATAAAAATTTCAGCATGGAAAAAAGAAAGTTTTTTCAAACTCTCTTTTAGATTATTTAATAATTATATAGTTGAAGACATTACCAACTAAAGTATCGTTATCATATAAGTGGAAATGAAGTTTATATGTTCCTGTTTTTAAATTAGGTCTTAAATGGAGATGTTGATTCATATTTGGTTGGGGATTTCTTGTAATCATATAAACATAAGGGGTTGTTACTTCTAAATTATTTGTGACAAAGTCTCTTAAATCAACTGGTTCATACTCTAATGAGAAATGTTCATTATATTTACGTCTTGATAAGGACATTCTAATATTTGAATTACCTAGTCCAGAAGAATAAGTTAAGTGGTAAGTAAGGGTATTACTTCTATTTAAATTAAGTCCAGTAATAGCGTTGATTATATAGTTAGCATCATCTGTTTCAACTGATAAACCATATAAAATATCAACAATTTCTATTTCTATTTGGGTTGCATGAGAAGGAGACATACCATGATAAAGTCCATCTGGCGAACCGAAAGATTCAATAACAATACTGTAAATTCCTGACGCTATTGTATTTTGATTTGTATTTAATATTATACTGGCTGAAAGGTTTGCAACTCGCTCGGAAAGAGATATTCTTGTCGTTCCATCCCAATTAGGATAATAATTAATCCCTTGATATTCAAATGATAATCCCATCAAACTAATACCATCTAACATGTTATCGTTTTGATCTAGGAAATATATTTTAACTCCAGTTTTTAAGTTGTGGAAGTTAGTATCAATAACTGTTCTACCATTAACAATCGCTTGGATAAAAGAAGAGGTTGTATCCATTATAACTGAGTCTCCACCATAAATAGTTGTTTCACTTAAAGTAGCTTCTGTTCTGATAAAAGCATCATTATTTGCGTATAAGTTGTATATCATGGCACTAGCAACAGCACTTAAAATATTAACAATAGTATGTCCACTAGCATTTCTAAGTTCGAAAACAAGGGAAGCATTCCTAACATCAGATTGGATATTTGCTTCAGCGAAATCAATATGGAAAATAAATTTTTCTTCCGTATAACCATTTATAGAATCCCAATATTCATTATTTTTTACTTGTTCATTATATCCTGCTGTTGAGGAAGTACTTCCCATTTCAATAAATTGAGATAATTTGTAAGAGACTTCTCCATAGGTATTAAATTCTGCCTGGGCATTGATTACATCCTGAGGGGTAATTATATAATAGTAATAATCAGGATTTTCACCTTCTCTTGATAAATCGAGCATAGTAATTTTTGTGTTAGCAGGGAAAACAAAATTTGATACTAACGCTCTATGATATCCTGGGTTATAGAAAGGAATCTCTGATAAAGCATATAAAGAGAAATAAGCACTAAAGGAAGATGATGTTGTTATATCAACTGAAGTTGGAACAAATAAGCGATGTTGTTTTCCTGGCGTTAGAGAGGCTTCATATGCGTTATCTTGGTAGAATGCTCTAAATAAAGATACTTCGATATTAATTCTTTCAATATTATAATTAAGGGCATCTATAGGGGTAGCTATGATTATAGAGATTACTACTTTTCCCATTTCTCCTTCGGTTTCGATGTTTTTAGAATGATTTAAATAGAATAATAAACTTGGAACTACATTAGAATTTTCTTTGAGATAATCTCTAGAACCATGAATGCCTTGCGTATCAGTACGGAACTCTGTCTGGGCGATATTCGTCCATCCAGTATGAGAAGTTTCCATAGAAAGGCCCATAACATTATCAGCGATTTCAGAAGTTTCTGCAACTCTTCTAATTTCATTTGCTGCGACTAAAGATACATTAGGGTCTAAATAACCATGATTAAATCCGATGATGGAAAGTGTTGAGTTCGGTTGGTGGAGGTTTAAGAGTGGTAGTTCATAAGTTCCTAGTGTAGTATATCTACTGGCCATTAGGGAAATTTCAATAATGCTAACAGCTTCGCCGATGGACCACATATAGTATGGGGCATCTTCTGGAGTTGGCTCAACATATTCTTGAATCATTCGACTAGGATTTGTTTCATCAATAAAGTTTGAATAAAAACCATCGACAGTAATATCATGATTATAAAGATGTCTTGCTAAAATATAACTACCTTTAGTAAAGAAGTGAGCATCCGCCTGGAGGAGGTCTCCACTATTATAGTTACGATCATAAATAGCGGTAATGATTACGTTATAAGCGCTAAGTTCAAACATGCCAAAGAATGTCATACCAGAGATTTCACCAAAAGCAGTAATGTTTTCGTTTGTGGCAATATTTATATTAACTCCTTCTCTGGCATATATCCGATTATCAACATTTTTAGTTACAACTCCATCTTCAATATTAACTGCTGCTTTTATTGTTCCATCAACTGTAGAGTTTATTTTTTGAACTAAGTTAGTTCCTGAACCTAAATATATAGTGCTATTATTTTGAATCTTTAGTTCTTCAACACGACTTATTGAGAATATAACATGAGAAAATTCATTAGTTCTATCTCTTGCTCCAGTGAGGAGAATATGAGTATTATCT
>Ga0131853_10028084_pt1 | contig 10084 bp, 10 predicted proteins | sample TergutLab28metaG_FD_92764 | JGI IMG/M metagenome (GOLD analysis project Ga0131853, IMG submission 92764) | Labiotermes labralis P1 segment gut microbial communities from Petit-Saut dam, French Guiana - Lab288 P1 (version 2) (version 2) | ecosystem: Host-associated > Arthropoda: Insects >... | reverse complement strand
TTGGGAGTGGCTTCCGAATCCGTATTTTGGATTCGGCTAATGCCACCCCTGTGAAAACTGCCCAAGAGGGCAAGGCGTTTTGTGCCGCCGCTCGATTGGTTGCAGTTGACCGCTGCGTTTGCGACCATAGGCGACCGGGGATTTATAAGGGGCAGAGCCCTTTATAGCCCGTCCGGCAGGACACAAGCCCCCGGGACGGTCCCGAAAAAGGTTTTTAGGGCAACGCCCGAAAGGAGTAAATTTATGGTGAACATCGGTTTCGGCAATATCGTATCAGAACGAAGAATTATAGCAATCGTAACTCCCGACTCATCGCCCATTAAGCGAATGATTCAAGAGGCGCGCGACCGAGGAATGCTCATTGACGCGACTTGCGGACGTCGCACACGGTCGGTAATCATTACCGACAGCGACCATATTATCCTCTCGGCGGTGCAAACCGAAACGGTTGCCGGCCGCACCGAGGCGGCAACGAAAGAAGAAAAGGATGTTGAGACTGAAAATGAATAAAGGAAAATTATTTGTAGTGTCCGGCCCGTCAGGGGTCGGCAAAGGCACGATTTGCAGCAAAATTCTCGAACGAGTTCCAAACTTGAAAGTTTCGGTTTCCGCGACCACGCGCGCGCCGCGAACCGGCGATGTTGAGGGAGAAACCTACTTCTTCAAATCGCAGGAGCATTTTGACGCGATGATTGAAAACGAAGAGCTTTTAGAGTGGGCAACTTACAACGGAAACCGTTACGGAACGCCGATTTGGGCGGTAAACGATATGCTTGAAAACGGAATTTCTGTGATTTTGGAAATCGACACGCAGGGCGCGTTGCAGGTGAAGGAAAAAATGCCGGAATCCATACTGATTTTTATCGCGCCGCCAACCTTTGACGAGTTAGCGGCACGCCTTAAAGGACGCGCGACCGAAAGCGAGGAAGAAATCGCCCGCCGAATCGCCGCCGCCGAGGGAGAAATGGCGCTGCAAAGCGAATATCACCACGTCGTGATCAACGACGATTTGGATACAGCGGTAGATGAGGCGGAGAAGCTTTTTAGGGGGCTGAAAACATGAAAAAATTTATAGCTGGTTTACTGTGCGGAGTAATTATACTAATGATTCTATCCGCTTGCTCGGCGGATAACGATTTAAATAACTATTTCAGCCTCGAAATAAACGCGGACGAAATTTATCGTATTGAGGACTATTCATCTTTGCCAATAACAGACAGGGCTCAAATTCAAGCAATGATAGAGCATTTGAACTCATATTTATTAACAGATATAGGAAACATAAGTGTTCTTAATGATTCGCCTGATATTTGGTTGAGGCTTCTTGACGCAGAAGGAAGCGTTAAATGGCATTTATGTATATATGGCGGAGGAGTGATTAGGATTCTTGATCCAACCTTTGAGAGCGGTTTTAGTGAACTTGGCAGATATAGAATTATAAACGGCAGAAATGCAGTATGGGAATTTTGGGAAAAATTTGACAGATAATTCTAATAATAAATAACATTTCGAAAGGAAAGTGATATAAAATGATGATCTACCCATCAATCAACAAACTAATGGAGCAGGCGGACAGCCGCTACACGCTTGTAATCGAAACCGCGAAACGCGCGCGTCAACTTGCGGAAGGCGCCGATCAAATGATCGAAACCGAGTCAAAAAAGTTTGTCGCCGTTGCGGCGAACGAAATCGCGCAAGGCCGCGTCGCGTATATCAACAGCACGGGCGTTATTAAGTAAGAGGTTGAAGTAATATGCAAATCTTAAACGGAAAAACTATCGTAATCGGCGTGTCCGGCGGAATCGCCGCGTACAAAGCGGTTGACGTTGTGTCACGCCTTAAAAAGTTAGGCGCGAACGTTCGGGTTGTAATGACTCGCAACGCTTGCGAATTTGTCGCGCCTTTAACATTTCAGAGCATGTCGCAAAACCCTGTTGCAACCGAGATGTTCGAGCCGATAAAATTCGAAATCGAGCATATTTCGCTTGCTGACGCGGCAGACGTATACGCGATAATCCCCGCAACCGCCAATATAATCGGCAAAATCGCAAACGGAATCGCGGACGATATTCTGACCACGTCGCTTATGGCGGCGGCATCGCGAAAGCCCGTCCTAATCGCCCCCGCGATGAATACTAATATGTACGCGAACCCAATAGTTACCGAGAATATCGCAAAGTTGCGAACGCTGGGCTATCATATCGCCGAGCCTGAAAAAGGACGACTTGCTTGCGGCGTTATCGGCGCGGGAAAACTTGCGAAAGTTGACGATATTATTGACAAAATTATTGAATTAGCATTATTTCAAACAAAAGATTTCGCCGGTAAGACGGTGCTTGTCACCGCCGGCGCGACGGCGGAAGATATTGATCCTGTTCGTTTTATCACCAATCGTTCAACCGGCAAAATGGGTTACGCGCTTGCTCGCGCGGCAAAAATGCGCGGCGCGAACGTCGTGTTGATCGCCGTAAACACCAATCTGCCCGATATTTCAGGCGTTCAGACGATAAAAATCCGCGCGGCGCAAGAGATGTACGACGCGGTGATGGCGGAAGCGCCAAACGCAGATATAATCATTAAAGCTGCCGCTGTCGGCGATTATAGAGCCGCACAAGTAAGCGAGCAAAAGCATAAGAAAACTGATAATCTCGAACTGGAATTATTGAAAAATCCCGATATATTGCAAGAGTTGGGCGAAAAATACGCCGGCGAGAAAACCATCGTCGGATTTTGCATGGAAACCGAGAATTTAATTGAAAACGCGCGAGAAAAGCTTATTAGGAAGCGAGCAGACGTCATTGTGGCGAACAATTTAAACATCGACGGCGCCGGCTTTGCGGGCGATACGAACGTTGTGACAATCCTCGACAAAGACGGAAGTGTAACCGAACTCGAAAAAATGTCGAAAGACGAACTTGCGCATAAGATACTTGATAAGATACAGGGCTCTCAAAATGTCCCAACGTAAGTGGATGTTTTGGGAAAGAGGAGCACCCGCTTATAATGTGAGTTTTTGAGCGGTTTTGGCTCGAAAATGAACAAAGAGAGCGAGGTGCGACGACATGATAGCTAAAATTATAATAAACGGACAAGACGTCGACAAATCGTTCGACTATAAAATCCCGCAAGAGCTTGAAAACACTGCGCAAATCGGATGCCGCGTTCTTGTGCCGTTCGGTCAGGCAAACAAATTAATCGAGGGAATCATTGTCGAACTTACCGAAACAAGCGAGTTTGACAAACTTAAAAATATAAGAGAAATTCTGGACGAGCAACCACTTTGCGCGCCCGATTCGATCGAACTTTGCGAATGGATTCGGCAAAAATACTTTTGCTCGTTCAATCAGGCGCTCCGCCTGGTCCTGCCGCCAAGGCTCGCAACCCGCGTACAACAATGGATTACGCTAAACGAAGATTTTGATTTCGCGCAAGCGAGTGAAACGCTAAAATCGTCAAAAACGAAGCAGGAAATCGTACAATTTTTGCAAATTTCCGGCACTATCGAATATGGCGAGTTGTACGAAAACGTAAAGCGAAGCAACCTGCAAAAATCGCTTAACGAACTGCGGGACAAAGGAATTTTATCCATCGACGAGCGCAACTTTCAATCGATAAAAGAGAAGTCGCAGAAGGTTGCGCACTTGAATGCCGAGCCGTTGCAAGCACTTGAAATTGCTGAACAAATCGCCGGTCGCGCACCGATTCAGTCGGCAATGCTAACCCTGCTTTCCGAGCAGGAAAGTATGTTGTGCAGCGATTTGGTCATGCTGTCCGACGGCTCATACGCCGCGTTGAAAAGCCTGCAAAACAAGGGTTTGATAACGATTTCCGACGACCGTATTATGCGGGCGGCGTATTCCGAAAAAGAGCAAACCACCGCGTATAAACCGACCGGCGAGCAGAAAATTATTATCGATTATATCAATAAATTACTGAAATCTGAAAACGCCTCGGACGAAAGGAAAATCTTAATCCGCGGCGTCACAGGAAGCGGAAAAACCGAAGTATATCTGCAATCAATCGAAAATTGCATAAAGCAAGGAAAGCAAGCGATAGTGCTGGTTCCCGAGATTTCGCTTACGCCGCAAATCGTGGAACGATTCGTGTCACGCTTCGGCAACCGCGTCGCGGTATTACACAGCGCGCTTTCCACCGGAGAGCGATTCGACGAGTGGAGCAGAATCCTTGACAAGTCTGTGGACGTCGTCGTTGGCGCGCGCAGCGCGATTTTCGCGCCCTTCGACAATATCGGAATTATCATTTTGGACGAAGAGCATGAAAGCAGCTATAAATCCGAAATTTCGCCGAAATATCACGCGCGCGAGGTTGCGCAAAAACGCGCCGAAATGAGCGGCGCGGTGCTGGTTTTGGCGTCCGCAACGCCGTCGATTGAAAGCTTCTACCGCGCGCGCAAAGGCGAGTATCGTCTTTTTCATATGGAAAAACGCTATAACGATAACGTTTTACCCACCGTTGAAGTCGTCGATATGCGGCAAGAACTGATGGAAAAGCGCAACACTTCCATATTCAGCGGCAAGTTGCGAGAGGAAATTGAAAAAAACCTGCAAACAGGCGATAAAACGATACTTTTCCTCAACCGCCGCGGCTATTCAACTTTTGTCTCGTGTCGTGAGTGCGGACACTCCCTCATGTGCGAAAATTGCAGCGTTTCGCTGACCTATCACCGAAGCAGCAACCGTCTAAGCTGCCACTACTGCGGGTTTTCGCGGATGAATGTGACGATTTGCCCCGAATGTTCAAGCCGATATATCAAATTCTTCGGTACAGGCACGCAAAAAGCGGAGGAAGAGCTGCAAACTTTCCCCGGCGCGAAGGTTTTGCGTATGGACGTTGACACAACATCGGGTAAAGGCGGGCACGAAAGTGTTCTAAGCAAGTTTGAGTCCGGCAACTACAACATCCTAATCGGAACGCAGATGGTGACCAAAGGGCTTGATTTTCCTGACGTTACGCTGGTTGGCGTGCTTGCGGCGGACACGTCGCTGAATGTTGACGACTTCCGCGCCGCCGAGCGAACGTTCGCGCAACTCGCGCAGGTCGCGGGTCGTGCCGGACGGGGCGAAACCCCCGGACGCGCGGTAATCCAAACGTATCAGCCCGAGCATTACGCGGTAGACTTGGCGCGGAACCACGATTATCTAAGTTTTTACGACACCGAGATAAAACTGCGCGAACGCTTGTGCTACCCGCCGTTTTGCGATATTGTGTCCATTATGGTTTCGGGCGACGACGACCAAATTACGGCGGAGGTTATACGAGAGATTGAAACGCTGATTAAATCCGAGCAAACCGCCGGGAATCAAGAGATTTTGGATATTTTAGGTCCGGTCGCCGCGCCAATCGCGCGGCTGAAGCGGAAATTCCGCTACCGCATCTTACTAAAATGCAGTTCGGCGGACGCTATCTCGGACATTTTGCAGAAATTACAGCAAACCTACACCCACGGCGATACATATTTGAGCATAGATATAAATCCGTTTTAGGCGCGTTGCGCCTTAGACCCGCTTTTGCGCGGACTTTAAAACTTTTATAGGGTATGCCCTAAGTGCATAAGACCGTCAAGCGTGTTAGAACGGCAAAAAGCGTCGTATCAGTTGAGCATGCGGCTTTTGCCGCCGTGTATATTTGACTGAAAGGACGTTGATTGCAGTTTTCAATAAGCGGCGCGCTTTTAATAGCGCCAAAGCGCGTTTGCGCCGCAGGTTTGGTAATGAGCGTAGCGAATTTCAAGCCAAATTTCTTTGCGCCAACGGCGTTATATCCGCAATTTGGCTTCTAAAACTTTTTTTAAAAGTTTTTCGGGGCTTGATAAGGGCTACGACTAGCCCTTGTCGTCCTGCGCTGACAAGCGCAAATGCTACAGAGTCTCGCTCTGAAAAGGTTTTAAGCCTGCGCCGCAGGCGCAATGCTTGCCGCGTAGAGGCAGAAAGAAAGGAAGATTAACATGGCAATTCGCAATATAATCAAAGACGGCGACGATATTTTGCTTAAAAAAAGCAAGCTTGTCACCCAAATTGACGAGAAAACGATCCAACTTTTGGAGGATATGAAAGAAACGCTTAAAAAGGCTGACGGCGTTGGTCTTGCGGCGGTGCAGGTGGGTGCTTTGCGCCGTGTCGCGATCATTTTCGATTCCAACGCCGTAAACCCAAAAGATAGAATTATCGAGCTTATCAACCCCGAAATCATCCACCAAAGCGGCACGCAACGGGACTTGGAAGGTTGCTTGAGTTTCCCCGGGAAATATGGCGAAGTAACCCGCCCGATGGTTGTAAAGGTTAAAGCCTTAACACGGGACGGGAAAACCAAAACATATATCGGCGAAGGCTTGATCGCACGGGCGTTTTGCCATGAAATCGACCATATGGACGGAATCGTATTCGGCGAAAGAGTGGAAAAATGGGTGAACGTTCGATGAGGATACTATTTATGGGCACGCCCGAGTTCGCGCGCGTGTCGCTTGAGCGGCTGATATCTGAAAAGTTCAATATATGCGGCGTTGTCACGCAATCGGACAAGCCGAAAGGGCGCGGACACAAACTGCAACCGACGCCTGTCAAGGAATTGGCGATTTTACGGGATATTCGCATATTCCAGCCGGAAACGCTGAAAGACAACGCGTTCGCTGAAACTCTAACAGCGTTAAACCCTGATATGATAGTAGTTGTGGCATACGGCAAGATATTACCGAAGTATATTTTGGACTATCCGAAGTTCGGCTGTATCAACGTTCATGCGTCGTTGTTGCCGAAGTATCGCGGCGCGGCGCCGATTCACCGTTGTATTATCGACGGCGAAACGCAAACCGGAATTACCACAATGCACATGGCGGAGGGGCTTGACACCGGCGATATGATTTTAAAACGTGCTGTCGAAATCGGCGCGGATATGATGGTGGGCGAGCTTCACGACGAGTTGGCAACTCTCGGCGGCGATGTTCTGATCGAAACGATAGCGAAAATCGCTGACGGAACAGCTCCGCGCGCGCCGCAAGACGACGCGCAATCGAGCTATGCGCATATGCTGGACCGCGATACGGGGCGAATTGATTGGACAAAATCCGCGCAGGAGATTTACAACCTTATTCGCGGCACAAACCCTTACCCCGGCGCGTTTACCGGCTACAACGGCGAAAAATTGAAAATTTTCAACGCAATTGTTGAAAAAAACACCGCAATCGGCGGTAAACCCGGCGAAATTATCGATATAGCTGATGGGAAAATTGCAGTTGCAACGGGAGACGGCACAATAGTGGCAATAACCGAAGTTCAGCCGCTCGGCAAGAAGAAAATGACGGTAAAAGACTACTTAAACGGGCATAAAATCGAAGTTGGGACGGTGTTGGGTTGATGGATAAAAATGTCGTCAAAACCGTTGGCGCTCGTGAGGTTGCGCTGAAAATTTTATACAGAACCGAAAAAGAGGGCAGTTTTCCGAACCTTCTGTTATCCAACGACCTAAAAACGTTGCAAAACCCTGCCGACAGGGCGCTTGCAAGCAACTTTGTGTACGGCGTTTTGAAGAACAAACTCGCGCTTGACCATATAATTTCGAAATTTTCGAAAATTAAGCTGAACAAGTTGTCGTTGTGGGTTCTGAACATACTGCGAATAGGGGTTTTTCAACTACTTTACATGGATAAAATTCCGATTTACGCGGCATGCAACGAGTCGGTAACCCTTGCGAAGCGTTACGCGAACAAAGGTGCGGTCGGCTTTGTAAACGGCGTCCTGCGGGCGGTTGCGCGGGACGGCGACAAAGTCGAATTCCCCGATAGAGCGAAAAACTTGACTGAATATTTGAGTGTGTTTTACTCGCACCCGCGATGGATTGTCGAAAAACTGCTAAACAAATACGGCGCAGAGGTTTGCGAGGAAATCTTAAAGACAAATAATTCTGTGCCGAACCTATTTATCCGCGCAAATCTGCTAAAAACCAACACATCGGAATTGCAGGAAATCCTAATTTCCGATGGAATCGATACCGAGATTGATAGCGAAATTCCTTGCTGTTTAAAGGTTTTGTCCAACTTTGGCGATGTTGTTAAGGCAAAAGCCTTTACAGATGGATTATTTACCGTGCAGGATAGAAGCTCAACCTTTGCAGGGCAGGCGTTAGAGCCGCAACCGGGCGATGTTGTATTAGATATGTGCGCCGCGCCGGGCGGTAAGACTACGCATCTCGCCGAACTTATGAAAAACACCGGCGAAATCATCGCCTGCGATATACACGAGCATAAATTGAAGCTGATTAGCGATGCTGCGCGGCGGTTAGGCGTTGGTATTATTGAAACCAATCTGCTTGACGGTACCGAGTTGCGCGCTGATTTTATCGAAAAATTCGATAAAATCCTAATCGACGCACCGTGCAGCGGACTTGGCGTGCTTCACAAGAAGCCGGACATCCGCTATGCCATGCCGCGCAACGGTTCGGCGGAGGAAGATATAACCGAGTTGGTCGAGTGCCAAGCTAAACTACTTGACAACGCCGCAAAGTATTTAAAATCGGGCGGTGTGATGGTTTACAGCACTTGCACAATCCTAAAAGAAGAAAATTCCGAGCAGATTGCGCGATTTTTAGAGCGGCATGGTGATTTTGAAAAACTATACGAAACGCAGATATTTACCCACGAGACAGGCGGAAGCGGGTTTTACATATGCAAATTGAGGAGGCAGGCAAGCCTGCACCAATCCCGCGATTAAATATGTGCTAACATATTATCTGCGAGGCATGAAAGGTAGGTTCGTAATTTGATAGAACTTAGAAACCTCACACTTATTGAGCTTCAAGAGCTGATTTCATCTCTCGGCGAGCCTTCCTATCGCGCGAAGCAAGTTTTCGAGTGGATTCATAAGGGCGCAAACTCGTTTGACGAATTAACCAATATTCCCAAGGGATTGCGAGAGCGACTGGCTTCGATTTCATACATCGAAAATATAAAAACTGCGGAAAAATTTGTCTCAAATATTGACGAAACCACCAAATATCTGTTACAATTAAGCGATGGAAATTTTATCGAGTGCGTGCTGATGAAGTACAAACATGGCTATACTGTATGTATATCAACGCAAATCGGTTGCCGAATGGGCTGCAAGTTCTGCGCGTCGTCGCATACGGCGTTTTCGCGAAACCTAACGGCGGGCGAGATGCTGGGGCAGGTTTTGCTCGCCTCAAACGAGGTCGCAAAAGCCACAAACGGCGATGTGACAAGGGTTTCAAACGTAGTATTGATGGGAATCGGCGAGCCGCTCGACAATTTTGACAATGTGCTGAAATTTTTCGAACTTGTCAACGCGCCGGACGGCATAAATATCGGTCAGCGGCATATTTCCCTGTCAACTTGCGGGCTTGCGGATAAAATCCGTGAACTTAGCAAGCGAAATCTGCAAATCACACTGTCGGTGTCACTTCACGCGGCGCTGGATGAAACGAGAAGTGAGATAATGCCTATAAATCAGCGGTTTGACATTGATGAACTGATGAACGCCTGCCGAGAGTATGCCGAAACGACGGGGCGGCGAATTTCGTTTGAGTATGCGCTGATTGCCGGCGTGAACGATGGAAGAGAAGACGCTATGATGTTGGCGGAATTAATCAAAAAGTATTTTTCACGCAATTCGGTTTACATAAAACCAACTGATTTTACCAAAAAGGTTGACATAAATTTAGGGTTGGTTCACATAAATCTGATACCGATAAATTATGTAAACGAATCGGGTTACGAACGGTCGAAAGACGCGGAAAAATTCCGAGCCGAACTTGAAAGAAGAGGAGTAACCGCGACATTGCGGCGGGAGCTGGGAACCGACATCGCCGCCGCCTGCGGACAGTTACGCGCGGAGCGCGTAGAATAGTGTAAGATTAAGCATGTGCGATAAAGGACGGTGAGAAATATGCAAATTTTCGGATTGAGCGATATAGGGAAAAAGCGGGAAACCAACGAGGATAACTTCGGAATCGTTGGGTTTTCTGGTGCTATGCAAGCCTTCATATCTCGCGGAGCAAAAGTTCAAGATGTATCTATTTTGGACGCGGAAATACGTGCAGGCATTGCCTGCGTCGC
>Ga0131853_10028083_pt1 | contig 10084 bp, 4 predicted proteins | sample TergutLab28metaG_FD_92764 | JGI IMG/M metagenome (GOLD analysis project Ga0131853, IMG submission 92764) | Labiotermes labralis P1 segment gut microbial communities from Petit-Saut dam, French Guiana - Lab288 P1 (version 2) (version 2) | ecosystem: Host-associated > Arthropoda: Insects >... | reverse complement strand
TTTGGCATTCCTGTCTATGGGAGTGCCCGGTTCGTAGTTGGTATTGTTAGGGCTCAGTATATACACATGTCCATAAAATAGAACTCCCACAACAAGCTTATCCATAGGACAGTCCATATCCACCCACAGCTGTAGTCCATCGTTCTGTGCAAAAATGAGGCCTTGTGCAACGTAAGAAAATGTTTGCTGTTTTAAGGAAGACTCTAGTGTAGTTGCTGCCAGTAATTATGCGTAGCGTTTGTTTGGGATTTGTGTGCTGTGAATGGAAGCAGTTGAGGGTAATAATACGTTTACTAATAAAAAAAATAAGGTTAAATTCAGTTCCGTATCTGAAGCAGCCCTGCTTGGATTTTTGCATGGAATTCCCCTTTTCCTGCAAGTAAATGAAGGGAATCTGTAATTAAGTTCAGTTCCTAAAGGAAAAGAACGTGGTCAGTTGGGAAGAGTTTCAACTAAATTTTAAAATATAATTAAATTACAAAAAAAATATTTAGTACTTTGGAACTTGAAACCATGGGATTATGTCTCGTTATAAAAGCGGTGAGTGTGATATTACATGTTATGTATGTGGCAGATATTTACAAGCAGCAATAAAGAAACTGTGACGTTGAAAGGCTAGTCTGAAGCGCTTCTATACGAGGCCTTATGAAAAATCTTGTGGTAAATCGTAGATGGGTAGGTGCAAAAAAAGGAAAAGATCGGAGCGTCCGTTGAAATTAGACGCAGTCGTTACTTACTTGTTCTTCCGAAACCATTCATCTTTGTGTTCCAAGTAGTGTCTTGCAATTTATGCTGTCCATGAAATCTGGAATTACTGCACTGTTAAAAAATTTTAGATAAATTTTTTTGAGCTAAGGGGTTTTCAAAGAAACTTCTAATGTAATGATTGATATTGTATGGAGTAATGGTACTGCATTATGTTTATAGGTGCATCTGTATCTCTTTCACTTGACACTCTTGTTCAGGAATAAAATTTGTCACAAAGAGACGTAGGTTCCAACGTAACCGACTGTAAAATTTAAACCCTTAACGCAATGCAATGACTGTACATTCTGTCAACTCTACTTTTCAACATATCTGAATTTTACCCATATATCATATTATGTTTCATTTTTCATTCTCAACATAAACAGATATTATTTCTCTAAACAATATTTTCCGATTGGTCTTTATGAAGGAAAAGCAGTTTGAAGATTCAGGTCGTCTAGAATGTCACCCTGTGGCGTTGGTTAAATATAGCCTAACTTTTGAAAGATGGTGCAAAACACTTTTAAAATTCAGGCAGTTCAAGAACAATCATTTATAACACGCCAACGACACCCATTAATTACATCATATAATGATCTTTATAAACGCGGACACATCGACGATAACATCACCACAACAATGTAGTTCAACTGTAGGGTCTTCAAGTTATGACTTTCAGCATACAAAACATGACTGTCAATATGACTATTGCAAAAATTGTGTATTTGTAGGACTCAAGATGTTCAAGGGATCAGAGTAATAAGAAAGAACATTTGCACAACATAACGAACACATTTTTTACGTACTTTATATGTTATATTGGCATTCAAATATGTGCTACATTTTATGTTATAAACCTGTTACCTACAGTCCCGTCTCTTGAGTAACCCACAATATCACCAGGCGAGCGGCCGCAGACCTATTTCTTAGACCGCACGACCACTGGGACCGGCATCGACACAGTTAGCGGTGTAAAGTTTATATCATCTCAATAAAGTCACATTTGATTGAAATGCAACACTGAATAGGCGAAACATAAGATATAGCAACAATACTTAACAATTTTGATGAATTTCAACCTTAAAATAAGGCGTGCTATGTTTGTTGTAAATTAACTTCATGGACCTTGAAATGTTGCGTCTTTCATCGTGTATGAAAAATCTACATGTCAACATAAACCGATTATACAAAAGAGTTCAAATCAAAACCATTATACACAAGAGTTCAAATCAAAACCAAATGTTATAATTCGGTGTCTGAGGTGAATTAAGAAAGTCTGGTTTTGTTTTACAATTTTTGTTCGCTTGGTTGATTTATACTTTTTCACGTAAATTTGTTCAGTTATGTAAGCCGTCCTTTCTGTAAGAATTGGAGCGCTTTGTTTTTACGCCATGCCAAACATAATTTTAATAATATTCTTACATAAATTAGCAGACTAGTGTAAGTACTTTTTGCTTCATTCTTAGAGGCGTTTCTGTAAATAAAAATTATATATTTTTCATTATATTTTAAGCTACGTAACATGACTGTACTTACAACATCAATTCTTTCCAGATCTCCTTTGTCGTGTGGTCTTTTGCATTAGGGGCTACCGCAAAGCCATCCCAAATGCAGGTCGTAAGCCATTGCGAGGACAGCGTCAGTAAGCCTGAAGTAACCGAATCAATGCAGTACGTAATAGTGTCAATTAGGACATCAAAACTCAGTGGAGTTTCTCTTTACACTTCAGTACATTTAGAAATAGAAGGAAGCTAAGCAAAGAAATTATGAACTTATCATTACAATCGTTATGACAGTTGGAAGTACAATATTGTCGCAACACGCGCAAATGTAGAAGATTTTCTGCTCTTAGAAACTGAATATATTAACATTACGCATATCATATTAAGTGGAAATTTATCTGTGTAGCTTAATCACTTGTTGAATATACAGTGTTTATGAGAAATGTCTTGGACATGTTTAAATCTTCTTTCTTTTGTGAAGTTGTAAACCAACATTTACGTACGAAGATACTAAACACAGTTCTTTTGAAATTTCAGCTACAAATTAACGTAATAAAGTTACACTGAGCGTGACGGCATTTGTGTACCGCCTATTTAAAACAGACCGCTGCATCTTCGGTTCACTACAGTCCACTAGGATGACTCGGGCTAACACAAATGAAGAATCGGGTCAAAACATTAACTGCGTTTTATTTACATATGTAAGTCACAATGAGGACAAAAGCTTGGGAAGTTAAATTATCAGGCGAAGTTTCTTCCTGCTTCATTTTTATTAGCCAATTTTCAAACAACGTTTTCTTACCTGGTGCACCAACACAGCTCATGTGGTACAATTCCTTTCTTCACTTCAGAGTTGTAGGTTTCGATTCGTGAAGAGGTCATAGGAATTTTTCATTGATATAATCCTTCCGGTCTCACTATAGCCCAGGGGTAGATTCAGCCTCTAATATAAATGAGTATCAGGAATATTTCATGGCGGTATGCGACCGGTGCATGGGCGTGACAAACGTACCACCTTCATGTGTAGAGTGTCGGGAAATCTAAGGGCCTCAACATCCTGGAGCCCTAAAAGGCCTGTCCTGACCTGCACAGAGATTGCTTTTATTCCTGCGCTGTACAATACCACCCAGTGATGTAACGTGGCAGAATCCACAGAAAGTTTAACAATTCTTGCCCTCATATTCACAGCACTCTTTCACTTAGCCTGAAGCAGCTGATGATGAGGGTCTCTTTCCAAATTTGCCTTGTGTTTACACCTGCTGTCCTCAGCAGAATAGTAGCATGTTACGATTTTATCTTCGTCTCTCGCTCAATCTTTGTATTTATATTTTCCGTATTCTCAAGTTAGGTGAACTTATTTGCTGTTCTCTTCCTTCCTGGACCATTCGCCTGTAGATAGAGGTCACTATCTTCAGATGACTTTGACCCTGATGACAAATGTGACGTTTATCCGGCTATTTTCTTCGAGTTATATAGAGGCGTATTGCAACCTACTTTTCGGGCGTTTCAATTTAAAACTAGGATAAATTTAAAGTTTCTGTTATGTTAACTCCAGTTCGTAATATCAAAGTTACATAAGGGTGAAGTAATGGCGTTGATTAAGTAAGAAAAACTTCCAATTTTTTTAATAAAAATCCTCCCTCGTTTTCCAATAACTCTACATAGCTTGCGCGCCGCCGCATATCTTGGCTTCGGTATCGGTTCAAGGACGGACCTGCGCAATGTAGGGCTAAAGTAACAGGCTAAACAGGTACCGTACTTGGAACCGCAAGAGGACCACCTGTGTTCTCACCTTAATACCTCCTTTAACATACTACTTCGGATGTAGGTATCTTGGGTTATGTCAATGTAATTTCACTTATGGAACGTTCCGAAGTGTGGCAGATTCCCCGTGAAACACAAGCATAGCTATATGATTAAGCACATTAGTCATTTTCTCTTTAAAGTGAGAGAAACGGAAGGTGGAGTTTGTTTTAAGGCAAGGAGAATAAGTGTGCCTTACATCGACCTCAAGACTACCAGAACTTCCTTCAGAGTGAAAACTTACGGGAAGTCTGTCACGTTTAGGTATATCATACGTGACTTAGTTACAGAAAACCATAAGAAAACTCACACTCCTTAAGTTCTGACTACAATTAGAACAGTCACAATAACAGTCTGCGTCATTTTCTGTCCCTAAAGACTGTGTTGTCCTTACATACTTTACCATTGAAACCAAATATATATATAGATGACAGTGAGTGGGAATTGTATGCGACAAGGACATTGACTTTTTCGCCCAAAATATGTGAATTTGTTGCCCGAAGACCAGATGTTTAATATTCATGAACTGGCTAAACGTTGGTGACAAAGGGGACGATAATATGCAAGAGGTGAAGGAAATATATTTTCTTAATTACGTCGCGTATATCGTTGGGAATTGGCATGAGAACTATATTATAACTTGTACTTAGAAGACAGTATTTTTTTCCGGGTTTATCTCCGGCACAGCTCTATTTTCTGTTATTTGCAGCTACAAAAGTTTTTCTCCAACATCCATTCAACTTCAAATAATGCTGAAAGTTACATTCTTTATCATTCTATAGCAGTATCTAATTCATTGCGTCCAGATTTCTGCACAAGAAGTGGAATCTGAAGCTGACCCGTTTTAACATCTGATGGAATTCACCCTGGTTTATTGTGAGTCTAGTAAAGTGTTAACACTGAAAAATTCAACACTTGGCCTGCTTGGCTGTGCACATATACCAATAATAATTTTGCAATTCACATTGCTTATATACGTGGGTTCCTGGTGTGGGCATGATTAGAATGGCTCTTGTGAGTAGCCCAAACTCTGACCAGTGGATACAGAATAGAAGAGTAGGGAAGTATTTTTCTTTCTCGTCATTGGGGCTCTCTCTCTCTCCATAATTTATATGTTTCCTAATAGTTCTCTCCTAATGTCTTTTCTTTAATGTACGAGAAACACAACAACACTTCCTTCTTCTCCTCTTGGCTCCATTGGATTCGTTTATTCAGTTTCTTTCCATTTTCTTGCCCGACTCCGATGTTGAGATGGTTCATTTTGAGTTTCCTCGGTAAGGTATATTGTATAATACAAATTATTGAAATAACAAAAGACACAGACTAATTATCCTGTTTATAAAACCAATGAGGTTGGTCTAACATAAATGCTGGGAAAATTAAATACAAGTTCATGCCTCAAGTAGAGAAAGGAGGAAAAACACAACATAAACGTAGGTATTGAATCCTTTGAAAATGTGGCAAATTTCAAAAGTGTTGGAAAAATTTAACAAATCAAATTTGCGTTTATGAATAAATTAAGAACCATTTAACTCAGTGCCTTCCGCCATTTGGGCCAGGATATTTTTTTTCTCCTTGACTGCTCTCCAAACATACAACAATTAAAATATATACAATTATAATTGTACCTATTAATTTATATTGGTGTGAAATTTGGTATTTCACACGAATAAAAGGGAGCTATTTGGCCCTAAGAGAGAAGAGCTAGGAGGCGGTTGAAGGCAAATGATAAGCGGTTCAAGAATTTTGTTCTGCACTAAGCATTATCCGACTGTTAAGAATCAGGAAACGGGATGGGCGGGGCATACGGTACTGAGTATGGAGGTGAGATGAGGTGTATGGAGGAATTTCGTATGGAGGCATAAAGAAAGGAGAACACTTGGAAGAGCTAGGCGTATGTGGTTAGAGTAGTATCAAAATTAATCTTTGTTCAGTATGATTACATATCGTGGTCTGGTTTGATTAGACTGAAGGTGGGGAACAGTGGGGGAGGGGGTAGGTGTTACGAACACGGTAATGAAATTTCTAGTTGTATAAAATAAGGGAAATCAATTAGGCGAAGAACAATTAGATTTACAAGAACAAATCTACCCTATGGATTTATTGAGTCAGTTGTATGAATAAAATGTTTAAATGTTTTTTACATTCTAGGGAAAACTCTGATGAAGAAACAAAGTGAACACTACAATTTACGGAATATAACAGTGATATGAACGAATTAACCTGTGGTTAATATAAATTTCGGAAATATTAGAAGGTATAATTAAAGACTACTAGCAACACAGGTAATGGAGAGGAGCTCACTGGCCCTAAAACTGTTGCTTATTAACTGTGGTCTAACTGATGATACCAGAATTACGCTGAAACACTTAGCAGAAATAATAGTGGAAAGTACGAATACATTTCTGTGCCGACTGTACTTTATTTTAAATTTATTTCATTATAGCCAAATGGGATGTCAGAATTAAAGAATTCCCTTCGGGTTTTAAATCTTCTGTGGGTGCCAACTGTGTCTTGGAAGGCCCCATTCTCTTCAAACTAGCCCAAGGTTTTGGTTATGAAGCAGTTCAAAGAAAAAATTTTTGGTGACATTTTCAAAGTAATTTCTGTTCGGTCATGTGTGCACCGTCATTTACTTATGAAGGATTTGCTTTGTGACGGTTGGTTGTACTGCAAAGTTTTACGTCTGGATTTTTAGTTACAGTCTCATTATGCCCGTGCATTAACTGGCTTATAACCGCTGAGGTCCGGCTTCAGTCTCAGTGCAGCGCATATTGTGGTAACGGTGGTTAGAGTTGCACTGGTGCAGGTTTTCCCCCGAGCACTTCGGTATTCTTGTCGTTTATCATCCCACCATTGCGCCATACTTATTATCACCAGGGTCCGGTATAATAGGCCGTTTGGGGCAACAGTAGCAGGGGACTTTGTATCACTGCGCTCAGCTACTCAGCTTCAGCTACAGTAAGCTTATCGGTGCAGTTGGTAGCCAGTGAGAATAACAAGTCACCTGAGACATGATTTTCAGTGAAGAGAGGTACACAGACACTGTTACCGTAACTCACCACTCATGTGTGTGCAGTTTACACAAGTTCCTCATTTGGGAATATTCCATTGTCCAGTTTCTGGCGACAAATAATGTATGACAAAAGAATTAGTTTGCTGTTAACATAGTTTAATAAAGCATACATGTGTACAGCCTTTCCTATATATGTGTACATCTTTACCATTCACTTTTGACTAAATTGCGGAATGGTATATTTGAACTGTTTGAGACGGCACATTTATGTTTGAGCGCCTTGCATCTTTGTACGGATTTACGTTATTTCGTTTGGCACTCAGTCCTAGGAGAGTTCTGGGGCCAATCGCAGGTTTTAATTTGCTGGTTCCACACAGTTCCACCTGGGCAGGAGAATAGAATTGCTGTGCCTTGGTTACATTGATAATACTGAAACAGGACACAGAGACGGAAATTTACTTTGTTATATTTTGCTCAACTCTTCACAGTACTTATTAATCCTGCCAATTTTGTGGTAGAATTTGTTATTTAATGCCAGTAAGACATTCAAAATTTAGAGCCACTGAGACATTAAAAATTGGGTACGATTTCCGCAGTTTGTTTTAATAGTTATCCATATTTGCTCCTCACGCAGCCCAAAAAGCAGCACTGTTAAAGCCAACAGTGAAACACACCTAATATCTTGCCGATAGTAGTGTGTTCGCGTAACACAAATATTTGTTAGTTAATTTGCAACTGGATAGTTTTACGCTACCAAGTTCGAGTTTCCTCTAAAATTAAGAAGGTTGTGATGGATTCTGAGAAGTGTAATTTAAAAAACACAAGTTTTATCATTTTATGGTGGAGGATAGCTCATGTGCCATAGTGACTGAAAAACAGACTCTAGGAGACAAGAATCCTGGTTTTATCCCTGACAGGTTTAGAGAATTTTTTCACCTCCAAAATACCCAGACCGGCTGGGGGCCAACCCAGCGTACTGTATAATTCGTATCGGCTCTCTTGAGGTAAGGCGAATAATTCCTGAACCTGACAGCACATCTTCTTTTGAACAGAGGTTAACAATGTCTGGAGAACTCCCCTTTACCCCTTCTTGTTGTCACGCTTAATTCAGCAATTTGCCTTTGTTTTCTCATTATGAATTTCAAATTAATTTTCACTGTTTCTCCCAAATATTTGGACGTTAACAGATTATTATTAATTAATTACCTTGGTTTCGTTTCTTATTAATTAAAAATGCTTCAATAAGTATCCACAACGAGCTGACAGTTTGCAGACATTATGGTGTACTTTCACAAATAACTTCAGTATTCTCTAGTAAAACAACTGTGGTAAGGCGAATGTTCAACCTGATATTTGCAGGTGTAAGGAAGGTCTCATTCAGGTTTTTCCAAATTTTTCTTTGACAATCGTAAGAAGCTCTTGAATAATTCCACTTCGTACAACATGCGTACTGCAACGGGAAAAGACGGCATGATTTTCTGTGTGGACACAGATGCATTGGGATATGATTATTTTTGCCGGGTTTTGCCGTTTTTCACGTTCACAATCATTCCACCAGTTCCCGTTACTCGTATCTCATTCATCCATCACCAAAGAAGTAAGATCTTGGTAATTTAAAGCTTCACTGAATACAAACTTTTCATTTCCCTTCATACCGTCAATCTGCCGCATTGTGTGGTCACCTTAATGTGGTAGTCTAAAGTAAAAGTTTCAGGCAACATGTCTGTATTAACCGTAAAGTATGGCAGGTAACCGCATGCAGAACAGCAGTTCTTCAATAACTTACAATTCTGCAGGTGGTAAAAAATACACCCTTTTTTAATGACAGCGAAAGGTTCATTACATTATTCGAAAGAGTCCGCTATCGGCCCTTAACGTGAGCCAGATGATTCCAGTCCACATCTTACGATCGTATATATTTAAGACATTTCAATAAAACCCAACATTTATGCCTGCGTGTTATGAATGGACTTCTTCCTGCAGGGTTTCCCACCGAAATATTGTATGAGTTTCTTTTCTCCCTTGAGAACCACATTTCCACATTTACCCTCCTGACTTTTAGCAGAATATCACAAAGTTGACCTCATAGTGTTATCTACTATGTGCAGGCACGAAATGCTTTACTAGAAGAACAGCTGAGATGCTTCCCTTATTCTGAAGTAAAAAAGCACCTCTTCTTTATCATAACCATAATCTAATATTTTTAAGATGAATGAATCACATATTGTTAAAGCACTCACCATAACATACATGTATAGAAATACTGAAATTATCACGAGCCACGAACATTGTCAATTTACAAAACAGTCCAAGGATTGGTGACATCTATCCTTATTATGAGGAATGGAGATATTGGTGATAATGATGTGACCATGATTTCACGACGACTGTGATGGGGTCGCAGAAAAAATTTGTTTTGAATTGGCTCGAATATTCACACGAATGCGTTTTAACCCCGACATTCAACACTATAGCTTCAAATTTATATTTTAGCCGAAAACGTTTGGTATATTTGTTTATTAGGTAGAGCGATTGATGGTCACCGACATCCGTTAAAATTTTGAACTACCAGCGTACATTTAAGAACCGGTGGTGACATTTAGTTGGGGTTACCTACAGAGACTTACACGAGAAAACGGTTAGCAGCAGATACGGGAAATGGGTGAACGCTGGCAGTTGAGTACGAGAGCGGTGTGAGTGAGGTGGTGGAGAGTGTGGATAACACAACACATCAGGTTACAAGTTCGGGAATGAATTGGCTGTTGGTTTTCCTTTAGTTACAATTTGATTTTTATTTGATTACCTGAACATGGTCAGGTGTTGCATCTCAAATACAAATAAAGACATAATCATGGTGAAGACTGTGTGTGGATCCGATAAACCCTCTCGAAAGCGGAAAGTTCTCATAACAGACTAAGCACTTTGTGAAATTCAAGTTTCACTAGGGCGATCGTGCATAATATGCATAAAACTATTTATTGTACTTGATAAGGTAGCGTGGCGTACTTTCGTCTTG
>Ga0131853_10028082_pt1 | contig 10084 bp, 9 predicted proteins | sample TergutLab28metaG_FD_92764 | JGI IMG/M metagenome (GOLD analysis project Ga0131853, IMG submission 92764) | Labiotermes labralis P1 segment gut microbial communities from Petit-Saut dam, French Guiana - Lab288 P1 (version 2) (version 2) | ecosystem: Host-associated > Arthropoda: Insects >... | reverse complement strand
GCTGCGGTTACAGTTTTTAGTACTCCTGATGATGGGTGCTGTGACACCCGAAACATGTAGAGTGACTTTGCAGTAAATAAATAACTGCATACTGTTGCATCTGGTTGGATTTTTATTAACATTTCAGCAGACAAGTGATGCGGAATGTGACGTCGCGTGTGACGACGTTTCGGTTTAACACTTAGAGAGCTGTGAGAACTTCAGTTTGCACTTAAATTTAGTTTCGTCTCCAAACAGACAAAACATTCCGCTCTCATCCATCGCTCATACTGTACAATTCTTTTTAACTAGGCTGTCACGCTGGAGACATTTTTCACAATCCAGTGCATATATCATGATATATACATAAGTCATATATTTCAGTTTTTTTTTTGCCAATTAAAACATTATATATTAATTTGTGTGTTCGAGATCACGGACCATGGCTATGAAGTCCCCACTGAATCCACCACCAAACCAGCAGCTCCCATCACGCACCTAACTCACGGTAATTAACGTTCGCTCAGCGATGTGCATTTGTAGGTTTGGCACAAAACGTGCCGTATCAATCGACCGCATTGCTGTAGCATCATTCGAATATTCACCAAGCCAAATGGAGTTATGCCTATGTATGTTAATTAAACAGCTAGAGTCCTGTTATGCCCCCACACTCGGTGCTGTTGTACCTGCCCACCACCCCCACTCTCTCTCTCTCTCTCTAGAGCTAAATCTTCCTTCTGGTGTGCTAAGCAAGATTTACGATAATACAGCTGCAATGAGATCCTCTCGAGATGCTAAGAGTCTCATGTACACAAGAATTTCCGTCTCTTATGTAACCAGAAAGTTTATTAACATTTTTGCGGGAACCATCCATTGTGCCGGAAAATCTGTTCTTAGTTTGTCCTGTAATTTGAAAGAAAAGACAGACGGCCTAATTGTAATTGGCGTGACGAAGGGTTGCCAACGTTTCTAAATACGAATACATTTTTTGACAGGGTGTCTGTTAGAAAATACGCAGAAAGTTTTGGGGTTGTAAAAACTTGAAAAATTTTACGGACATATAAAGGATTTTGGGGGTTATGAAAAACACAAACACTGTGTTAGAAGAAAGAGGAAGTTTTTAGTACTTAGAATGCTAGAATGTGTGTGGGTGTACACTCCTGTGAGCGTTCCTTGCTGTGGTCAGATGTAAAGTGACTGACGCCAGTGCGTGTTTCAGCGGAGAGATATGTGGAAGTGACAGTAATTTACATCCTGGAACCTGGAGTCTACAAAGGCCGAAAGTGGGCTAGTTTGCCCCCCAGACTACGCTTAGAGAGAATGCGGAATTTTCAATGCATAAGTGGCACCAGATACTGTTGTTCTCTGCATTGTTCACTGCTGTCGTGTTCTGTTATTTAATGGTAGGACTGATGGTGGCGAAACAAAATGACATTTGTTCTGGCCTTACAATAGTGTTGTTTGATCGTACACACGCAGTTGTAAACGGATAACAACCGCCCTATATGATAGAGGGCCAATTGTTTATGCTTTGATGTTCTCTGGCAGTGAGTGTGGGAAGTGCAGATTGCTGTGAATCGACACGCAGTGGTTTTGTTTGTAGTGACTGCCTATATAAAATTTCGTTAAATAAATATATTCTCTAAATGGGAGGCTAAAATATTTATTCCAGAAATTCCCATTCGAACATCATTTAACCTTGTGAATCGCATTATCATCATCATCATCATCATAATATATCTTTCATGGAGTTGGGCCACTTGTTGACCCGTTCCGGTCTCACGAATCCCGAAGTCTCTTCAAAGGTCTACCATGATTCTTTCTGCCAGTTGGGGAGTAGTATTTCATTACCCTGGGTAATCTATTTCGAGGCATTCTATTTACATGTTGTATCCAGCTTCCATTATATTCCAGTAATTTGTCCAAAATTGGTGTTATTTTTAAAATCCTTTGCACTTTGTGCATTTGTTTTGTAAAATCACATTATAAACGTAACAAATTCAAGATAAAACATTCCATATTCACGCCTGGACAGGCCGAGGCACACAGAATATCTGGACAATCGGCGTGGAAGGTAGTATGGTTGTTAGTCCTACACATCTGGTGCTTGTTTCTGTTAGAGGCTGAGTGAACCCCAGGACATCAGTGCGACCGGAAGAATGAAGTCAATGAAAAATCCCAATGACATGATCGGGAATCCAACCAGCGACATTCTGGCTTGTATTGCGGTGCCTCAAGCAGCTGCTCCTCTACCGCGTGCCCCAGTCTAGTGATTCTTTAAAATTATTTTTCGTGCCTCCGTCAAATCAGTCAAGGTTACAAAAACAACTGTTTTTGGAAATAAATTCTGTTTCTTGATGGAATAATAAAGGTAAAGGTAAAGTAGCCCCGTTACAGACCTGAACAGGCCCAGAGGGTTCTAGGAAGTTAAGGTTCCCAGATTTTGTGACAACGGCACAGGATGGTGGTAAGGTTGTCAACCTTACGCACCGGCTGCCTTTTCCCCCAGAAAATACTCCTGGTACTCATTTCTGTTAGAAGCTGAGTCGACCCCAGGGCCATAGTGCGATCGGTAGGATTTTATGTCAATGAAAGATTCCAACGACACCAGCTGGGATCGAACCAGCGACCTTCCGATTTGTAGCACAGCAACCTTAACCACTGTGTTACCGCGGTCCCACGCTGAAATAAAAGGAATCCAATAAATACAGTCCTTTGGCGAAATATAAAGTTATTTTTATTGTTACGACAGGTAGTTCGCCTACTTACTGATGTAGTTTGAAGGTTTATATTACAGCCGATACTATATTTAGGGCCTGCTATCTGATTTTAGTCGGCTGTATATATTTACGGATTTCGTATAATTCCCAGAATCAGTCATCATTTCCCTCTGCTGCACTAACACATTGGGCTGTATAATGAAGACGCGGTGTGTATTCTTTAAGGTTGAATCTCATTTATCTAATTATATTTAAATTAATGTTTGGATGGAAGCATCACGATGTGCTTGTAACGTAATGTAATATTATACAGTGTACGTCAGCACAATCACTTTATTACTCAAGGCTACATGTTTCGACTACAGATTAGTCATCCTCAGGCCTATTTTGTCAATTGTGTCTAAAGATGCTATGCACACTTTGGGATCCCATCGTGTTTACATCCATGGAATACATCAAATTAAATTGTTTGTCTCTAAGGGCGTGACGTGCACAGCAGCTTGTGACACAATTGACAAAATAGGCCTAAGGATGACTAATCTATAGTCGAAACATGTAGCCTTATAATTACCTTGAGTAATAAAGTGATTGTCGAAGAAGTAAACTCCGCCAAATATCTCGGAACAGTTTTGGATGCGGACAACTTTTAACATTTTGTTACAATTAATGTCTGGTACAATATTTCATGTCTAATTATTTAACCCTTATCCTGCTAACGTGGGGAATATGGTGAGCTCCTAATAATGCCAGCAGATGGCAGATAGGATTTAACTTGGCATTTAAATGTTTAATATTTTATTACAATTTAAGTTTGTTCAATTTCTAGGGTCATTTTTTTCTTGTAGTCAGCGATCACTAAATATCTCTCGTAATGACGGAACACTGCAGTTTGCGTTAAATACAGGCCCACTGGTGATTCAAATGGCTCAGGATTTGCCTCATCGGATCTTCAGACTCTAATTCAAGGGCTTCGTCTCTTGCTCCATAGTTCTTTACACTATCAGTCAGTGCATCATTCGCCAGTTATTTTGCTTGTTCATTGAGTCATTTAGTGGCTTATATGGTCGTCAGTCAGAAACTTATTCAGTCGATAAATTAGTTTCTAACCTGGCTCCTTTGCTACTTACATATAATTACCTGAACGCCCTTCTGCAGGAAGGTTTCCATTCTTATTCCAAGGCTATTAGGCATGAACGTGGGCCGGGTAGCGTAGTCGGTATAACGACTGGCTACGGGCTGGACGGTCCTGGGATCGAATCCCGGTGGGGGCGAGAATTTCCGCACCCGTCCAGACCGACCCAGGGGCCCACCCAGCCTCTTGTATAATGGGTAACGGGTCTTTTCCAGAGGTAAATAGCGGCCGGAACGTGAAGCTGACCCCTCGCCCCCTTCTAATGCCGTGGTCAAGAAAGAGTACAGCTATACCTCTACTCCCCCCATGGGCTGTAAGGCCTGTACAGAGTCTCAGTGCCTGTACAAGGGTGCACTTTACCTTTTTATTGGGCATGAACAGCATAAGTGTACAGAAACCAATATTCAGCTGTACAATCTTCCTAACTGCACCACCATTACAACCTCTTGTCTAGATAGGTGTATTGTTTTGCTCATGAAAGGTCTCTCTCGTGTAGCAGAAGAACGGAGGGTAACTGAAGCACCCTAAAAAGGTGTCTAAAAGAAGGCAAGAGACAGAATGTCGGGCTGCAAGAATTTCCTCACAAAGGCCGGGTTGGTTCACCCTGCAGACTGTAAGTGAAGGTTGATCTGTGGTGATGCCCGTATAATTAACTGTACGAAGAGCGGCGGTTTTGGACCCGTGACATTTCGATATTTCTAGCCATCGGACATGCCAGCGAACAGTACCGCCCTGTGGCTTGTCGTTCCACTCCCCTTCGCGTGACAATACCAGCGCAAGTTAACAGGCTTTCAATTCGAGTTTTGGTGATGTTAGAGTCGTCTGGGTTAATACGGTGGAGGATAAGTTAGTTCTGACTTTCGAGGGAGGGGGGGGGGAACATATTGTCTCTATCTGAACCATCCATATGGACCTAAATGCAGTCATGCTGAAGATGGAGGCAGTGAGTTCAATCGAAACGTTGTGCTGTATAATAACTCGGAATACTATCGTTTTAATACCTGTGCTGCCTTTGATATTTAAGAAATATTACTGAGACGGTAAAAACATTTTTATCTATCCATTAATTCATCCTTTCTTTTGATGATATTTCAGTCTGTAACTATTTCAAACACCTTACATCGCCAAAGCCGAAAGTCTTCAATAGCTCATCTGAGCAGATAATCTGGAAAAGTTCAGGTGACATCGCCAAAGGGCGGGAATGAAAGGAAAAGTGAAGTTGTCCGTTTGGGTGCTGTGTAGGCTGCACGCATTTTTAAACCCGACGGTATATGGAGATGAGTGGTCTGCCTCACGCACCCTCTGCCTTATCCTCTCAAGGGAACCTCAGTAAATCCCAGCACCCATCGAATGTGAGGATGTTTAAAGACCAGGAACGGTCTGGACGTTTTGTAGAAAAGCTAAATCTCCTTCTCCCGAGCTTCGCCCTGCGTCATCCAGCCCATAACCTTAGGCGCTATATTACTTTCGCTATCCCATCTCCGACATTTACCCCCCCCCCCACCCCCTCCCATACTGAAATAATCTTGCCGCGTCTTACCCTGACAGCTTTTCCTCTAGTCAATTCCAGTCATACCCGCCGGGTTACTCTCCCTATCGGCCATCAGCGCAAGGTTTCCGGCAGCTGCTGTCAAATGCTTTCCCAGCTACGTTCTATCCAACGCGCCACCACAAGAAGTGATTTAGTCCGGAGCCTGTCCATCACTCTTCTATCGACAATATCGGCGCTGCAAGCTACGAATTTGGGGATGAAAATGGGTGTCGAATTGGGGTAATTTTGAAATGCGTCTTTTTCTTTAAAAAAAAAATGCGTCAGTTACGTTTGCCTGTCTTTCTACGTCATCGTGACTGGCGACTAGAAGTTCGTAATTGATAGCAGACCTGACGATTGAAGTAATCAGCATGAGAACAACTTCATTACACCTCGCGTTCGCAAATTAGGACATTTCAAGGAATACTGCTGTCCCACATTCTGTCTGACGAAAACTGCGTAACGGGTAGCTGATCACATGAGTCTTCCGGTTTTATTTAGGCCACGTCGACCTTTGACTCTTCTTGGACTCCTTGACCCTGAAGACGAAAATACTACGTTTACAGGGAAGTAGCCGGGGGGGGGGGGGGGAGGGGGGGTTAGTGGTGCGGCCGCCATAGCAGAACAGTCTGAAAAGCAGGAAATTGTGCAGACTAATTAATGTTTTAAACGAACCCAAAAAATTGGTTTTCTGTGCTCAGCATTTTCTTTAAATTATTGCGACATAAAACAGGATATTATATAAGTAATTCTCTTATATATTTTATTTCGATAACTTCTGTCTGTTAACGGGAGACCCTTGTAATTACTTGTCCAAGGCACCAACAAACCCAGCTACGCCACTGTATTTTTTTGTTTCTAATTTTCAGTAACTACTTTCTAGTTGACACGACTTTACATCCCGGAAGATTCGCATCTTCAACAGAACCCCTGATAGAACCTCAGATATTGAAAGCAGGTAATGTTTCAGGGAATTCCACGTGTCACTCGTACACCTTGAACCCGCAATTAATGTGAGGCCTGAAAATATCTGCACCTACTTTGCACTGCACAGAGACTCGATTCATAGAGCGTAAACTATCCTGTTCTTTGTGATCAATTAGGAAATTATTGTTATTATTTGGAATTTCTCTCTGGTTTCTAAATTCCTTTGCGCCGCTTGGAATAATTTTGATGGTCCGTAGCCTATATGAACGCGATACTTGGTCCATCATGCCAATAGCTGGACACAGTGGTGATATTTGAGGTCAAAGTTCGGATGAAAATGTTGCTATCTTCACACTGCCCCAAAAAGACCCATTGTCGTCTTTGATGACAGAGCTAGGGGATTCCACCGTTCTGCCCACCAGCTTGATTACTTGCAGCTCGTTGTGGCTTGTGTCAGCCAGCTCAAACCCATCGTTGCTAGCAGACGCTGGCGTGTTTTGTCTTTGCTGACAGTGGTGTGTACTGAGTCACTGTAATGGTGGAGAGGGGAAAACGGAGAAATGCGCGGAAGAAGCGTGGAGGGGATAGATTCATTGGGCATGATTTCCACGTCTTAAGTAGAAAATGATGACATAACATTCAAATGACAAAATTGCGTTAGAATTAAATTAAGAAGTCTGAGATATATATGAAACGCGCCAGAAAGTGGGGGGGGGGGGACACTTCAGTTTAAGATCTGTTGGAAACGAACCGCTTAAGAAGTCTAGGAATTGATCTCAAGACGTAGATAAACACATGTAGACCGACATAATGTGAAACGTGTTATGAAATATTGAGTATCGTAACTGCAGAAATTTACAGATTATTTATACTTATGTCGGGTTAAAGGTGGTGTGCGGATATAACATTTATCATAATTATATAAAAATACGGTGTCCGGATGTGCTGAACTAACGAATGGATTCTTTCAAGATAGACATTTTTTCGGCAGTAACAACAGAGTCATTTGTTTTTATCAATTTCTTTCCAAAAAAAAAACTATTTCCAACACAAGAGATACGTTTAAAAACTGATGGTTTTGCTTCTACCAAAAGCCTTGTGTAGTACGTGAAATATAGAACCTTCCTTTGGCGTTCGGTGATAGCACATCGTCTTGGGAGGCTTGCATGAGCCCTGCATAGCTCGGAAGTTACTGGATCTGGAAAGACTATGCTTATACTCAGGATTCAGTTATGTCCTTCAGATCCTGCCACTCTGTTCGAACTGTGTTGAAGCCAATTTCCGATCAAAATCTCATTTACTATGACAACCAACAGGGCTCAGAGACAGAAGCATAACTTGCTGAAATACCGGGGTGCTGATAAGTCCTTAGACCGACCAAGAAGGAAACAACCTCGGAAGCATGTCAGGAATGCTTGCGATTTCAACATCGAGACGCGAGCTGTCATTATTTTTTTTTTCTGCAAGGCAAGGCGCCGAAGGAAATTCACGCCATTCTGACAGAAACATTAGCTTGTTTCCTTCCAGGTCGGACTAAGAACTTATCAGCACCCCGGTATATCCACCATCGCCTGTTATCACACATTGCCATTTCTGCGCGATATTTTCGCGATTCTTTTCATTTGACAAGGACGTCTTTGCAGTTGTTGAAAACACCAACAACATACGTTATAGGAAAGGAGAGAATAGTGACATCACATAAGTTGTATCGAGAAGTGCTTTAAAGTTTCAAATTTGTAAATACGTCTTTGTGTTTAAATATCTTATTGTCTCGGCGTGAGAACTGTTCTCAAGTTTTTTTTATCTCAGTAATTAACCAACTTCATGCACAAAATATTTGTTTTACAATAAGTTTGTTTCATGCCTCTACATGTTTCGAGCACATGTGCTTATCATCAGGATGTCAAAATTGCAGTACACAACCTCTGGTATCGTCACACTGAAACATGTGAGTGGTCTGAAATTTCTAAAATACAATTCTATAAATATGAGCAAATAGTAGTAAAATATATGTGTGAATTTTCCGGTGTTATTACTGTATATTACTATAAACATGTTATGTCATGTAGAGGTTATGTTTATCCAGTTATTAAACTTATTAGTTAGGCACTATGTCTATTTACATTTATGTTTGCTTAGTGTATCTAGTCATAAAATCTTATAAATTGCTGATTAGTTGTTGTTTGTATAAGGTTATGTTTGTCCGGTTGTTAGAATTGTTAAAAATACGATGTCTATTTACATTACCTGTCTAAAAAAGTTGTGTTTATCTAGTTATTAAGATTGTGCGGTGTCTATTTACTGTACATTAATTGTTGAATCTACAGAAAATGCAACTACAGAAACTGTTCGCACGATTACAGCTAGTAGAAACTGTATGATGCAAACGGTGTGCTGTCTTCGTTACGGGGAGGGTAAACTATTTCCAGAAAACACAGTGTTACGAACCAGGGGGCACAGTACGGGTAACCATGATTAGATGTCATGTCACATATTTTAGCAACTTCTGTACAGGCCTGTTATAAGCCCAGAGGGTTCCAGATTTTTGAGGCTCCCAGAATTCTACACAATCGGCACATGAAAGTGATAAGGGATCGCGTAGTCGGTATAGAAACTCCCAATGGGCTGGACAGTCCGAGGATATACTTTTCGGCATCCGTCCATACCCTCCCTGGGGCCCACCCAGCCTCCTATATAGTTAGTACAGGCTCTCTTTCCAGGGGGTAAAGTGGTCGGGGACCGCGGTTAAGGTGCTGTGTTACAAATCGGAAGGTCGCTGGTTCAATCCCAGCTGGTGTCATTGGAATTTTTCATTGACATTAAATCCTTCCAATCGCACTATGACCCCGGGGTCGACTCAGCCTCTAACAGAAATGAGTACCAGGAGCATTTCCTGGGGGTAAAGGTAGCCGGTGCGTAAGACTGACAATCGTACCATGATCCTGTGCCGTTGTCATGAAATCTGGTAACCTTAACTTCCTGGAACACTCTGGGCCACTCCAGGCCTGTAACGGGACCGCTTCACCTTAAAGTGGCCGGGGCGTGGCGTTGACCACCCACCCTCATCTAGCCATGAGGTTAAAGAAAGTGTGAACTATACCTCTACTCCCTTTGTGAACCGTTACAGTGTGATATTTACCTTTAACTCATTTCTGTTAGGGACTGAGTCGAACACAGGACCATAGTGCCGCCGGAAGGTTTGTGTCAATGGCCAGGTTACTTAAATACTATATATTCTGTGTGTATGTGTGTATACAGTCAATATATTACGTGTTATATATTCATACGTAACATCTATCTCTGTAGCAGCGCACGGCCTGTTACTGGCGAGGACACGAAAAGACAAAGCAATGGTGCCGTGTTGACAACAAAGACGGAAGCGTTCCCATTATAAGCTGGGAGAAATCACTTTCAAACCGACAGAGAGAGCGAATTTCTGTTGAGAAATAAAAAGTGCTGATGGTGGAGGAAGTTGCTCATAGCCTGGGGGCTTGCACTCCTCTACGTGTTTCAAGTCGCGCTATTTTGAGCCCCTTTGTTTCTGTCTTACCAGAAGGCCTCGTCCACGCAAATCCTCTGTTTCAAACTGCATTTCTGTAGAACTGTGGGTGAATTCCGCTTAGCACTACTAGGTGTTAGAAATGCTGTTTGCTTTTGATTTTACACCTTGATGTCATATGCAGGCATTATTTACCTTCTGACGCAAAGCTACTCAGGGGACAAGTAACTGCAAATGACGACAATAAGAACAAATATATTCTGTCTGTGTATCTATCTATCTATCTATCTATCTAT
>Ga0131853_10028081_pt1 | contig 10085 bp, 6 predicted proteins | sample TergutLab28metaG_FD_92764 | JGI IMG/M metagenome (GOLD analysis project Ga0131853, IMG submission 92764) | Labiotermes labralis P1 segment gut microbial communities from Petit-Saut dam, French Guiana - Lab288 P1 (version 2) (version 2) | ecosystem: Host-associated > Arthropoda: Insects >... | reverse complement strand
TTCGAGAGGGTGGAAGAGTTTAAATATTTGGGAACAACTTTAACAAATCAAAATTCTATTGCGGAAGAAATTAAGAGCAGATTGAGGTTAGGAAATGCTTGCTGTCATTCGGTGCAGAATCTTGTGTCTTCCAGGTCATGCTTATTCAGCACCATGCCATAAAGTTATATGAGGGTTTAAAGTATGTCTGCACGCATTCTTCACCTTTCTGTTCGCTGTAACTGCGCGAGGATGTACATCCAGTACCACTGAACAGTAGGCTGAATGTAACCCAAAGCCTGTCTGGACCCTTTGATGGGAAGAAGAGTTTCTTTAACAAAAAATCCATACAGTACTTATTCATATCTTTTTACACACGGCAACGAATGTTCTGAATTCATTAAAAAAAACTGTCCAGCAAAACAATGTTCATCCTTTCAAGATGGACTTAAGAATTTGTAGTCAAATTTAAAAAATGTTTTATTATTTGCTTATCTGTGATATATGGAAGACTGAAGTAACATTTATGTTCCTGATTTCACTGAAAATAACTACCACATCGCGTATGAATTTTTATTGCAAAGAGATTTACTAACTGAATTTCATGTTTGTGTAACCGTGCACCATTAATATAATAATATAAACAGCCAACTAAATGCAAAAGTAATAATTTTATTATTAATAATTTCAATCAGCTCAACATGTTTCGGGCGATAATTTCGCCCATCCTCAGGAGCACTAGACTGTCTTTACAGCTTGTGGTATAAAGCACGGACCATGCTATCTGCTGGTGACCAGGAGGAAAGTGGAACTGGTTCCAGTTCCACCTCTTCTTGGTCACCAGCAGGCACCACCACAAGCTGTAAACACAGTCTAGTGCTCCTGAGGATGGGCGAAATTATCGCCCAAAACATGTTGAGCTGATAGAAATTATTAATAATAAAATTATTATTGTTGCTTCTAGTTGGCTCTTTATATTATAGAGATTTACTAGGGTTAGGTTTAGACACTGAACTCAGTTCTTGCTTTAAAACTGAAATGTGCGTTTCCTTAAATATGGGTCTCAACGTACTTCGTTTCTCTATTATACGAAGTAGAATCAAATACAGAAATACTGTCAACATAGGGAAAAAATTTTATAGGCTTCTAAAAATCATCAGATACTATTTGAAGTCAGTAAGTAACTGATGTGGCATCTCACCATCTATGTCACATTGTGTAACTTTATAGTAACAAGAAATGTTTACCTTAAAGAACGTTTACCAGAAAATTCCATATCATTTGTAAATTAAGAGTGCTTTCTGATTCAAAGTCTGTGTAAGAAAGCAAATAAACCAGATATTTTACTAAAACCACGGAGCAGAGTCGCTTAGTTGATAAATCTTTCAACGGCTACTATTAAATTAATTACCGGCTACATAACCGTTGGCCATTGGGGCCTATCTTGGACCTGTTGAATCGATATGAGTCTTGAAATTTTCGTGGTAAATGAATTCAATGATATTTTCTCTGGCAGACAGCTGCGTCAGGATGTGAAGTTAGCACCAAAACTGATGATTCATGAGTCATCAGTTTGGGTGCTACCAAACCATCAGCAAACCCTGAAGATGGGGACGGAGTTAGTTCCCGAATTGTCGAAAAACTTTCACATCTTGACGCTACTGTCTGCCCGTAAAAATTTCTGTTGAATTGAATCTACTCTTCCTCATTATATATCTTAAAGATACGCATTACTATTATTCTTCCATCCATACACATGCCTCGGAAACAATTCTTCCCTTCAGAATATACTATAATATTGTACGGATTCTCCACAAGGATAAAAGAAAATATAGGTGCAGTTTCGATTCCAATATACATGTATACTCGTATATCTGTGCGTATGGGAAGGAGAGAACACGGCAGTGTGGAGACGAAGATGACGACTTACAGCAACTCTTCAAACACCTGTTATTTCTCAGTTATGACCACCTACATATGGAATCACTCTACAAGTAACGTATGTAATACTGCATTACAATAACACACATGATTCTCTCCTAAGTTTAATTTGTTACAAAGTGTAATAAAATTAATATAATATATTTACCTTCCACAATTATCGAATAAAACTACAAGAAAATAGTCCTTGCATGAGTGACTGCCATCGTGTGAAATAATTTATTTCAAGACAAATCATTACAATTACCTGCAGCTACTGCTTTCAGTAATGACTGCGATCGAAAGAATTCAACCTTCCAGTAGTGACGAGCACTGACTGCAAACATTTATTTAAAGAGAAAGTATTATTTTTTTTAAAATTTCCTTGAAAACTGTTTATTATTTTGCATCAACTCTTCAATAAAAAAATATTATTTTTATTTACACAACAATGGCTCCTACGAATCACTATTTACTCGCATGTACAACGGTGCCTTTCAGAAGTAACTGCAACATTTCCTTTAACCTTTTGATGCCTAATGTCAACTATAGTGGTCGTACCGCACCGCTAACCTCTAAAGTTGCATTTAAATATTTATTCAAATATATAGGTACTGAATATTTTAAACATGGCATTTACTCTCCGTTTCTTTCTCTTCAAAATGCAGTTCGTTTCATAATTCTAACATATTTGGTTCCTGTATTATTCACATTTTATATACAGGATGTGCTAAAATTAAAAAAATAATTCCGGCGCCAAAAGGTTAAATAATGCATATTGAAAATTTATCTGTAACATTTCTTCAAGAGAGGCTACTTAATGTGTGTCTGCAACAGTTCCGTTTAGGATTAAGCATTTGTCAGTTATTACAACATCATTTAATGAGTGGCTACAACAATTGAACAAAAATAGTTCCACTAGTTAGGCTAACTTTTTATTTTTACAATAGCAAAATTAACAGCCAGAGAGGGGCTTCGCAGCACCACGACGTATATATTTAATCTTCTGATCGACCAGTAATACCAAAGCACGCCCTAATATTATTAAGCAACAAAGTGCATGTAAAGCTCTCCAAGTAATCTGTAGCGCCTTCCTCCTCTATTTACCCTAATGGCGTACTATAAAAGCCTCTTTCCTATCTAATGCTTATGTCACGTGTGGCTAGCCAATAATATTACAGAGAAACAAGAATCAGGGTCCCGTCTTGCTTTGCGGCGTCGTTCTAAATGAGACTTTAACAACCGGAGGTTTTTCCGAGGAAAATAATACCTCCCTTCTCTCTTCCCACGTGACTCCCACTTCTGAACTCTTCATTGGAGCCCGAGGGAGTATTCAGGACTGTAAAACTCTTCCTCGTGTGGGACAAAAATTTCTCTCATGATGGAATATGTCAACTTAATGGGTCAGAGACACACGTGACACTGTGATAAGCGGACAAAAGAGTCAAGAAGCACTCGTAAATGTTCGGACACGCATCCAATTAATGTCGGCGTTCTAGCTGATAAATTAGCAACGTGATGTTGTGTACATATGCACTTTCAATTACTGAATATGAACAAATATTTAGGCTTGAATGAGTCTATGGGTAGCAAAATCTTAGATTTTTTCCTAATATCATAAAACCCTCTCTCGTTTCACTTTATTTAAATCCCCGGGGATTTTCATAAAACGAGCTACAAACTTTTTTTCTACTCTGAGTCACTTTAACACAATCAGCGTCCTCATTCTTTACAATTTAGGAAACATTTTAATAATATCCTCCAAGTGTACTTATTTCTTCTATGTCATTTCCTCCTTTCTTGCCTTTCCACCGAAGAGTTTTTCTTAATTTCTCATGCAGAACGGTATCACATACAAGCGCCTTAAATTTACAATTATGACATTTGACAAAGAATACAAGTTACGAAATTTTATAGTGCATAAATTTCTCTATCTATTTTATTTTATTCCTCTTAAGGCCTCAGATACGTCTCACTACAATGTTCTTATCAGCAACCAATAACATTCCTTTTTTAACAGCCCTTAAGTAATTTAAAAATTAACACACCAATACATGAAATACCACAGTAAAACCCTGAAGCTTATATTCAAAACTCGGTTGATTTAATAAATGTCACGTGAAAATATCAGGACATCATCAGGGATTTAAAATAAAACAGTGTAAAATAAACTGTCAAGGTCAACATACGGCCAAGATAGCCCAGCCGATATAGCGATTCGCTATGGGCTGGACAGCACGGGGATCGTATCCCGGTGGGGTGGGGGGTGGGGGTGGGGAGCGCGATTTTCCACACCCGTCCAGACCGGCCCTGGGTCCCACATAGCCTCCTGTACATTGGGTACCGGTTCCCTTTCCCGGGGGTAAATCCCGGGGTGTGGCATTGACCACACACCCTCATCTAGCGCCGAGATTAAGGCAAGAGTACAGCTATACTTCTACTCACCCTCTGGGCCTTCACAGTCTGTTCTATGGTAAACTTTACCTTAACCACGATCAACATATTTACCTCACCGTATAATTCTACTACTACACATATTCTCACACTAACTAACTAACTATCTATCTAACTAACCAACCAACTAAGTAAGGGAATCTATGGTGCGGTATTCAGTTAGTTTCTCAAATAATCAAGAAATTCCCCGTATTTCGTGTAAACTAAAAGTTCACTACCACATTCACACGTGCCCGCCATCTATCCTTGGGCCAGATAAATACTGTCCAGCCCCCCATTCCACTTCTTGAAATCCATTTTAATATTATCCGCCTTTCCTACGTCTAGGTTTTCAAAGTGGTAGCCGTTCCTCCCGTCTTCCCACCCAAGCCATTTATGAGCTCCCTGAAGCTCGAAACATGTAGAGTGAAGGACGACTAACCGTGAAATAAAGGATAGTCCAGAAGTGTCATCTTGTTGGTGTTTATTTTGGAACAATTTATGCACCTCTCCTTTCTCCCATACTTGTCACATTCCCCGTCCATTTCATTCTTCTTGATTTGATCACCCGAATATTTGGTGAGGAACACAGATCACAAAGCTCTTCATTATGTAACTTTCTCCACTAGCCCGTTACCTCTTCTCTCTTCGGCCCAAATACGTTTCACAGCACCCCATTCTCACACATGTTTAGCCTATGTTTCTTCCTGAATATGAGAGACAAAATTTCAGACCCGTACCGTGCAACAGGCAAAATTACAATTGTGCATTATTCTGACACTGCTGATATAAGAATGCAACTTGAGTGCACGTGTACTTCACATCACTCTCTCTCCTGTTTCCGTACACAGTGCACCTCCTGCTGTAAATCTGCTGCTAATACCATCATACAATCTGGACCTAACTTTTCCCTGGGACTTATACCACTCCGCAGCGCAACATTTCCCTGAGTAGAGGTAGCAGGAGGTTTTTTGAAATATTACTCGATCACGTCCACATTCAAGATGAACCGAATTCATCATTTTGATGTCTTTGTTCTATTCGGTCTGAGGGGGGGGGGGGACAAGAAGGGGAGAGACTGCACGGTCAGACATTCTGACCAGTAAGTCGTAACAGGCTTGCAGAGAAAGAGATAACACGAACATTCAAGAAATAAAAATAAAACAAGATATAAAAAAATATGTGAAAGAAAATCTTGTACAGGCCTGTAGCAATCCATCACGTGCCACATGGGCTGTCTCTGTCCAACAGTTCATTGCTGCACGCTTACATGCTTGGCAAATTATTCTTTTAGTTGCTGAATAATTCAATGCTGCTTTGTAGTTGTTATACGTATATAAATTACTGGCTAATGGCATTACTCTAAACATAATAATGCAATTTAAAACTATATTCATGTACTTATTTATTTATTGTTAATTGTCACTACTTTCCATTGTTAAGGGGTAGAACTTCAAAGAGTAGGATTAGTAACATTTAATTGTAAAGTATTTGAAAGGACGCATGCGTTTCCCCATTTGAGACGAGATCCCAGTGCTTTCTTGGACGGAATGGCAAACCATGGAAGTTCCCCCCCTCCTCCTCTCCGTGGCGCTGCGGTCCATCGCGGGCCATGGCCTCCTAATTCTTGAGGTTTCTTGATCACACAAAATGACGCAACACAGTCGGTAGGACTCCTCTGGACGAGTGATCAGCTCGTCGCAGAGACCTCTACCTGACAACACACAACACTCACAACAGAAAAACATCCATGCCCCTGTGGGATTCGAAACCACGATCTCAGCAGCCGAGCCCCCGCAAACCTACGCCTTAGACGGCGCAGCTATTGGGACCGCCAAAACATGGAAGTACCTTTCACAATAAATGGTACAGTTTGGGTTTCGCACACGTGACCCGCTTAGTATCAAACACAAATATTATCCATTCGAGAGCCATATTTGATGAAAGTCCTTGAACTTGTCACGTTTATTATTATGGTAACTGGGGTTACTGTTTCCGTTAAGACGTAATCTTTAAAACAATTATCATATTCTGCAAGAAATTCTTTGGTCTCTAAATGTTTAATAATATACAGGGTGATTAAAATGTAACTGGACACTTTGAAAAATTTTGGTAAACACTTGTGCCCCCGTGGTGGATGAAACTTGAACACATTTCAAGTGACAAAATAGGCTGGAAAAATTGTGGGCAGGTTTACAATTTGGTGCATACTAGACGTTCATATGGTACTTAGTTACTGAGTCGTAACTTTTTGACAGTATTCTTTTTCTACTCTCTCTTTAATTTTTCTTATTCAGAAAGGTATAAAACGCTTTTATTTAACTCTCCAAGTTATTGGGTACTTAAGTTAAACAAAACTACTTTTTCCTTGTTATTTAGCCGCTTAAATCTACCACATTGTTCGTACATCCGTGATTTTTTTTTTTTAAATTTTGGAGACGAAAACGTAAACCAAAGGGGAAGATTTGGATGGTAATAAAAACTATTTTCTGCGATACTGTCGTGTAGTTTGGTAAATAACAACTAACTTGATGAGGCAGCAAAGAATCTGGAAATTCAAATAGCTCTTTAATTTACCAGTCTAAATGATATCGCCTCCAGACAGGTAAAAGTCACCAAAGAACTTGCTGTGAAGGCACAGAAAATTAGAGCTCTGCTGTTTCTTTAAGCTCAGACTCAGTTGGGGTTGTTGCTAACACCACGCCCCGGTCGCATTTCACCCGGTAAAAACCCGGTACCCATTGTATAGGAGGCTGGGTGGGTTCCGGGGCCTGTCTGGACGGGTGCGGAAAATCTCGACACCAAGGGGATTTGATTCAAGATCCGTCAAGTCCGTAGCGAGTATTTATAAGGACTACGCTCTCCAGACCCTTTAACGTCACTTCCAGTAACACTTTAATCCAGATAGGCTAATTATTTGTGTACAAAACTAAATTCTTACTATATTATTTTGACAATCTAATCTTACTATATTGGTTTAACAATCTAATAAAGAAATATATTTTATATTACAGACATGCTGCCACAACACCGAGTTAATATGAGGAACTTAATCATTGAGTGTTTTTAATAATGTGATTTTAGCAAGGAACAGTTTAGCTCCCTGAAGATGATCTTGGGATCGAAACATGTTGGAGCGATTTTAAATGTTTTAACGTAAAAAAATTATATGTATGTGCATTAGTTGGTGTGCTAACTAAATGATTCTACGAAATGCACGTTGCAACGATGAAGACTTTAATTTAAATTGAAGACTGAAAAATTTATGGAAATATTCAACCATAAGAATAGATACAGAGTTATACATAACAAGGTTAGGTTCTAGGCTTAAAACTCTAAACGTTTTGATTTGTGCAGGTCATTTACATTAGTACTGTTAAATTAATGAAAACTGGATGACTATGATGGGCTAGGTATGTGCTATATTGGGAAACACAAATGTATGCAGAATTTTCGATGCGAGAAATATTATGGAAACATGTGGATGGAACTAGTCCAAGATCGTCTGAAATGACAGTTAAGAAAATGAAAGTCACAAGGAAGTTCAGAAAAGTGATGCTTTTAACAGAAAGGGACAGAGCCTTTTGTGAAATTACATTTACTTCAGTTAACAAAGGAGTACTTGGAGTTTTATTTAACTTGAAAGATATATTGCAGTGCTACAAGATTCAACCACTGACGGTTGCAATTCAGACCACCCCACCAAACCGCCACATTCTGAATTTAATCCTTTACCTGCTAATGTGGAGACTATGGTGATCTCCGAATAATGTTAGCAGATGGTAGATGTGATTTAACTCGGCGTTTAAAGGGTTAAAATAGTTTTCAATGCTGCCATCTACGCCCAGGCCTTCCAAGTGATCCTTTTCCTTCAGATTTTAAAACAAAATTTAATGAGCAATTTTGTATCCGCCACGTTTACCGCATGTCTTGCCAAAACCGTGGCTCTGATATGATTACTAAAATAATACATGATAATAAGTAAAATTTCTGAAGCTTCTCGCTACGCATATCTTCCAATTATTCATGACTCCTCTTGGCCCCAAATATTTTTCTGATCCTTTGTTTCTCACAAATAGGGGGCTTGTGAAATTCGTTTAGGGGGAATAAAAAAACGAAATTTCATTTCCAGAGATACCAGATGAGGTCAGTGTTTTCTCTGTTCTAATAACCAATTTTTAAGCGCGTTAGCAAAATTGCGAAGGCGAGTACTAGCTTTGCTTTGTCTGCCGTCTTTCTGTACTTCCGTTGGTTCGCATTGAACAACTCGAATCCCACTGGACAAATTTTCATAAAATTTCACATTTGAGGATTTTCCGAAAATCTGTTGAGAAAATTCAAGTTTCATTAAAATCTGACAACAACAGGTACCTTACATGAACGCCTATACACCGACATTTATGATAATATCTCGCTGATTTATTCTTAGAGTAAGCAGCTTTTCAAAGTTGTAAAGACAATCACAACGCAATCGTATATTCAATAAATTGCTTCCGAAAATCGTGCAGTGTATCAGATATAGAGTCAGACAGGAAACAGCTGAAAACATAATGACACGCATGTGCTTTACATGCTGGATAACTGATGCTACAAACGTACACTCAGAATGTGTAATACTTCTTGCTTTTATAATGTAACAATGGTTACACGATTGTGCCTCAGTGTTACCTTTACACATACATTGCCACTCTTCTTTCGTTAATAATAATAATAATAATAATAAAGATTGAACACTGAAACTAACGATATAAGCACCATGAATAGTAACAACAAAATAGCTGCAAACTGTATTCCTAGGGATATAGTTTGTATCAGAAATATAAGCATAAATACCCTGCATAAAGGAGATGATGATGATGATACTAATAATAATAATAATAATAACCATAATTTACGTACCGTTGAAATTTCAAACGGAAACTCCGAATATTGTCTTTTGTAGTTTTAATTTCCACCCTAACCCATCCATTAATGCACTCTCATAAGTTACAATCCTTCATGGGCACTACGCAACCACAGTTTCACATATATACAAGCCACTGTTACTTGCAGTTACTTTCTTATAGCAAAGGTCGATTCTACAATACCGACATGAGCATAGGTACCCCTCGACTTCATAATTATGAATTGATTGTAAAAATAGTAGTAACTGAGAAATTGAAGATTTTCTACTCCGCTGATGATATTTAGCAATTCAGGGTACTAACAACCCAGTTCTCAGCCTGTGTAGTACAAATCTGAATGATAATATCTCTATAGAGGAATCACCGTCAGCGACTGTCTGTCTGTAATGGCGCTGGACGCAGATGCTGCTAAACCTTGTGAGCGACAGTAAGACATAGTGGGAATATTAACAGAACTGAAGGCAGGCTGCTGGTGGGTACGTAACTGTAATGTCAAATGGCACGTTTCTCATATCACAGCAGTCTGCAGACGCCGCTGCCAAAGCACGATGCTATAGACGTTTAATTTGACACGCTTCATGCATCTTGTAAACCCTACACACCTCCGCCATATAATAGAAAAATCAGAAATATTACATGTAAATATCTGCGGTTTGCATGGGTCACACCAAAGGCCAAACCAAAGGACACTAATGATAGCCCGCTATTACCTGGCCATTTGTTTTCTTCTTATAATAAAACCAACTAGATGCATTAATTTCTCAAATTTATTTTTGGAATAAAACTCTACATGTTTCGGACAGTTCCTCTGTCCATCATCAGGAGTTTTTCGCTGTACACACAGCAATG
>Ga0131853_10028079_pt1 | contig 10085 bp, 28 predicted proteins | sample TergutLab28metaG_FD_92764 | JGI IMG/M metagenome (GOLD analysis project Ga0131853, IMG submission 92764) | Labiotermes labralis P1 segment gut microbial communities from Petit-Saut dam, French Guiana - Lab288 P1 (version 2) (version 2) | ecosystem: Host-associated > Arthropoda: Insects >... | reverse complement strand
GTTTTTTATTTTAATTTTTTTTTTATTTTTTTAATTTATTTTTTTTTTTTAAATTTTTTCCTTGTTTGTTTTTTTTTTTTTTTTTTTTTTTGTTTTGCGAGAAGCACTCAGAATTGATACGAGCCAATGTAATATTGTCAGGTGGTGTACGTACGGATTGTTATGTTTAACTGTTTTCGTGGTAATCTTAGTATGTGTTTTTGTGCGGGATACACTGAAGTTTTTACGACTCAATTTGGTTTTGTATGTTCATGCACGCTAGGGTATTCCTGCGTCAAGTTTGCCGACTTTTTTTTTTGCAAATCTTTCTCTAATTTGTATTAAGTGATATATTATTTATTGAGGTTTTTTTGGAAGCTGAATGTTTTATTTAGGTCTTTAGGTGCACGCGTGTTTGCATCGTAGTGTTACGCAGAAAATTAGGAATATTTTATTATCCATTGTGAAGGCCGATATGTTTAACTTGGACCTATTTTTTGTGTTTATTTAACTTACGATTTCTTGTACTCAGAATACATTTTCTATATTCCTTTTTAATTTTGTGTTATATTCTTTTGTATTGCGTGGCTCGTTTACTCATTCCACCCCACACGATTTCATGGTTTTGAGACACATCCGCCCAAACAACCGGCAGGGGTGTTCATAATGCCGAACCATCGTTTTGTCATCAAGTGGCCTCTCATCTCACGGGGTAGCGACCACGTGGTCTCAACTGGTTTCGCGTTAATATCTAGGTCAACTACAAGGCTCTTTCCTTCAGGTTTTCCAACAAGAATCGTATTGGCTTTTCCCTATCCCATACGCGCAAAAGGGCAAGCTAAATAAATCTTTATTACTTTAACCAGACTAACAAAGAGTTAAATTCTCCATTATGCAATATTTGCAGCCTTATATCCCTTCCTACGTCTTACACCTTCAGCACCCAATTCTCGAACACCCTCAGCCTATGTTCTTCTTCCAAGCTAGGCACCACGTCTTACCTGTGTGGAAAAACAGACAAACCGTCACAACACTTACTATAATACATATGTTCATAATAAAATAGAAGGAAAACAGCTCCCTTTTTTTCTTCTTTCTCCACCTTACACTTACTTCTTAATTCATGGGTTCAAGTAGGCCTCATGTCCTTCTAGGCTTTTCTAGAACACCTTGTGTCTAAGCTCTTAACTTTTCGCAGAGTCAAAATGGAATATCTAGCAACGTGACTACAGACGTAATAAACACAAATATTTAAATGGCAGTATGTTATGTATCAATATCTAGAGAGAGATCGGTACATAAATATCAATTTTTTACCTGTTTGTATTTATGTAAACTTCTCTACGCTGTTTAAAAAACACTCAAATTTAATTTTTATATTCCTTTTATTATATTATATATTATAATTTATGTATTAACATATTGTATTAATTGATGAAAGTAAAAGAGATCTCGTCACTTCAAGACGTCTTTATTTAAAAATATAATTCTCTTATATCGAAGAATGAAATTAGTTCAAATTAAGTTGAAACATGTGTATATGAACCGTAAAAAATTGATTATATAAAAAATTTGTGTTAGAATGCAATCACACTGCCATTAATCACATAAATTTTACCTTTCAGAACACTTGAGAAATATAATTGAATTTACGCGAATTCCGGTGGCCGCGCAGTCTAAGGTGATGTTGTTAAGTCACTTGGTAAATGAGAACGCTGGTTCTAATACCACGGAAAGCATGGGAATGTCTCATATGTTTGAATGTAGCAACGGATGCGAAGGGACGAACATTCCTCCAGAGGAGATAAACTGGGTGTGTGTGTGACCTATAAAACTTAGCAAAGGAGCACCTTTGGCAAATTATTACCTGCTGCGTCAGTGAGAAGAAAATCCTCTTTACAATTAATAAGTTAATTTCTTCGTTTTCATAAATACAGGAAGAAAAATTTTCAAATATTCAGTCTGGTGCCACACAATCACACAAACACACACCAAACACAAACACACCACAAAAACAAACATAAACCAACGCAAATACACACACAAACACACACACAAATATAGAAACAAACAAAACTGAAACACAAAATACAAATAAATCACAAACACAAAACACAAAAAACACACAAAAATTTACACGCACAAAAAGGCCTCATACCTCGAACAAACAGACAAACATATACACACAAACACTCACACAACAATCAAAAAAACAAACACACACAAACACATACAAACAAAAAACACACAAAACGAACACACCACATAACACACACCACAACCACCAAAAAAACACACACACAAACACACAACACATACAAACGCAAATCCGCACACAAACAAACACAACACACAAACAAAAAACAAAAACAACACACACAAAAAACAAAGACACAACTAAATACACACACAAAAGAAATCACCAAACACACCAAACACAAAACCCACCCCAGAGAAACACACAAACTAACAAAAAAAACACACACAAACCACACACACCACACCAAAAAATACAACAAACACACACAAAACAAAAATAAACCAAACAAAAAACCACACACACACAACCACACACCCACAATCAAGCACAAAAACACACAAAACCCCCTAGCTCACGAACACACACACAACACACAAAACACAAACAACACATACAAAAAACACTCAACTCAAACACCACACACAAAAACACACAAAACACACACACCAAAATAAATAACATATATACAAAACCACACGCAAATACACACACCACACACATCACAAAAACACACAAACTCAAACAAACACTACACAAACACACACAAAATACAAATCACCAAAACACACAAAACCAAACAAGCCATAAACAAACATACACACAACATACACACCCAAAAAAGCGAAAACACTCACACCACACACAACAAAACAGACAAACATAAAAAACAAACAAAACCACAACCATTCACACAACAAACCACACACAAACAAAACAAAAAACCACAAACAAATATATCACACACAGCACAAAAACCAAAATTATACCTCAAACAAAAACACACCACACACACACAAACCCACGAATAAACATACGCACCACAAACACACACTACAAACACCACAAACACGCTCACACAAAAACGCAAATATAAACAGAAAAATACACAACACAAAAAAACAAAAACAAAACAAAGGCACCTGATTCAACAAAAACAAAACACGCACATAAAAACACAAATACACACATACAAACACACAACAAACAAAGAAAAATAAACGCAAACAAACACCACACACACCAACCAACACATACACCACACACAGTCAACACAAACACACACAACCAGCACACACACACACACACATACACAAAACATTCGCACAAACAAAGTGTAACGCAAACACAGACAACACACAAATATAAAAAACACACACGCACCACAAACACCCCAACACTCACACACAAACCACACACCAAACACAAATAAACAAATCAAAAAAATTTACAAAACCAAAAATACGTCACACAAACACACACACAAATAGCACACACAAACACACCTACATCACACACACTCACACACACATACACATACATATATACACACTCATATAAACACACAAAACACATACACCACAAACATAAACAAAACACACCTCACACACACGCACCACACACACACAAAATACACATATACACACATATACACATACATATATACACACTCATAAAAGCACACAAAACACATACACCACAAACAAACAAAACACACCTCACACACACGCACCACACACACAAAAAATACACATATACACACATATACACAAATATACACACAATCCACACACAACACATACATCATACACATATAACATACATAAAAAAGCACACACACAAATAGACAAACACCACAAATATTCAAACAAAAACGCACACACACAAAAAACTCACACACCGCAAACCATATATACACCAATTTAACTCACAAAAACACACATAAGAACATCCACACAAACACTCACACAACACATATATACACAACAACGCAACCCACACACACAAACACAAACATGTACACAAACGTACTCACAAAAACCACACAAACAATCCGCCCAACATAACATACACCAGACACAACCAAATACATACACAGACACCACACATCACAAAAATAAACACACACACAAATACTCAGATAAAAAAAACCCAAAAATCACACATGCATACAAATATATCACACATATTTTAAGCACAAAAAAAAGGACACAAACAACCCCAAACAAAAAACACACCGTAAACCACACCCACACAAACACAACCACCACACCCACAACAAACACACACACACAAATACAATAAAAACAATTTCAAATAAATAAAACAAACACAAATATATAAGCACAAACGCACACAAACACATACAACACACAAACAACTGTCACAACACACACAAAAAACCAAACTCACAAAAAAACACAAAACGAACACACAATAATCAAGCACACCCACACACACACACAAACAAATACGCACAAACACACACACACTCATACTAAATACACCACAACCACACGCTAAAACAAAAACAGGGGGGACAGACACAAAAAACACAAAAATACACATCACCACACACAAAAAACACACCTAAACCCACATCCCACACACACAAATAAACACATACCACAAATAAACATAGAAACAAAAACAATAACCATCACACAAACACAAACGCACACACTCCCACACAACACGAACACACAAAAACATAAAACACAAACAAAAACATAAACCAAAAACACACAAAGCACACCATAACCAAACACCAAAAACACACGACACGCACACAACACATACACACACAAATATACACAAAAAGAAACACACGCAACAGACAAACATTAAAAACACACAACACATACGCACACAATATACACGAGACACATATACAAAAGAAACATTCAACAATCACACGTACACAAACAAACTACGAAAAAACACACACACACCCACACCACACACACACACACACAAACACTACACAATACACAAACACCTACAACACACACTCACAAATATTCAGACCATACCCACAAAACACGCACACAAAAGAACAGAACATTCACACACACACACACACGAAACACATCATACACCCACACTCCACCACACACTGCAACACACACACCAAACGAACACGCACAAATCACAAAAAATCACGCAAAACAAAGGGATACACACACCACACACATAAACACACTACACACCACACACCATACACACACACAACACACCATACACATACACCTATATCACACACACTCAAACACACCACACACACACACACACATTACACTCACATCACACAACATACACAAAAATACTACACACCCACACACACCACGCAGACACCACACACAGAAACACATACATGCCAAACTCACACACATACAGAAACACACCATACACACAAAAGCTCTCAATGAGCACACACAACACAAACACCATATTAATACACACAAACCAAAAATACACTCACAAAACACATAAAAACACCACACAAAAACCACGTACACACACAACATACACACACTAAACGCACACACACACACAAACACAAAGTACTCACACACGCCACACACACCACATAAACACACACATCTAACACATATAAAATAAACATCTAAATACCACATAACAAAAACCTATTCATTCCCATGTAACTCACATACATACACACCACACACACCAAAAGTAAACTACACACATCACACACGCACATTTCACACACACACAAAACACACAGACACATGAACAAAATACTCACACAATACACAAACTCACACAAACCTCACACACACACACAAACCACACACGCAATACACGCACAAATCACACACCACATACACACACACCACGCAAACACAAACCACAATAAACACACTGAACCACACACAAACACACACACATATTAATCACAACAAATTAACCACACAAAGAAATCACGCACACACCACACACCCACTTGCAAATTCGCACACCGCAAAGACACATACCACACACCCACACACACACACATCACACATTATTTCAACATACAAAACACACAAACAATCGACAACAACACAAAACGCACATATAAAACACACCCTATACACACACAACACACACACAACACACGCAAAACACACAATACACACAAAGCATAAACGCACGCAAACACAAAAAACCACGGTCACAAATCTCACAAATACACCACAAACTATAAATAAACAAACACAACACATTTACACACAAACGCCCCACACAAAATACTCATGTCACACAAATACATGCACACATAACGCACATACCCAGACACATCACACAGTCTAGAAAATAAAAATATATACAAAATATAAACACAAGCTACAAACATCACACACAAACACACCATACATAAAAACTACACAAAAAGAAATTACACATTCAAAATAAAACACACACAACAACACCACATAAGACAGAGGTCATAAAAAAACACACCCCTCACACAAACTCCTAAACAAACATAAACACACCGCACACAAACTCACAAACACATCACATACACACAGAAACACACACCACACATAAGCACCACACAAATAAGACACAAAAACACAAATATGCCACACACAACCAGCACGCACAAGCAGACTAACACAAGACTCATTACGCAAATAGACACCAAACAAACCCAACAAGCACTCACCCACACACACTTACACACACGCAAAGACAAAACACTCATAAACACCAAAAACATACACAACCTAAAATAACTACACACATATCCACGAAAACACACACATATAAACACACATCACAAAATATAAGATACGACCAATCACACAAATAGAGCACAAACACACTTAAAGAAACCAAACACAAAAACACCACACCCACAAAACTCACACAAAATACACACACGCTCACACACACACCACACACACACACACAACACAAACAAAACACACACACAAACAACAGACACAAAAACCACATATACGGCAAACACAAAAAACAGACTAATATCACACACAAACCCACACACAAACTCAAACAACACACTAACATACAAATATAACCACACATATAACACACCCCTCACACAAACATATACACCACACACACACACACACACACATATACACGCAAAAATACCACACGCACACATAAACACAATCAAACAGATCATACAAACCTAAACACACACACAAACACTCACACTCACACACACACACACACACACACACACAATGAAACATACACAAACACCACGCACACACACATATCGAAACACACAAAACAAACACACACAAACCCACACAAAAAAACAAAGACACTCACATTAAAAAACACAACACATTTACACACACACCACACACACAACACCCAAAATACGTAATATACACACCAACATACGCACACACCAAACAAAAACACACAATCCCCAAACAGAAAATCAAAAGCACACAAGTTCGTTACTCAAAAGAAACACCCACCACACTTACAAACACCACACAAACAAACTTACACACAATACATCACACATAGACACAGGCAACACATAACGAATCACACACGCACCACATACACACACCCCTAACACACACAAACCCTTTTGAACAAAGTAGTACACTCTCATTATACACACACCACACAAACACATCACATAAACCAAACACACACGATGGACAACACACAGACACACACACAAACATACATATCACACACGCACACACGAACAACACACCCACCACACACCAAAACAAACGCACACCACACACACATAAAAAATACCACAACACAAAGCAACACAAAATTACTCGCCACAAATAAAAACTATATACATACACAGACATAAACACACAACACACACAAATCCAAACATACAAACAGCACAGAAATGCCCACAAACACAGACACCAAATGCACACGACACACACACACACACTCAGAAACACACCACAAAAACACACACACCATACATAAGACAGAAACAAGCACACCACTCACACAAAACAAACACACCCACACGCACGCATCACACACCCACACACAAAACACACACAACACACACACACACACCAAGCATACGTAACGAACTCATTTCACAGAACACAAAATAACTACACACATTTACACCACAATACATGATAAACATATTATTATTAAATCACACACCTATACACACACAACACACATCACACACACACCACCACACACCCACACAAAACACACTTACCGAACACACATAACTCACACAAATACACATGAAACAAACACACACCCACAAACAAACAAAGCACACACATACACACAACCACCAAATCACACATACACACACACAACATGCACCACACGCACACAAACATACAACATCACACAAACAACAAACACACGCACACATACGCGCACCAAACACACTTTAATCATATAAATAAAGAAACAAACACGCACACACACGCCTACACACACACCACACACTACACACACACGCCCCAACATATAGAACCCTATCAAATCCTACACACAACCCATTCACGAACACATCACACACACCAAAGCACACTAACATACAGCACAACACAAACACACCGATTTTACACACACAACACACAAACACACCACACACCAATGTAATCTTATAAATAAAACACAAACACACACAATACAAACAAAGAGCACACACACCATAAACACTCACAAACACGTCACACACATTCACACACAACTCTCAACACACAAACCACACACACATAACGCACACACACTCCACAGACACACTGCTACACGCGCACACGCACCACACAAACACATACTAAATATGCATTACGCACACCAAAGAATAAACATAAACACCACATTCACACAAACAATACACACATTATTCATTTCATAACAACACACACGCCGCATATTCACACAGAACACACAAACCAAACTCACACACCGCAATAACCAACACACACTCCCACACCCGCCCCACACACACACACACACACACCAAACACACACATAAACACTCTCCACAAACAGCACCCAAATGATCTCACACACATTCACACATACCAAACACACCCATACACATACGAAACATTTTCTCACACACACAAACACAACGACACATACCCACACCAAACACACACACAGCATACACATATACACCTGAACCACACACAAAAATATATAGACACATCACATACATAAAGCACACACACATTCACACACACACACACACGTAAAACACGAAAACAAAAGGAAACAAGCAACACGCAAGCATAACATCCACAAAACCATCACACCCAATACACACAAACACACTCAAATACACACACAACAAGCATACACACACAAACCCACATACACATACACACTACGAACCCATACACTCACATGAAGACACACATACATAAAAATAAAATACACATAAAACAATCCCTTCCCATAACTCACATACGAAGATATCACACACACACATAAACACAACCACACATATAACCAAAACACTTACAAATAACACACTCAACACACCAACCACACACTCACAAACACACCACACACAAACACTTACACAAACACCTCACACACACTTACAAACAAAGGCAAACAATTCTCCACAAACACACTCACCCACACAAACACATCACACACGTAATACACACAAAACAAACAACAACAACCACGCACCACCCAACACAAAACACAAACTCACATACACCACACACACACACGCACACACACACACTGAAACCCAAACGCACATAAAACCACACACACACACAAACACCCCACACACGCACACGTACACACACATAAACAAATACACACTCATACGGACACACGTACACACATATTTACACACCACACACCACAACATACACACCATAATCACCCACCACGTCACCCACAAGCACATTCATACAAATGCATACACACACCACACTCACACAACCTACACACATCCCACACTCACAAACCTACACACACACACACCACACCACACCACACACACACACACGCACACTCACACAACCTACACACACACCACATCACACACACACACACACACCACATTCCACACACACACACACATACACAC
>Ga0131853_10028077_pt1 | contig 10085 bp, 7 predicted proteins | sample TergutLab28metaG_FD_92764 | JGI IMG/M metagenome (GOLD analysis project Ga0131853, IMG submission 92764) | Labiotermes labralis P1 segment gut microbial communities from Petit-Saut dam, French Guiana - Lab288 P1 (version 2) (version 2) | ecosystem: Host-associated > Arthropoda: Insects >... | reverse complement strand
GTACCGGGTCTTTCCCGGGGGTAAAGTGCGGCCGGGGCGTACTGCTGACCACTCACCCCCTTCTAGTGCCGCGGTCATGGAAGAGTAGAGCTATACCTCTACCCACCCTCTGGGCCACACCGGACCTGTAACGGGAAAATTTTACCTTTTTACCGCTTTTTGTGTGTGGAAATGAACAGTGTGCGCCACTGTTGACATCAAAACGCCCCGTTCTTGAAGTCATTAAACGTTACTCTCTCTTTGAATAAACTCAGCTAAGAATTCGGTCACGACCGAAACAAATTAACTCTGCTTCTAAGCCAATAAACTACACCGTTAAAAGCGATAATCGCACTGCTATACAAGTACAGTGTCGGACAACACCCAGTCGCAATCGACACCTAATTTAAGTAAGAGAATGTTTTATCAAATATCTGATCGATCGGCATTTTCATTTCTTGTATCCCTACGATTATTATCATGCATGTTAAATTTGCTTCAATCAATTTTCAGTTCAAGAGCTCCCATGAATATAGAGGGTGATTCAAAGAGATGGACTCAATTGAACAGTAAACGGCGCCTCAACACACGCCAGACAGTTGGTTGCGGTATTCCAAGTTCTCTGCTCGCTCTACGGGTTGACTTGTGTGGGCTACGCTCAAAATTCTCTTGAATTCGTCTTACGTTCCCCTCTGATACACATGGTCGGCCGGAACTTTTGCCTTTACACAGACAGCCTATTGCTCAAATTGGTGATTCCAACGACAAATGCTCTCCTCGTTAGAGGTTGAATGTTGAAACGAAGACGAAACGCGCGCTGCACAGCAGTCACCGACTCAGTTTTAATGAACTCACGAACGTAAAAAATCCTGTGCTGCATTATAGCCATTTTGCTCTCAACTGATGCTGCTGCACGGCTGTGCGCTAGGCGAGCGCTCTAGGGGTGGTTATTGAAAATTTAGGACCTCCTATTTCAAATGTTATGTAGATCATTCACATACCATGTATAGTTCAGGAAACAGAGACACACGAAATTGAATCCATCTTTTTGAATCACGCTGTACTTCACAGTAATTACATGGCATGTGCAGAATAACGTGCTAGAAGTAAGTTTTCATGTTTTCACGGCACGTGTCCATCACAATACCGCCTTTGTTTGGGTTTCAGCACAACGTAATGCCTTCACCTTCACGCTAAAAGAATTCGTCCAGATGTATAGTGGAGTGATAGGGTAGACAATTTTTTGCCGGTTGCACAGGACGATTTGAGGTAGTTTGGCCAACCACAGCTACGGAAGGTTGAAAGTGGGGACAGAATTATCCAGGGTCAATGGGAGTTGGGATTTCGAGATCAGCCCTCTTTCATTCTCCACCAATGAAAGATGTCATGTGGACGGCGACTGTGGTTTGATGTTTGTCTCACTTTTTAAGCTATATTGTTCGTGCCTAGCAACTTATGGAATGGCTTCATTAATTTATTTATTTATTTGTCTAATGAAGGCGTGACTATTACTCGCTTGGGGAATGCCTGTTGTCTTCTTTCGTCACAGAATGGATCAGGGATTCCATGATATATTCAAGGAGAACCCGTCCTGCCGGTTCATGTTGTTGAGTGCAGTTCGATATCTACTGTTTCCCTTATGAGCCAGTCCAGGCGCCTGGATATTCTGGCCAGGATACTGCTGTTACTCGGCATTGGCCGACGACGGGGGTCGATACTGTGTTCTGCAACATCTGACTTTTCCGGTTGGTGTAGTCGATATTTCGGTGATGTTCCTTGACCATGATCTGGATATACAGATCGGTTTGCCCAACGTACACTCGCCACACGTAAAAGGAATGTTACATATACCTGGTGATTTAAAGGCCAGATCGTCTTTGACGGGACGCGGCAGCCCGAACATTTAACAGGGTGGAAGGCAGAAGTATTTAAGACGATTTGACAGAACTCTATGCGGGCGGTAAAATATGTTTTGCATAACTGTCAGGAAAGCTACTATCGTACGGCGGTGTTGTGGTGGTCTGACATGCTGTGGCGGGTGCAGAGTGCGCTGGAAGGTGGTCTGAAAGGTATAAATTTCAGCTTGGTGACTGTCCTATTCAGAGGTGGTTTTGGGCCTAGGTCCTAAGGTGCACATCAATGAGTGTTTGTTCGCTGGGTGGTCGTGCGATGTTGCATTCAGGTATCCATTCGTGCGAATAGCTTTTCTGTATACTTTGCAACCGAAGCAGGCGTCTTTTGTTTCTGTAACAACATATCCATGCAGGTAGTCTGTCTCAGGCCCCACTTTTCTCTGTACATTGCTGCGTCCAAACGTCCTTCAGTTTTTCTGCTCTGTGTTACCAGATTAAGAAAGCGTCGTCTGTGTATCAGACCAGCAGCAGGAATTTGTGAGCCACCCGGTAAAGGCTCCTTCCGCAAAGTCCTCCATGAAATACTGGTGCACTGCAGTATGTCATTCCACTCTTCTTAACGTTCAAGCTTGGACGTAAAACATGACGTCTTCTGCGGAAGCATTTTTTCGAAGTCACCAAAATTACACACGTACACACACAAACATCCAAAAATATCCACCACTATCAGTAAAAAGTAGCAACGAAGTTTTCAAGAAAAAAGCAACTTTCCCTCCTCAATAAAATTCTTCGTGTGGGCTTTACATCCATTATGAAGTCACAATAACGCTCCTTTTCACACTTCACACCGACAACAACCTACTCACTCCCATCTAGTCTGCACATACGTAATAAAAGATAGTGCTCAATCACGCACCATGCCACAGGGCACTAGGGGGTACTGGTGGTACAGTTCCGCGTTCTCTAAACGTCCGCACTACGTGGCAGTGAGTGGTCACCTTCACGTCCCGATAACTTCAACCACAAGAAAAGAGCCCCTGACACACAGTAACTTGGAGGCTCGGCGGGACTCGGAGCCGGTCTGCACTTTTGGAGACCATAAATCTCTTGCCCTCGCCGAGAAACGAATTCCTCGGCTTTCCGGCAGGAAGACCAGTGGTTATACCGATTATGCATTCCTGGCTCAAAGGTGTGCCATTTTAATTTTACTTTTGTGAATAGTCATACATGCAGCATAACTTACCGCAATCAAAAGATTGCTAAGAATTCATGTAATATATGTAGAGTGTAGCCGAACATTGCTGGTACAACAGACAGAGCGATTGTTTGTAGTTCGGGACAGTCTGTCACAAATTTCAGCTTCCATGCGCGGAACCGTTTGTGGGTTAGCTATAGAGAAATGTGTGGGAGAAAATACTAGAAACTATATACTGTACTTTCTCACCTTGGTGTTGTTTACCTTTTGTACATGTTGTATTTTAAGATGTCTTGTGTGTATTGTTGTTAGTTGTCTTGTGTGTATTGTCATCTTACGTGTATTTGTTGTAATATGTGTGTATTGTTGTTTTTACTTTAGATGCCGGACTGCTGGCTAGAAGTCAGTATTAGGTAGGTCCTGCGAACGGCCACCTCGACACAAGTTTTGTCTTGGTTCCCCTCTGTCTATACGCTAATGCTGAGACGGTTCCCAAGATTCCAAGTTGCCACTGCATGCTTCTCATGTAGCCCTCCCGACTTAAATTTATTAGTAACCAATTTCATATTCTGTGTACATGTAAAATAACCACTGCCACCAGGTGACAACCCAATTGCAGTTAATAATAATAATAATAATAATAATCTTTAAGCGGGAAAGCCGGTTAGCGGCAAAGGACTACAATCTAGCAAGCGGACCTTCCACCCAAGACAAAACAAGCTAAGAAAATGAACTGGGATACTGAGGCTGGCAGTCAAAAAAGACAGCGGTGTGAGTGAGGTAGTGCCACTACGCACCGAAAACAAAAGGTTACTAGTTCTGGAGTAAAGTGACTGTGGTTTTAAAAGTAAGTAAAAAAATAATGAAGATAATAGTGAAGATAATAGTGAAGACCATATCCGATTCGATGAACCCCACCCGTATCCCGTAAAAGTTTCACCTACGATACGGAGCACGTCAGGGCATACGAGGTTCAAAGGGCGATCGTGTACAAAAGCGTAAAGACCCGAGCAGTGCGTTCGCCCACTTCATGCGTCATAAAACTTGCTGCTCTGTGGTAAGTGGCCTACAGTGGGCGGAGCCGAGGGCAAGGACTTCGAACATAACAGTCTATCGAAATCAGTGGAACAGTTTTCAAATTATTAGTCGACGCACTAAAATGTAAATTTTAATTACCTCGAAAAATGTGAAACTCACTCCAGAGACGTTAACTGGGCAAAGTATGTATGTTTAAAGGATTTGTTTACTCACATTTTGGAACATTTCACTGTGATAGCTCTCGGCGAATTATGCTGCAAACGAGCACCGGTATAAAAGTCGGTATTAACGTAACGCCTGTTGATATGTGATGGCACACGGTGACGCACGGGAGGGGAAGTAAAGGGAAAAACTGGCGAATGGAGTGGGTAGCCAGTACTCTCCACACTACCTCGGAACATTGTGTATCCAGCATTACTACCGCTGATGCGCACACCTCGGCTGCCAGTAGTCGACTGAACTGACACCCCCGGCGATTTAGATGGACTCGTCCGTTTCGTCAAAAGACGAAATCTGGTTTCTGCGCGTTTGCCATCACATTTCAAACGCAGTCTACTACAGTCTGATTGTTACGGCAAAGTGCGTGAACAAATTTTAGTCAAAGTCCCAATACCAAATTCCATTAATATCGTTCGGCGGTTGTTATACTGCTACATGAAGGCAGACAGACAAACATGTGGAAGCTGACAGCAGTAGTTTTGTGACTTCCGGTGCCAAAGTATGAAAACAGTCAGACTCACGAACCTTTGTGTGAATTTGCATCGTCCACTTTAAACACCAATCATAAATACTGGATTTCATTTTCCAAAACGCAATTAAACAGGACGCAATTTCAGCACTACACAGCTGTAATTGACCAACAACCGTTACGACATAATTGCATTTTTCTCTCCACGCAATTGTTGGTATGGCAACACTCCATTTACTCTGTGAAGGTGCACCTACACATCAACATACACAAATTATCCCTCACAGGAACACCAAACTGCCAAAGGCCTCCAAAAAAACATTTTTTCTTGTCAGATGCATTATAATATTTTTCAACGGACTGCCGGGTTGATGTGTGGGATCCGCAGTCCGGGTGTTCAGAAATTTTCACAGATCTACTCTGTCCCTGTGTGGAAGTACCATGTTGGTGCACGACAAGAGGACATAACCACGACAGCTGAGTGCAGAAGAAGGATGGCAACTTCCCCACTACACCTACCAGCGGTGCGGGTTGTCAGAATTTCCGTTTTCCCAACCACCGCCACCGTCCGTATTCTGCACACTCAGCACCTGCTGTTAGGTGCTTGTCTGTTCATGTCTCAGCAGTTTCCCAACCAACAATATGATACGTTCTGCTGAGAAGAGATGTTAAATACAGAGAGGGGTCGGGCTCCGCAGTGCAGCAATTCTTGCTCGACACGTACGTTTTAGTGTAAGTAGGTCACTGCTGGTAAAACCGCAGGTCAGCAGTACTAAGACATGACAAGAAATAACTGCGAGGTGTACACAGTTTAAATATAGGATGCACGAATTTCAACCTGGCGAGGCAGTTGCTGTTAATTGGGTAACAAAATACTGATCCAGTACACACAACCCTAATAAACTCTTGTAGAATTCTCACATTGACGTCATTATTGTTACTTTTCGAGGGCTTTGCTACAGGAATTGCTGTCGTCCGTTTTAATAATATTTTGGACAAGCCATTATGGCTATCAACGTCCGCATGTTCACTCTGCTGGAAGCAAGTTGTAAAAAAAAAAAAGACACCTTTCCGCAGTTTTATCCAACTCGTGTTTGATGAAAAAAAAAACAGTTTGTTTTAACGTACGGCCATGTTCAGAGAGTACTAGCATACAGCAGTTATGTTACAATGGGGAGCGTGTGCAGAATTAGCGACCGTTTGGTCCTGCATACTTCGTATATAAAAGTGTTCCATTGCTAGAATTCAGTACTTCCCGATTCCAACATAATGCGGCGACACACAACTGTTAGCCTTAGACCATACGGTTTGCACATTCAGCGACCCTGTGAGTTATTGAGTCACATACTGCAGGCTGGGATCAGATCGCTCATCATTGCAGGCCTCACAGCCTACAATGAGCGATGGCCTTCCTGTGGAGGTACAACTGCGGTCTTTTTTAATCATGTACACTAGATGCAGGTTAAGGAACTAGCGTTATATCTCCACCAATTTACACCCAGGGAAAGAAACCCCGACAATTCCGGAACAGAAATTTGGGTGAGCCCACAAGTCTGTCTGAACGATGTGACACAGAAGAATCTTCTCCGCCGAAGAGAATCAAATCTCGATTCACAAACTGTCTAATGACGCGGGTATTAGACTATCAAATGGCTACCGAGAGACCACCCTCAGAGGACAATGTGGTCGGGGCGTGAGGCTAGCGCGTGACGTGTATTTCATATCGAAGTTGGCCTATATCGCTTGTTCCTTCTACGTCTTGTTGAAGCAGAGATTCCTTACACCTAACGATAAGAAATGAACCTTTCCCACTAACGGGTCGGGTAAACAATTTTTGTGAAACGCACAAGACCATAATCCTTCTGGCAGCCAGCGCAGCATAATCGGTGTTGTGACTAGGCTACGATCTGGAGGATCAAGGCAAGATGTTTTCCCTTCCCCGAAACGTCCAAATCGGCTCTGGGGCGCACCTAGCCTTATATTCAATGTGTACCGAAGGCCTCTTCCACAGGTGCACAGAGGCCGAGGGGTAAGGTTGACCACTCACCCACATCTAGGGACGAGACAAAAAATGGGTGGTGCTACACCTAGGCGTATTGCGTGTTGCGTCGCGTAGTGGTGATCCGACTAGTTAATTGAATACGAGTGAAGATAACAAAGAGGGATCACATATTGCCATTACAGTTACCTATGAAATGGCGGGCTGACCAAACGAGATTTTAGTGGAATGAAGGAGGTGAGCTTTTTAAATCGTGGAATTCATAACGCTGAATTTGGATAGATAATTATGGCGATTCAGCGCCGTAATTAAAAATTCGACTCTGACGGGTCTGTTACCAAGACACAAGACTTGCAGCCTGCTTACGGCAGACACAGCTGTACTGCACATAATGACGACAATCACAGTGTCGGCAAGTAACAGAATGCGTTGCGAGCAAAAGTCCTAACGCCCACATCACTCGATTCGGGGCTCCCTAAATTGCCACACTAGATTCGAAGGGAGAAATGGTTGTAATTTTTTCGGAATGAGTGTAAGCCGCTCTTTCAGTAATTTTGTAGTCAACAATAAAGGGATGTAGAGGCCAGTTGAAATGTGATGGCACACGTGCAAAACCCAGATTTCGTTGTTCGGCGAAACGTACGAGTCCATTTAAATCGGCGGGAGCGTCAATTCAGTCGACTACTGGCAGCCGAGGTGTGCGCATCAGCGGTAGTAATGCTGGATACACCATGTTCCCAGGTAGTGTGAAGGGTACTGGCTACCCACTCCATTCGCCAGTTTCCCCTTTACTTCCCCTCCCGTGTTCACCGTGTGCCATCACATTTCAACTGGAGTCTACCTGAACAACTGTGAACCTGTACGAAGGAACCCGTGTTTGTAGCATAAAGTTTACGGTCTAAGCGAGACCTATGAACTTCTGATGACGAAATACAGCGATCACTGTGCACTGAAGATACGTAACCTGCGAGAACACTTCAACATATTTCATATCATTACTAACCAAATGAGTAAATGGAGTAAAACCCTTCTTGGAAAGATAGCAGTGTCTCAGCTTTCCAAGACATTCCCCGCATTTCATGAAACCTGATGGTTCATCACTGCGTTTATAACAGCCCGTCACTTGTCTCTATCCATAGCTACATCAATCCAGTCGACGCCCTAAACATTTTCCTTGAAAATCTATTTTAATATTATCCGCCCATCTACGCTTAGGTCTTCCAAGTGGCCTCTTTCCCTCAGGTTTCTCTACCAAAACCCTGTCGCCCATATATGGTACGTGCTCCGACCGTCACATTCTTCTTAGCTTTAACTCTCCTATCTGAACTACAGTAAGACAATACTGTCGAAATCGATTATAACGTCATGAGGGGACTGAATTAAATATTTTGAGTTATAAACGAGTGCTTTCTTGCCCAGAAGTGTAACATTATGGTAACAGTGTGGACCTAATTGGGATCACAGAATACCTGACGCTATAGGCGAGGTGTCGTGTAAACCGCTACCATTATAATCGGGTTCGAATGCATATCATTCCTACACGGCCAGAACATTTCGAAAAAGAAAAAGACAAAAACGAGTAACATGATGTTTTGTTTAATACCAATTACTATACTAACATGAAGTTTTGATTTTTCTTAACTATTTGAAGACAAATTCTCAAAGCCAGACCTACAGGCTACAGAGGGTCAGTTTACAGGATATCACAGGGGTTGATATGAAGACAATTTGGGACAAGAAACTATCCAGCAAACGACACAGAGTCACATCCAAGCAGACACCACGGCAGTACAACTACAAACGGACTGAAAGGTGTAAATACAGTATAACACAATGCGGCTGCGACATATGGTGTGGGAGGCTAAGGATATGCGAGAACTGGCAAAGGAACGCAAGAAATGTCAGATATAATAGCCATCTTTGAGTCAGGAAGCCACGAGGGAGTCCACAGATATGAAGTGTATAAAAAGTGGTGTTTGCCAAAACACGAAAACTACTGATCATCAACTCTGTAAGTATATTATATACACTCTATGTGTCCACGCCACCAACCGATCAACAGTTCTACAAGTATATCATACACACCCCACGTATCCGCGCCACCTACTGATCAAAAACTCCCCGAGTACATTATGCTCACTCCATGTGTCCGCGCCATCTACCGATCAACAACTCTGCAAAGCACACTGTGCTCACCCCATTCCCCCGCTCCAACAACTGATCAGCAACTCTGAAATGACATAACGCTTACTCCACTTAAACTGAAAATTGGCGAACCTAATGAAACAAAATAACAGCAAAGAAAATTGAACGCTGCAAAACTTTACATTTCGTTCTTTTCATAGAATATTGTTATCCTGAACAAATCAAAGTAATTCAGATGAAGATGAATAGCAAGCATGGCGGTCACCGGAAATGCATAAACACAAAACTGCAGGCACGAAACCTGAACGGAACAGATCACTTTGCAGACCTTGGCGTACATGGTGTCATTGAATTTCACGTCAAAGAAGCAGAATGTGTGAACTGAATTCCACTGGCTCGGGATAGCGATCAAGCAGTCAGACACTATGGGGATGTAAGAGAGCTAGGTTTTCGATGATTAGGCAGAGAATTTCTTGATCAACAGAATAACAACAAACCTTCGAAGAAACCTCTGTAATAGGCTAATTAACAACTTATCTCCGTTCCTAACGGGCTTCCGGATCTTGTTAGGCCTTACTCTCTTTTTACCTGCTGTTGTACAGTGTTGCAGTGACCCATACCTAGAGAAATACATGCTTATTAACAACGCTGAACCTTCGGGTTCTGACAGAGAACTTTGTTATAAGCGGCGCTTAACCATCACTTTCGACTGGTGAGTTTCTGTATTGGCCGTGCCGACTCTTCGAGGTAAAATCGAAGACTTCGCCCATTAACAGAGGCTAAAAATAGACCATAAAGTTAAGTCGCGTAGATAATTTCCCAGCTGAAACCGTGGTGCAAGGCAGATCGGGGGGGGGGGGGGGGGGGGAAAAAAAAAAACAAAAAAAACCAACCCCACCAGCAGAGGAAAAAGAAAAAAAAGCAAAGAGTGGGGGGGAGGGGAGGGTGTCGCGGGGCGGGGGGGGGGGAAGGGGGGGGGGGGGGGGGGGGGGGGGGGGGGGGTTAAACATAAAACTAAACTAAACTCCGTGGCCTTAGTCCGCACGCGAACTATACCGACAGAGAGGCGGCCGCCGGTCGGCGAAGTTAGTGCCAACTTTTGCGGATAGAGGGGTGTCACGTGGTCAGCGCAACGGGTCCCCACAGCCGTTAATCTCTGTTTTCTAGACCTGGAGCCGCTACTTTTTT
>Ga0131853_10028075_pt1 | contig 10086 bp, 3 predicted proteins | sample TergutLab28metaG_FD_92764 | JGI IMG/M metagenome (GOLD analysis project Ga0131853, IMG submission 92764) | Labiotermes labralis P1 segment gut microbial communities from Petit-Saut dam, French Guiana - Lab288 P1 (version 2) (version 2) | ecosystem: Host-associated > Arthropoda: Insects >... | reverse complement strand
GCATAACAAGTTGTAAATTGGGAATGTTAACAGGATGGGGCAATTGCATGAGCAACTTCTTAAAAGGGATTAGTAATGCATATATTATTACTGGTAGAGCTGTGAGTGTAGGGATAATAAATGTTGCTAACAGTTGATATCAACATCAACAAATCTAATGAAGTGGAGGAAGTGATAATGGGCACGAAAAATAATCCAGCTGCAGGTACAGACAGTCTGTAGGCAGAGAGTTTTAAATTTGGTGGGAATGAGATAAAATATATGACGGAAATTGTGAACAAAATTTAGAGGGATAAGAAGGACCATCAAGAGAGAATAAAGGAATTATCTATGTGTTGTTTAAGAAAGGGGAGAAAATGGATTGTACAGATTTGTAGGGGTTATTTTTTATATTGTTGCTTGCTAAACCCTGTCCAGAATCTTATATTTTAGACACTGAGATTATGTTGAAATTAAGACTGAAAAACACCAGCGTGTGTTACATTAAGGCATACCAACTGTAATTCAGTTCTTCATACTTAGACAAATTACATATACTTACGATAACATACAGAACAATGAGCTGCACCAAGCAATGGAAACAAGTACTGCACCAAGTAAATTAACAAGGAGAGTGAAGAAACTAGAACAATTTATTGAAATATATGTATTCTATACTAATGTGTATATAATTAGCTAGAATGTTCAACCTTGCTGATGTAAAACTTGGTACTGTATGTTTTACAAACAAACCTCCCGAACTCCCGAAACATGATATTAAAAACAGAAATAATGTTGGACAGACAACAAACAGCTGTTAATTCTACAGTCTGTCCGTACGTTGTTGGTTCTGTGCTGTTAAATGTCACGAAGGTTGGTTGATTGGTTGAGAAAATGTAAAAGGACTTTGAAGTATTTCATGTGGTCATAGAGAATCACACAAAAGTATATTAGTGTCCAAGGTGTATGGATTTTGGGAGAAAATGTGTGACAGTTTGTTTATGTGATTGGCTTTTATTGATATTCTATTAGGTTTACAGACTTTATGCCATTAATATGTTCTTAATTATTTGAATTCATTGCGATGTATTTCAGTGACATTGTCTAGACAGCGTTGTTTATTATCCAGTTGCATACAGAAGACACCCTGGCGTAAACTCCTGGGAATTGCGGACGGGCACATCCCACTCCCCAAGAGACAATACCAACAAGACTTCTAGGGTTAGTGGTAATCAATGGTCCACCAGAATCACCCTACAAAAAAACGTACATGCAGTAAAATATACAATACATAATACTATTGCCCTTTGACACGTCAGAAGGAATTCAGTCAGTTGAGCCTTAGGGGCTGAAATGAAACAAAAAATATCACACGAAATCCAAACTATATCAGTGTCTGTTGATTTGTGGCAGTTTATTTAGAGAGTTAAATTATTTTTACAGTATGTTTTAATTAAATGATACTTAAGAATTGTAAGTTAATTTGAAACAACATTTTTTTAGAATTCTGCTACGTTTTGTGTTGGGAATTATTTGTGGGAATAATAGGTAAAGTGTTTAGAAGTTTATAGAACTGTAAAATTTTTATTCTTATCCAGTTGAAATGTCTTTCTGCATGTTGTAAGCCATTTTGGTTACATTTGCAAAGTGGTTGCAAAACGTGACTACTAAATCTGTTATTACTTCGCATGTTCAATTGTAAGGTTTGAGCTGGCAAAGTACGGTTTTTTTTAATGAAACTTAATATTCAGCATCTTTACTGAAATATATGAGAATGTTTTGATTTTGATTAGGACTGCAGAAAATTGTAGAAATTTTACAAGAACTGGACAATTTAGTGATTTTATATCGCTTTCTTTTTTGTTACAATTTAGACATTTTTGTGTTTGTGGGTTTTGAATGAGGCAAAAGAAGCAGTTGATGATCTAAACTTAAAACGTGATGCAAGGTTTTTCTGACTTTAAGAATTGAGGATAAAAACAGCTGTCTATCTAAATATATCAGCCGAGCACAATCGACTCCAAAACCCTTGCTAAGGTCATGATGCATGGAAATTGCGGTGTGTTCTGTGAAATGTCAACTGACACAGCTGTCACCAGACAGCGAATGCTAGCATTGTTCTGTCTGTTTGCATGAAACAAAGTGACGGTCAATTTTATTCATAAAAATAATTACGAATAACAGGAATATTAACAGAGCAGACATGTCGCAACTGTACTTCATGTTGGGTGTTTCCAGGTTTGTTAGACTGTGGTTCTTTATATAGGTTTATTGTTAAGGTCTGTGGGTAGAATGATATAAATCTATACGAATTTTTCCTCATTTGGAACGCTGAAAAAATGCTTAGTTTGTTATTTGAAATATAGAGCCTAATATTAACGCTAAATTTAAGTGATTGCAACAACAACAACAACATTACTTTATTATAGACAGCAGAGGATCACCATATTTAATAAACATTTTGTTAAGCAAGAATTCATATTGACTTTAGAATTAGTTGTAAGCAGTAAATATCACTAAATTGTTGCTGAAAACTGGGCTAAGACTTGCAGTCCAAATTATTATCTTAAAATCCAACAGTCTGCTCCAATTAATTTTAGAGAAAGTTTCCGATCTTCTAATTACAAATGCAACCATTAGATGACCAAAGAGTGTTTAGGATAAATAAAGTAAGACGTTGTAAATCAACACGTCGAATTGAGATTGACATTGGTTTTGGTACAGCGGACGGCACTGTCGATTTTAACTCGTCATTGGACCGATAATATTTCAAACAATCTTCACAGTGATAATAAAAGATCTGGTGTGTTTGCAGCAAATACGAAATATTCAATTATAATTATTCTTATTATGAGCCGGTTACCTGGCAAGCATCTCTGCCCCCACCAGAAACTCCAGCACAAATCATATTAGAACTGACGCCTCCATGAGCAGAATAGGCACTGTTGCATGTGGATTGGTTTATGATTTGTACAGTCACTTGACGCAGAGTGGTGCTGAGAGAGCCTCCTTCCTGAAAAACAATTATTAAATGCAGTCACTTCTGGAAAACGTCTAAAAGCGTGTCTCCGATCCTTCTTGTAAGATGACCGAAACAATAAAAGCAGCCAACATCTTGGTTGAAAAACATAAAAAAGAAGAAATTGCTCTGAGGAATATAGCATGCCGCACAGTGAGCAATTAATGGTAGAATTTTTGTGGATGTGGGATTACATTTGCTATTCCATTACAGATTTGGACAGAGCCTGAAGGCTACAGGAGGCTGAGGCTCCGAGAATTTCTAGACATTTGGCTGATGAAGTTGGTAAGGTTGTCAGCCCTGCACAAAATTTTGCTTTATTCCCAGCAGTCAACCGTGGCTTTTATTCCTCTTAGTTGCTGGGTTGACTGAAGGGCCACGATGCGGCGGGAGATGAAGTCAATGTAAAATTCCAGTGTCATCATCTGTAATTGAACACGCGACTTTGGGTTTGTAAGAGAGTGCCTCAACCAAATTCGCCACCTCACGTGCCTCCCTTTAATACACACATATGTGGCACTTTACATGATAATAAATAGTTAAATGTGAATCGGACTCTCTTTCCTCCATAAAACTCTGAAATGTAAATTTATGATTAGAAATATATATATATATATATATATAAAAATGTATCAGTGTTTCAGATAAGGAGCGACCTTTAAGTCAGACCAGACCGTTTGTGAGATGCAGTCTTGTGTGTGAAAGTGGCGTTGAAGTGGAACCTGGGGAAAACGTTTGCAAAGTGTCCCGGTTCATAACAGTGACACATTGAGGGATATGTACTGTGATGTTTGTTCTGTTTACTGACTCCGTAAACAGTAGAGTTGTGCCTGCAGTGGACAAGCGTCATGAATAGCGAACAGTGCGCATTGCAGCATCATTCAGATACTGTATGTAGTCCACAGAGTAATCTGTGATAAGTGTTTTTGGCCAGATTCAAGATACTTTTTTTGGTATGTCAATGTATTATTTACTGCTTGGTGCAGAACGTCTTTCCAGCAGACATGCATCTTCAGATGCGGAGATATCAAGAATATTCTTACAAATAATTCTATTCAGTCAATACACATTAAACCATCTCAACCTGCATTTCTAACAAAGTGAGAAACATATCTTATTTAGTTCGTTCTGACATGTTTCAGCCACTCTGTTTCATCATCAGCGCTTATAAAATGCCAGCTGTTCGATGCCAATGTTGATCGCTGTGTGTAATATTGTTGCAAAGGACAGTTTATGATGTTGTGTTATACTATTTGCAGTCTTCTATTACGGCTGCCTCTTAAATACAAGTATTCTAATCACCCTATACTCAGACATCCTCACTGTAAGCACTTCCCTGATGAAGTCACACCGAACTCAATGTACATTTTGATAAAGAACACGACTGTATTTGAAGAAAACTTGTGAGGCTGAGTGACGCTTAAAGTAGAATTTTTTTGGTGCTGTATTAGAATATTAATTGCTAAGGTAAACAGTAATTAACGCAATGCCTTACTGAAGTTCTTCCCCATCCGGTAACAACAACACTGGTTCCATCGGCTATTGAGCCACACCGCAAGGGGATGGGTTGTCTGACGTTGTTTAATGCGAAGGCAGGGCTCACCTGAAATATAATATTAAGATTCAGTGAATTTCCAAGTCTGCAAGTTTACAAGTAGACATTCTATAGTACAAGCACTCTCCCTGTTTATTGTTTCTTATGACAGCGGAATTTTATCGAATGTTGTGAACTTGCAGTTATGTTGTACGTAGGCTTGGGGAGTGTTTTGTTTAAAGAATTTCCCGGATTCTTATAATATGTAAGATATATACCAGAGAGTTAATCAATTCAGAATTTATGGTCTATGAATACTGTTGACAGCATTTCAACATTTCTTTCTGCACCCTGATATAAACCATTAAGGATACTTAACTTGTATGCAGTGTTTAACATCTTGTGATATTGGAATAGAATTGAATATTTCTTGAAACTCTTATTTTGTGTGATCTCTGTCGATCTGGTTTACAGTAACTTACAGCTGTAGGCGGGCTAAATTGGACTGAAATATGAAATGGAGGAATGAGAGGACAGAATTCAGAAAAAGTATCTCATGTTGTGCACTTTTGCAAGGTTCCAGTTGAAACTAAAATACCATAACCCGATCTGCCTACAAGTGTCATATAACACACTGCATTTTAAAACTGCTTAGACATTTTGTCCCCATACACCAAGTAATTTGTTTAGTTACTCATACGTGCGCCACGTGGTAGTAGCGGCGTAAAACTCTCTGTCATTGCAAAGCAGTGGTGAGTTACTTAGTGTTTGTAGGTTAGAATATCCTCGACCATATTCAATAAGACTAATTCCATTTGTACATCCTGCATACATAATGAGTGAAATCACGGTTTCAAAGATTCTATGTATAAAAATGTTATAATAGAATGTTTATCTGTAGATATAGTAGCGGGAGATTGGAACTGCCTATTGATTCCCACGATATATGTTAGGTCATTTGGCTACTGCTAAGTACAGAATGTTGGTAATATGTACTTCTTGAAGGAAAGTTCATAAAAATATATCCTTTTATCCGCCAAGTTTTTATCTACGTAGAAGTCACGTGTGTTAAATGTAAAATGATTAAATAATATTCGAAGAAATTATAAATTTAAAAGTTTGTTTCTGTGATCAAAATGTGTGACATGCAGTGACATTCTATATTAAGGGTTAGAGCTGCATTTTACAGAGGAGTAGAGTGAGATAAAGCTGGTTATCACAGCAGTACGTAATACACATTGTACTGTATATTGACACATTGAAGGAGATACTGACTCGCAGAAGGGCGACGTCAAAGTTCAAGGTGTTGGAGTTGTAACTTGGATGAATGATTCTCTGTATAACATTATGAATAGTTCCACCAGAATTGGAGTTAGTGGAGCCAGCCCTTATAGTGTAGGCGGAGACAGGATTCCTGTAGACAGCAAAATATTGATGTATTTTTAAGCATACAGTTAATAGAATGTTATGTAATAAATTGCATACGAAGTTGAAAAACTAATATTGCGTGTGTCTATATATACAGTGTGATTTGTGACATTTATTTTTGAATTGAATTCTTAGATTTCTATGAACAAAATTTCATATAAACGTGTCCGGTATTTGACGGTTACTAGATGGTAACCACTTCCAAACTAAAAAAATAAATATTGAGAATTTTTTCAAAATAATGAACAAAAATATTACGTGATAAATTCCAACTCTAAATTTCACTTCATAACAGATACTGCCTTTATTTCACAATGACCACTTATTCCAGCAGCTTTATCGCAGCTTCCATGACGTCTGACGAGCCGTTCACAAATTATGTTCACAAGAATTAAAAATTGGGAACCGTAACCACTGACAATTTGACCCATATCCTACTGAAATGTCCACAATTCACGAATCAACATGCAAACGGCTTTGTGTGTGAAAATATTTCTAATGTCACTTTTGTCGAACTATTAAATAAAACTTCATCCTTCACAGTCAGGTTGTCACAGATGTGGGGTTGCTGGAGAAAATATTTGGGCTGGAACTTTGAGGATATAATGGGAAACTGGAGAAAATTGCATAAAGAAGAGCATCATAATATGTGCACTCTTTAATTATTAGGGTGGAAAAACAAGGAGGCCGAAATGTGCGATACTTCTGGTACATATGTCAGAGTTGAGGTGCCCACTTAAAATTCTGGCCAGAAGACCTGAGTGGGGCAGTCCATGTAAGACATTTCTTGACTGTAGAAAAGTATTGAAATTGATCCGAAATATATGTGTAGGAGGATGTAACGTGGATTTATTTTTCTCAGAATAAGGGCAGTGACTTAATTGTGAGCACAGGAGAGGAATTTTGTTCCGTTGAATTTTGAATAGAATATTGACTTAGTGGGGGATTTTCGTCATTTTAAGAAAGGAAGTACTTAATCCCTGCCATTTGATGGATTTTCACGAAATTTGTTATTTGAAATTTTTTGAATTTTATGAATAACTGTCGGCCAAAGAAGAGAATACTAAAATTAATTATTGATTGGATAGCACGGGAAAGAAGGAAAAGACGAGGTCGAGGAATAAAGTGAATGAAAGGAGTACAAGTAGCCATGACAACAAGAAATTTAGATCCAAATCAATGGAGAAACAGAGAGAAATGGTGATTGGTTTCCGAAAGACGGCGACAGCTGTTAAAAAACCGGATAGATTGATGGATATCTGTCACGAAAACGCGACATGCTGCACCGAAAGTTTGTACAGGAAATCAAAACAAATATTTTTTTTTTCCAAAAAACATGCCCTCTGTGAAATAATGTGTAAAATTATGGTAAGTCCGGACAAGCTACAGATGGAAGCACTGTACGGCGCATGGTCTGTGCTTGCTGGATAATTAAGACTGCAAACACACATTCAGATTATGTAATATTTAACTGCTTTTTACAGCAAAATTTTGCTACACAAACGCACCTAACCCTTTCGTTATATGCACACTGAATACGTTGCTGCTAGTTAGGGATCAGGAGGGTGGAGTTACAAAATATTTTGAAATTAATTCAATCAAGAATTCCCAGCATTTAACCAGCTGTACCTTGTAAATATGAAACTAACATTTCGCACTGGAAACGAATATTTGAAATGCTTCATTTAATTTAGAACATGTATAAGCTAGTTTTATTCAGTTGTGTTTTACGACTTGTGAAATAAATATAAAATTGTAGTTTCTTATTTACAGCACTTAATACGAGAGAGTGATATGATGTTTGACGATGACGAAAATTTAGAGGCGACTTTCTGCAGAACCAACCTACCTAGTAACGCAGTGGGCTGCTGTTACCACCCATGTCGAAGTGAGGATGGAACCACCGCAAATGTGTCCTCCATTAAACCGCAATGACACCTGAAATTCAAATATGCATTGTCAGTGAACAGAAATGGGCTGAACGACTGCGTTTATTTAAAGTTTTCACCAAATCGGGGATTAAAATTATACAGGATATCCCGCAAAATCTTAAAAAAGGCGCCTATTAACGGGATTAATTTAGTGTAAATATTATGCCAACGTGCGTCTGATTATCAGTCTTTATGTAGCAATTGGTGAAGGGCGGTGAACTGGAAAGAAAAGCGGTGGCTGAACTGGACAGTTTAATTATTTTATCTAAATAAATGATTATCATTCTTATTCTGACAGTTATGTATGATAATTTTTGTTTGTCATGACATCCCGTACTTTTGTAACTCATTTATACTAATTTTGAACAAAACCTGTTTTTTAGAGTGTGAACAGCGTAATTCATAATTTAATTCGTAATTTATTTCACAATTTTACGTAATGACTGTATTTTCTCACGATAAATGACAATGCCATATATTAACGGAATAAAAAGAAGAAGGGCGTGCGGAATGCTGACTGGGCAGACCGGTATTGTGGTCTGCCACTAACAACACAGCTGTATATATATATATATATATATAAAACAGTGACAAAATATTCCATTACATGCCGAGAAAAAATATGTGTTAATTTTACATAAATCATTTGAGATCAGTTGTTCAAATAGTTTTATTTCAGCTGTACTCAAATAACAATTTTACACAACAATTATACTGACACCGTCGTTTTTTATCCACGTGTTTAGCCTGCCCAGCAGAGGGACGGCTTTGAAAACATTTGGTTTCTCCTTCTGCAGGAAATTGATGTAATTCAGTTGTTTGTTGTTAAACAGTTCGAAGTAATAAGCCTATGTGAAATGAAACTGCGATGCAGTTGATGAAGCAACAAATAACAGTACAGAATTACCAGTTTTCTTCTGTTCAGTCAACGATACCTCCGCTGCTGCACATAGCCACAGACTTGTTCTTCTGTCGGTTTTTAAATTATTATTTCACTTTTAAGGATTTGTTATTACTAACAAAAGGGGTCTGTTACGTTCAAATATCTCAGACGTATTGCCATACCTGATGGGGGTGATTTTGAATTGTTGTTGTGGTTCCTCCAACAATGCGTCCATCTAGCATCGGCTTTGTACTGCTGAGAGGAACGCCTGAAGTATTAAGAGCCATTTATTTTAAGAACTCCATACTTTACATAAGTTCTATAAATATATAAATAGTTTAATGAATATTTAGCTAACCTGGTTTTTTATGTACTTTCAGTTTCCTTGCAGCGTTTTTAGAAGCCACTAAATTTCTACGGAAAATTATCAAAAGTAAGAACGACCGTAAATTCAAAATGAAAATAGAAATGTTACGCTTAAGCAGTTTTCAAGGGTTTTTTTTTACACATCATATATTTGAATTACATTTGTAATGAAAATGCCAGCTACCGTCACTGAACTGTTTTCGCCTTCGGTTATTTTTTCCCCATAATATCCCTTTTGTTGTGACGATGTGAACTGTGATCTTGTGGCACGAAATGGCGATCAGCGATTTGCTTTCGTGAGCGGGATACAGAAATATTGGTTTGTCAAAAAGGAAAGGGAATGTCTTGGCACAAATGAGCGGCCGAGAATTTTAAAAAAATGTCTGTTTCATGCAGTTAGTTGTCTCTAACACCGTTAGCACTGTATCTAATTCCCATATTTAAGAAGATATAATCTTATCTCCTCTCATAGCGGTATGGTTTTGCTGGATTAAGGTAAAGAAATAAGTTTACTTTGAAGGAATAGAAGTGGGTGGGAGGAAAATGTTTAAAGGAATCTTTAAATTCGAGCGGGAGGAAGCGAAATCGATTAGTCAGTATGGATACAATTTGTGTGCACTTGTGCACTCTGTAACGAACATTTCTTTTCCACAAAATGTGTGGAAATTTTTGTACTAAATGAGAAAGTAAATTTTCTCAGGACTCTGTTCTAGATTCTTCGGTTCATAATTACACGTATAGATCCTGTATGTCCGGACCGTCTCTGCTCTAGACTTCTCAGTCCATAAATACATATATCGATCCTGTATGTCCGAACCATCTAAAATTACGTTACTGTAGCTGTAACACTTACCTGCTGCACAGGCGAGCAGAGCTGAAAGCAGCACCAGGAAGTACATGATTGATGTGAAACTGGACGTTTGGCAATAATGAGCCACTGGCAGTG
>Ga0131853_10028073_pt1 | contig 10086 bp, 10 predicted proteins | sample TergutLab28metaG_FD_92764 | JGI IMG/M metagenome (GOLD analysis project Ga0131853, IMG submission 92764) | Labiotermes labralis P1 segment gut microbial communities from Petit-Saut dam, French Guiana - Lab288 P1 (version 2) (version 2) | ecosystem: Host-associated > Arthropoda: Insects >... | reverse complement strand
GTAGTGGTTCAGCCTACACTCGGATACCACAACACAACTAGTACTCGCTAGCTCCTGAAGATGGACGTATTAACGTCTGAAACATGTTGAGCAATATATAATAAAGCAAGTGTCATCTAGTTGGTCAACCTTTATTCAATTATTCAATCCCAACGTTATTCACCTAAACATAAAGGCTGTCTTCTCCATCTCTGTTTCTTCTTTTTCCTTTCAATTGCCGCTATCCTTGCAAGTAACCACGCTATTACACATCTTTCTTTCCGCGAGAACTCTTCTATGTATGATCCTTTAATATAAACCGTAATTACCTTTACAAACTACACAGTAAAGCCATATGTGCTGATCATAAAAGCTCTTAGTCGAGATGGAAGTTATATCAGTTACTGAATGATTCAGTAATTGCTCTTAGTTCTATATTCGATCTTCTGCAGTTCTTGTCTGCGGCCGTACCGGCCCTGTAGTACGTGTACATCCCGTGTTATTTGAGTAAGTAAATGGACTTCAGGGAAAGTGGAGCATCTCCTTTAGTCTCTATAAACCGGTCGTAATGAACCGCAATAAACTGCAAAGAACTCCACTGGGAATTATGTATACTCTTTAAAGCCTTGTTTTCTTTCCATCTCCACGTCTGGTTACAGTAACGTTCCTTGTAATCTTATTATTGAATGGTGTTCCTAATGCACTGTGTTAGCTGGAGGGAATTTCTCGTTTGAATAATCAGTCGGCCTACCGTATATCCTGACAGGTCATATCCCGGTCTTACTCAGTTTCTCCATACCGCGGCCATCACCAAATTGGCTATGTACATCCCCATCCAAAATCCTCAAACTACTGAACAACATTCATGACTGGAATATTTAATTTTATGTGCACATCGCATGTGCAGGTGCGGACTGCATTTGTGTAGCTGATTTTATTTTATTAGACCAACAAAATGCACGCACACACACACACACATACATATATATATATATATATTTGTGTGTGTGTGTGTGTGTGTGTGTGTAATCCTATAGCTTATTAACCCTTTAAACACCGAGTTAAATCCCATCTGTCATCTGCTGAAATTATTAGGAACTCACCATATTTTTCACGTTAGCGGGTTAAGGGTTAACACGCCGACGTGTTGCAATGCTGTAGCACCATCCTCAGACAGCTCACACCAAGGATTTAAAAACCAGTTAAAACATACTCAATTACATTCGTAATGTTTGTGTGTGTGTGTGTGTGTGTGCGTGCGTGTGTATGTGTGTGTGTGTGTGTGTATTTGTGTGTGTATGTATTTGTGTGCATGTGTGCGTATGAATGTGTGTGTATATGCGTGTGTGTATGTGTGTGTGATGTGTACTTTTTTTATTTATATATTGACATTCAGCACGTTCCATTACAAAGTAATACTACTTGCTCTACAGTTAAATATTCACAATACAGTCATATATATTTACACTTGTGTACAGTTTCTTCCATTTTCTACTGTTACGGCAGGTTTAATTTCGGTTTTCTAATCTAGTACCTATTGCTTTTTTATCTTCTATGTACTGAATTATTAACTAATGAACTTATTAGCTAAATAAACTGAGGTGCAATATGTATATATTCAATTAACGGCTTATAATGCGCTAAAATCTGTTGATCTTACAAACTTAGTGAACGTCTTAATGTGTTTTCTTGTGATTTGTTCAAACGGAGGGGGCCAGGTGTCACCTGTGCAGACTATGGCACTTCGTAGATTCCTTCTCTCATTTTCTAGTTGCGTGCAGTTCAGAATTATGTGGTTAATTTCTGTTCTTCTTTTAGCCCACATTGGCACGTTGAATTGGGAATAATCTTGAATCTATGGAGGTAAGATCTGGTTAGACCGTGACCCGTTACCATAGCCGTAAATTCAGCTGAGATAGGTATTGTGGTCTTCATTCTCTCTTTTATGTGTGGGAAGAATAATTTACTTATTGCTCCGTTTGTACAGCTTGTCCACTGCTCCTGCCATTTTCTTATTTCTTTCTCCTTCCCTTCCGTAATTAAAGTCTGTCTCGGTATTTTAACGTACACAAATTCTCCTATGTCATCCGTTGCCGCCTCCTTGGCCAGACGGTCTGCCATTTCATTTCCTTTTATTCCTACGTGTGCATTCACCCAGTTAAAAATCACTGTCCATTGTTGGTCCTCCAGCCTCTTTATTTCCTTCCTTATATTCCCAATCAGTATGTAGTGTTTGTTTCTATTCTGCAGTGTGTCCAGTGTCACTTTGCTGTCTGTGTTAACCACTACTATCTCTTCTGCATTTTCTGCTAACTATAGATTTTGAATTTGTTCCAGTGCCTTTAGGATTGCTACCTGTTCTGCCTGATTATTAGAATATCTCTTATGTAGTTTGTACTTAGACTGATGAAGAACTATGTCATCCTTAATTATGGCTGCAGCAGCTCCTACCTTTCCTCCAATTTTGCTCCTGTCCGTGAATATATTTATTACATTAGGTGGTATCTCTGTAGGTGCCCTAATAAGAGGTATATCCGCAGGGTGGGGCCAATATCTCACTTCCAGAGGCCCATCATACTGGATGTTGTTATGAGTTGCCGTATAAGTTCGTGCCTTTTCTTCTACAGCAGGTCGGATTAGGCGAACTGCTGCCAGTACACATGATGCTTCATATGACAGTGTTCTGAATGCCTTGGCTATTTTGATATTCATCATTCTTTGCACTCGCTGATATTTCCTCAAATTGTTTTGTTTTGTCAAGGCTTTCTGCCACACCGGTGCCCCATATCTCAATATTGGTTCTATTTCACCATTGTATATAACTTTCAGTGCTCAATGCCCCAAACCTCATTTGAGTTTAGCTGATTTTGCTAACATGTTTATAATAGGAGTGCATTTCCCTGTAATGTAGTCTACATGTCTACCGGAACTAAATCAGATGTCAGCATAAATTCCTAAGTATTTTAGTTCTGATACTTGCTCCAGGCGTTTGTTGTTTAGATAAATGTTTAATGTTCTATTATCTCCTGATGTTTTCGTTGTCACCAATAAGATGTTAGACTTGTTTTCATTAAAATGCATTTTGTTCTCCCTGGCCCAGTTCTCAATTTTTTTCAAGTCCTGGTTGGCATAGTTCTCTGCGTCCAGGGCGCTTTTCTCTCGGGTTAGTATCAGTAGGTCCTCCGCGAAGGCAATTACCCTGGTGTGGTGAGAGAAGTCTATATTAAGCAGCGAGTTTTAAAGTATGTTCCAAAACCCTGGACCGCTACAAGAAACTTGGTGGCACCCCATAGTCACGGGTTTCTCAATTTTCAACGTATTCCCGCGTAGCGATGCCGTTCTATCGCTAAAATAATTTCTGGAGTGTTTGAAGAGGTTCCTCGGGCATTTTAATTCTTTTAGATTATCCAGCATGCTTGGCCACAAAGCCGCGTCAAATGCTCATCGGAAGTCCAGGCTAACTACTGACATACAGTTCTTTTGTTTCAAGTTTTCATCGATAATCTCCTTGATTGTCAGTGCTGCGTCCACAGTTCCTCTCTGAGGTATGAAGCCAAATTGATTACTGTTCAAACCAGCATTAGTATGCACACGATGCATAATTCTGTCTATCATTAACCTGTCCAGCACTTTGCTTTACATTAAGCAAACTGATGGGCCGGCATTTTGAAGCGTCTCTATTGTCTTCTTTCCCCGGCTTTACAATTGGGACTATGCTAGATTTTTTTCCATTGTCTTGGAAAGCTGCCTTCTTTTAGGCATTTATTGTACAACTCAGTTAGAAAGGACGGGAAGTTTCCGAAAACACGTAGGAGTATCTCACTTGTCAGTCCATCCTCCCCAGGAGCCTTTTAAGGATTAAACTTTTTTATCACAGATGCTATTTCTTTTCGAGAGAAGGGTTTATCGTCTTCAGTGTCTACCGGCTCCTTTACCTGCTCTCTAATCTGCTTGTGAACTGCACTGTCATTTGTCTCATGTCTTCGGCAACAAAATAGTCTAACATATGCTTTGTTGTGCTTTCTGTGTCGAAGGTGAAGGTCCCGTCAGGCTGTTGGAGAGTTGTTAAGCAGGTTGTACTTCTTGATTTCCCGGATGCGGTTTTATAAATTGCGTTCCAACGGTTGGACTCCTCAGTTGAGGAGCAGTACTTTTGCCAGGATTTAAAATTTTTGACCTTTAACTTAGATTGGTATTGTCGTTTCCCCTCATTGTATTCGATTTTTCTCTCAGTTCTAAGGTCTTCATTGTTTAAAGTTCGTTGATATCGTCGTCGTAAGGCGTTGAATTTTTCCCGTAATATTTTAAATTCGTCGTTCCACCACGGGACTGATTTCCTTGTGTTTGTTTGTGTGTGTGTGTATGTGTGTATGTGTATGTGTGTGCGTGCGTGCGTGTGCGTGTTTGTGTTTGTGTATATTTATGTGTGTGTGTGCGTGCGTTTGTGTATGTGTGCGTGCGTGTGTATATGTGTGTGCGCGTGTATGTATGTTTGTGCGAGCGAGCGCGCGCGTGTGTGGGTGTGTGTGTGTTTGTGTGTTTGTGTGTGTTTGCGTGTGTGTGGGTGTGTGTGTGCGTAGATGTGTGTGCGCGCGCGAGTGTTATGTGTGCGTGTGTGTATGTGTGCATACGTGCGTGTGTGTGTATGTTTGTGTGCGCGCGTGTGAGTATGTGTACGTGTATATGCGCGCGCGCGTGTATGTGTGCGTGTGTGTGCGCGTGTGTTTGTATGTGTGTGTGTGTGTGCGCGCGCTTGTGTATGCGTGTGTGTGTCTGTGTCTGTGCGCTCGCGCGTTTGTGCGTGTGCGTGTGTGCGCGCGCTCACGCGCTCGCTCGCGCGTGTATATATATATATATACCAAGTTTTTAAAAACAAGTTAAAATAACTCAATTACATTCGTAATGTTTACGTGTGCGTGCGTGTGTGCGCGCGCGCGTATATATTTATACGTAGACCAAGGTTTTAAAAATCTGCTAAAATATACTCAGTTACATTCGTAATGTTGATGTGTGTGTGTGTGTGTGTGTGTGTGTGTGCGTGCATGCGTGTATGAGTGTGTGTGTGTATCGTGTCTCTTCTAAGTTCAGTCTGTAGATTGATGGTGTGTGTAATTTGTCAATCATTAAAAAGTATGTAATTTTATGTATTATGTTGTCTGCACATCAGTATAAAACAGTTATTTAAAATTCTGTTCTTCTTGCCTTTTCGTAGCAAATTTCGTCTGCATATGCAACCGTCTATCGTGTGTTTGATCCAACGTCCACTTTGTGCTTATATTACTTATGTTATGGTATGGGCGGGAGTCAAATGGAAACATTTGGCAGTCAAACGTAGCTGACTGTAGATTTGATGCAACACTCTGTGCCTGTTTGCTGTTAGGATGCTTTTTTGTACCATGGCGCAACAGCCGTAGTGGGCAAAGGCCTTCTCATTATCGAGGATTCACGACCACACTCAGACACACCGCACTTGGTAGGACTCCACTGGACGAATTATCAGCGCGTCGCAGAGACCTCTACCTGACAACACACAACACTCACAATAGACAGACATCTATGCCCCCGGCGGGATTCGAACCCACAATCCCAGCAAGCGAGCGGCCGCATATCCACGCCTTAGACCGCGCGGCCACTGCGATCGGTATTTGTGATGTTTACAAACATAATTACAGGGATTGTAATTATGTGTTCTTCATGTTGCAGTACAGATGAAGAAACAAAGACACTGTATTTTTTGAATGCTTAGTTGGTCTTGCTATTCGTGTAGTGCAACTGTGAAGATTGCTGTTTTGTTTAAATATGACACTTTGTAGTCTGGTACATGTATACCGACGTTTCAGTGTAACCTGTTTTCCCTAGCTTCATAATATCACAGCACATAATCTAACAAAACATTCGTTCTTGTATTTCGTTAATTACTAAACGTGCCAAAAACAGATATGATTTAGAGGTTATGTTGGTCCTGTGTGCGCCAAAATTGATTTCTCCCAACGACTCCTATTGTGTAAAAACCACCTTCGATTTTATAGGATTCTGTCAAACATAACCTGAGTTTAAATTTGGTGATGGATGAACAAGACAGTGAACAAATATACAAATATGGCTTCTGCATTATGCTGTCATGTATGTCAACGACGCGTTAAATGCTAATGACGCATACAGACCTCTGGCCAAAACAAGTGATTGTAGAGGAGAGGTATTCAGAAATAGAACATGGTATAGTGCCGAACAGCCGTGCTTCTGCTGCTGCTGCTGCTGCCGAACGCCTCGCGTTCAATATTTTCGTGATGTTCACACGTCGAAGTGGATGCCTGATAGACTTATACAAAAAGAACAAAATACAGTGTTGACAAGCATGTCCCTTGGAAATGTAAACATAGAACTCAATAAATAATATTAATAATAATTATTATTATTATAAAAGACATAAAATAAAAGACATGATAAGAGTATTTGCACAACTGCACTTCAACGTGTGCACGGAAACATGGGTACAATTGGACAAAAAACACTGGAATGAACATGTGCGAAAATCAGTAGAAACAAGTCAAGGAGTCTAGATAACCATATTGTGGAATCAACAAGTACAAACTGACAGAACTATCCCCAACAACAAACCAGATATTATAATCCGTGATAATGAAACGGGAACATGTATGTTAATAGACGTTGCAATCTCAGGAGACAGAAATGTGATTAAAAAAAGAAGCCGAGAAATTTCTAAAATATAAAGACCTTGCGATAGAAATACAGCGCATGTGGAATGTAAAAACAAAGGTGACACCAGTATTATACTATTTCAAAGTCATTCAGAAAATACGTGAGCAACATACCAGGAAAACATGAAGTCAAGGTACTACAGAAAACAGCCATATTGGGCACTGCACATATACTTTTGAAAGCACTAATGTAAAAATACAATAGATTCAACACTGAAACTAACGATATAAGCACCATGAATAGTAACAACAGAATAGCTGCAACTCTGTATTCCCTAGGGACACAGTTTGTCTGAGGAATATAAGCTTAAACAACCTGCAAAAAGAGATGATGATGACGACGACGACGACGATGATGATAATGATGATGATAATAATAATAATAATAATAATAATAACACGCCAAAAGTTATTATATGTCAGTTTACTGAGAAGATGAGCACAGAACGAACATATATATGTACAAGTTAACCATTTTTTTTCTTGTAGCGCACCAGCCCTTCTGGGGTCTTAGGCTTTATCATTGTAGGTTTCGACATCACACTCACAAACACATACACCACACTCGGAATGACTGCTCTAGACGAATGATCAGCCCGAAGCACAGAATTCTACGTGACAACGCACAACACTCACAAGAGAGTGATATCCATGCGCCCGACGGGATTCAAACCCACAATCGCAGAAAGCGACCGGCCGCAGACCTACGCCTTACAGTTAACCAGTATTTGATGCGTTAAATATTATTCTAAAGGACTGAGGTGTTCTTATGCGAACGCTGCAATGAGAGTAAGATTTAACACTAGTCTGACGGAGACCACACAGAATGTTGCAGGAATTTACCTTGTCGTTCTGCTGAATAATACGTTTTTTATGCGTGATTTAACAAATTTTACGAACCTTTACTGACTAATACGCTCTCGAAATTTGCCACCAGAAAGTTTTGGGCGTTGTTGTTGTTTTGTTGTTGTTGTTGTGGTTGTTGTTTTATTGTCGTCACTGTATCACCGTCATGAACCAAGCCAGATAAAGCTCCCACTGGCACTCCTGTAAAGTTAGCACTTCACATGACTCAGCATTTCATTTACATTAGTTATTCGAGTTCCCTGCAAATTACTCGTTTATTTTCACGTGACGTCCATTTAAACAATTCTGCTTTCATCAATATAGCTAGTATACAGCTGACATACAGCAGTTCTAGACATAATCCTGCTGACAATGTAATAACGTCACATGGATTGTGGTCATCTGGGTTATGACACCACGCACAGAGTTCCCATGGTTATATCAGTGACCACGCATCCGACCGCAGAGTGTTACAGTCCAAGGACACCACAATCGAACGTTTCGCGGTGCTGTACGAGCGACATGTCATACGCCAATATCAGTTTTAAAAAAGTACAGTGTCCAGTATATACATTACACTAAGCCATATCATTAGTATTTGTACTACCTACATCGCAGAATCCATCATCATTCATATTCACAATACCACGGCATCACAAAATGTTACATACTCTACAGGGAATTGTTTCCGTTCCATCTTCACGTTATTGTCTTTAATTATATTCACAGGTACTATTACTGTTTTTAATTTATTTTAGTGTCAGCGATCGGGATGAAACCCAAACCAATAAGCCACACCGATGGTGCAGTGTTAATCATTCACGATTAAGACCCGAATATTTTAGGGTTATATCCGAACCGCTGGCAACATCAATAAAAAACACAACCTTCTTCCCCCTCCCCCCCCCAAAAAAAGCTTGAAATCTGGGCTGTTTCGGGATTTTACACTACATAAAATGGTATTCCCGCACCGACGTTTCGGGACAACCTATCGGTCTCTTATTCAAGGGTCAGGCACTCAAAGAAGAATTCTTCTTGCATTGCCTGGCCCTTGCAGATGGAGACCAATAGGTTGTGCCGAAACATCGGTACAGAACTAGCATTCAACGGTGCGTAAAATCCCAAAACAGCGCAGAACTCATTTGCATTGCGGCAGAAGCCTGAAATGATACAAAAAATGACTGGCAATCAGTTATAACAGAAGCAGAACCAAACACCGAAATGTCGTGTGTATTAAATGCATTTCGGGTAACTGACCGTGCCCTTAAGTTGTCCGTCAAATTCGGCCCTCGATCAAACGATCTTCCGAATCTGAACTGCCTGTTTTTTATCCATGTTCCTTTAGCTAAGTTACTGAGGCACTGCAGACCCATTTCCAGTGCGTCACAGCATGTCTGCTTTCTTCAACTTCCTCCGCACCAGCAGACCCCAAATTCGGCAGGAGATGTGCTCACGCCCCAGCGGCCATCAAACATTATTGATTCGGTTTCCGAAAAGTACACTTCATTGTCTGCGGCCTTTGTTTACAGTTCAACTGCATTCACGCTGCTTCTTAAAATGTATTCTCCGTCGAATGTTGTACTACATGTGAACGGCGCGTCATCGAGTTTTGAAGCGAGTAACGTTTTACATTCGCGTAAGAAGATTTGCACGTTTCATCTCTGATCACGTGCGTTTTTCATATTTCAGATAACTTCCACATTACTTTATATCTTATCAAAGCAAGTCTACAACTTTCGATTTAAATGACCTTATAAAGAAATTTTTATGTGTTTGTCTTCTCCGCGTTTTTATTTACATGCTGCTACTGTATGCGAGCATAAATTGTGTAACACTAAATGTACATAATATTTTAACATACAATAAAAAAGTATTAGCCAAAATTTAAAGCAAATCTGTTTAGCAGGCACATTGGTACTGGTCAGTTCTTTGGAGGGTGACCACATTAAATTCTGGACGACCGTGAATTCGTGACCACAAGGCGCCACAGTGCTTCTGACCCATCAGTGTACTTTATCGGGTGCTGTATACAGGACCATTCAAAAACTAATTTATGTAGGCTTTCATATTTCTCGACATAATTCCTCCCATAACTTCATTCCTGTTGAAGCAGATAGTAATTTGGTCTGAATGTTGGGGGACTTTTACCGTTTTAACATGGTTTAAGACTGCAATAAACCTGAATAATGTATGTGATTTCTACACTTGTACTATCATTTTCATAACGTAAAAAGACCGCCTCTGTGGTCTAGTGGTTAGAGTTTCTGGCTACAGATACAGAGGTCCCGGGTTCGATCCCCGGAGCTACCAGATTTTCTGAGTAGTAGTGGGACTGGAACGGGGTCCACTCAGCCTCGTGAGGTCAATTGAGGAGCTACTTGAAAGAAAAAAGTAGCGGTTCCAGGTCTAGAAAACAGATATTAACGGCTGTGGGGACCCGTTGCGCTGACCACGTGACACCCCTCTATCCGCAAAGGTTGGCACTAACTTCGCCGACCGGCGGCGGCCGCTCTGTCGGTATAGTTCGCGTGCGGACTAAGGC
>Ga0131853_10028070_pt1 | contig 10086 bp, 8 predicted proteins | sample TergutLab28metaG_FD_92764 | JGI IMG/M metagenome (GOLD analysis project Ga0131853, IMG submission 92764) | Labiotermes labralis P1 segment gut microbial communities from Petit-Saut dam, French Guiana - Lab288 P1 (version 2) (version 2) | ecosystem: Host-associated > Arthropoda: Insects >... | reverse complement strand
TTATTAAGGGATAAGCTCTTAATCTAACAAACGAAGGAGGCTCATATGTTCGACTTACTCTTTAAAAACGCCAAGGTTGTTGACGGAACCAATTCGCCCTGGTATATCGCTGATGTGGCGGTGAAAGACGGCAAAATCGCAAAGATAGGCAAGATTTCAGAGGGTGAAGCGGCCAAGGTTGTTGATGCAAAGCACAGCGTACTTAGCCCGGGGTTTATTGATGTTCATTCTCACAGCGATTATGGTGTTTTAGGCCATAAGCTTAATGAGAGCCGTATACTGCAAGGGGTTACTACCGAGCTTGCCGGTGACTGCGGCATGTCGGCCTTCCCTTTTAACCCTGAAAAGAGACATCTGCTTGAAAAGTATGTGGGTTTTTTAAATGACGGAGTAGAGTTTAACTGGACAGATGCCAAAAGCTATCTGGACACGGTGGAGAAAAACGGCACTTCTGTGAACTTTGCTATGATGGTTGGTCATGGTGCCATCAGAATCGCGGCCATGGGCTTTGATGACAGAGACCCTACCGATGAAGAGCTTGAAGAGATGAAGCGCTATACAAGAGAAAGTATGGAGCAAGGCTGTTACGGCCTTACAACAGGCTTTATTTACCCTCCCGGCTGTTTTTCAAAAAATGGGGAGATAATAGAGCTTGCAAAAGAACTTGCCCCTTACGGCGGTTTTTACAAAAGCCATATGCGTTATGAAGGCGATGAGGTAATGCTTTCTGTTGAAGATACTGTTGAAGTCGGTGCTAAGGCCAAAATACCTGTTCAGGTGGTTCATCATAAAATTACCGGCAGAAAAAATTGGAAATACAAAGGTCATGCAACGCTAGCCTTCATTGAGCGCGCCCGTGAGAACGGGGTAGATGTTACAGTTGACCAGTATCCTTACACGGCATCGGCTACAACCCTTACGGCAACAGTGCCTCAGTGGGCTCATGAAGGCGGGCTTGCTAAGATGGTAGAGCGCCTTAAAGACGCTGAAACCCGCAAGAAAATAGACAAAGAAATGAGAGAGCGCTTTGAAAGCAACCTTGCCGTTTGGTCAGATGTGTTTATTACCTCCGTACCAAGTGAGAAGAACCAGTGGGTAAAAGGCAAAAATATTCAAGAGATAGCCGATAAGCTTAGTAAAGACCCCTTCGACGCTGCCATAGACCTTATGATAGAAGAAGACGGTAATGTAAGACAATTAACCTTTGGTATGTGTGAGGAAGATATAGAGCTTATTATGAAAAAGCCCTTTACTATGATAGGTTCAGACGGCTCATCTCATCCGCTGGATACCAGCGATGTACCGCATCCGCGTAATTATGGAACCTTCCCTAGGGTTATTTCAAAATATTGCAGAGAGCGGAAATTATTCCCCCTTGAAACAGCTATACATAAAATGACCGGTTTCCCTGCGGCCCGTATCGGCCTTGCTGACCGCGGTGTGCTTAAAGTAGGCATGTGGGCAGATTTGGTATTGTTTGACTTTGATAAAATTAATGATACGCCCACTTTCACAAAGCCTAATGTAGCCTGTGAGGGTATTAAGCAGGTTTATGTAAACGGTCTACTCACCGCCGAGAACGGAAAGCATACAGGGGTTACAGCCGGTAAAGTTTTACGCAGAGGTCACTAAAATGCAAAAAACTGTAAAAGATTTTACCCATGAATTTTCATTACATACAAGCCCTGAAATACGTTATATGGACTTAGTTTCTGAAGTAGGGGAGCTGGGCAAAGAAATAATTAAAAGCACAAACTATGGCAAAGAAGGCTTCATGAAAACTTCAGAAATGGCGGAGGAAGCAGGCGACTGCCTGTTTTCTCTGCTTGCTCTTTGCAATGAACTGGATATTGACGCAGAAAAAGCCCTTTTGCAGGCTCTGTGTAAATACAGACAGAGGTTTAAGCAAAAGGGCAGTATAGATTCTATGCCGTAGACAAAAGAGAAAGGGTAAAACTCTTGCGTTTTTTGCCGATATGCATTATGAAAGAAAGATTTGTCCTGCGAAGTAATACCTGCATGGATGTGGCAATCTAAATGTTTTAGCAGGCTATTTTTCTTTTCGGCAAAATCAAACAAAGGAGATTTATCAAATGTTAAATACCATAAATTCAAATCCAAACACACTTTGGCAACCGGTCGGAAAACATGGTGCAGGTAAAAAATCAAATTTCAACCCGATGCAGGGTATAAATGCACCGATTGTATTGAAGGGAGATGCCTTGGTTAGCGGCGCTCTGCGTTTGCCCGGCGGAGGTATGCTGAATGCCCATGTTTTCAAAGCAGACAGTTTCACGCCGGAAACCCCCGTTATGCTTGTCAAGGGAACAAATACTTGCGGTTCGCCATTTGAGGTTGAGGTCAATATTAACAGCCTAAACAAAAACAGTTTGTCATTTATTGAAATGTTTGCCCTTGATGGTTATATAACTGCCGGCACCGGCAATACAAGCGGGATAGCGCGAGCGGCCGGGCAGGCTCTGTTTCATAGCGATATAGCTGCAGACGGCTTTACGAAGTTTGACATACTTCCAGCATTAAAAGAAGCCTTGGCAATGCACAGGCAAAATGGAAATTGGGAGGCTGCTGTTTGGATGAATTCCATAATAGACAGCTTTATGAACCATTTCGCACATAGGTAAACAAACCCTATAACACTAAAGGATTGATGTTTAAGTCATTGCTGGCTACTTCTCCTATAAGGTGATAGAGGCTCTCAAATCTAAAACCCATTTCGCTGTAGCGGCTTAACAGCTCATCTAAAATCTCTGCATTGGTTTTAGATGTATTGTGTAAAAGAATTATTGCCCCGGGGTGAACTCGGGGTATTAGTTTAGAGAAAGCTTCCTTTCTTGATGGCTGGTTATTATCTTCCCAATCTTTATAGGCCGCAGACCAAAACACTGTTTTATACCCCAGTTCCTTTGCCAGTTTTAGATTTGCTTCTGAATATATTCCTTGGGGAGGTCTGTAGAATTTTGGCATCTCCTCTCCTGTTACCTGTCTGTAATGTTCTTCAGCCTGTTCCAGTTCCTTTGTAAAAGACGCTTTGTCAGTAATCTTGCTCATATCAGGGTGAGACATTGTGTGGTTACCCACTATATGGCCTTCTTCGACCATCCGCAGAATAAGCTCCGGGTTGTTCTTAATATAAGTTCCCACTAAAAAGAAAGCCGACGGGGCATTATGTTTTTTCAGTGTATCCAAAATACCTGCGGTTAGGTCATTTTCATAACCTGCATCAAAGGTCAGATAAATAACTTTTTCATTTGGATCGCCTATAAAAAACGCAGCAAACTGAGCCAGATATTCGGTGGTTGCATTGCCAATGGGCCGCTCTCCGTCTCCGGGGAAATGCAGACCCCAGTTATCTCCGGCGTAAACTTGTGTATACCATAATGCTGAGATTAATAGACAGAGAATTATTTTAATTAACTTTTTCACATTATCACCTCTGTGATTATCTTGTTCAAGACAAATCTAAATATTACAGAAAATTTTACATAAGGTTGTTGAACGACTATAGGAATTAATCACCTGTATAGCATCTTCGAAAATTTAAATACTAGTTTAAATATAGTGGATTAACTTTAAAACAGTAACAAAATTTTGTTTGCAAGGAATTTAGTTACTGTTTTAAAGTTAGGCTGGGTGCGCCCTAGCGCCCCCAGCCTATTACCACAAAATCGCTTGCTTTGTAGCGATTTTGTGGTTAATCCACTATATCATGATAAATCTACTTAATGAATAGGTGTGAAATTACAATGTCTAACAAAGGTTTTAATTTTGAACATACTTACGCAGAACTTCCGAATATATTTTATGCAGATCAAAAGCCGGCGGTTGTACCAAGCTCACAAATGGTGGTTTTTAACAGCAGGCTATCTGAAGATTTAGGGCTTGATACAGATATTTTGAAAAACACTCCGGAGATTTTTACAGGCAGCACTTTAGCAATGAGTGCTAAACCAATCGCCCAAGCCTATGCCGGATATCAGTTCGGTCATTTTGCAATGCTTGGAGATGGCAGAGCGCTATTGCTTGGAGAGCATATTACACCACAGGGCGACAAATTCGACATTGCTTTGAAAGGTTCCGGCCTTACGCCTTACTCCAGAGGTGGCGATGGTTATGCTGCCCTGCTGCCTATGCTTAGAGAGTACATTATAAGCGAAGCTATGTATTACTTGGGTGTACCCACAACCCGCTCTCTGGCAGTAACACTGACCGGCAATGATGTTGTGCGTGAAAAGCTTTTACAAGGAGCGGTTCTAACACGGGTAGCAAGCAGCCACATTAGAGTGGGAACTTTTAATTTTGCCTCCGCTTTCGGCTGTGGGTCAGATTTGAAAACCCTTGCTGACTACTGTATCTCACGCCATTTTCCGTGGATAGATAAGTATGAAAATAAATACCTGTTATTGCTCAGAGAAGTAGCAATGCGTCAGGCCGTTTTGATTGCAAAATGGCAGTTACTGGGGTTTGTACACGGGGTGATGAACACAGATAATATGGCAATATCAGGCGAAACAATAGATTATGGACCTTGTGCTTTTATGGATTACTATGACGAAAACACGGTTTTCTCATCTATTGATACTTTTGGAAGGTATGCCTATAAAAACCAGCCGACTATTGGAGCTTGGAATTTGTCAAGGCTGGCTGAGGCTCTGCTGCCATTGTTCTGTAATGATGAAGATAGGGCAATAGAGCTGGCCAATGAGGAAATTACTAATTATTGGCTAAATTATAAAGAGCATTGGATAAACGGTATGCGGGCAAGATTAGGGTTGGTTTCATCAGAGCCTGATGACCGGACGCTCGCTTCAGAGCTGCTTGAAATTATGTCGGCTAATGAGCTTGACTATACGTCAACATTTCGCCAAATTGCTCTTGGAACAGAAAATTCTGAATATCTGAATGATATGCCGGGGTTTTCAGAGTGGCAAGAAAAATGGCAAAGCAGATTAAGTAGGCAACCCTATAGCATGCAGCATGCAAAAGAGATGATGAGGAAGAATAACCCTTCTGTCATTCCAAGAAATCATAAGGTAGAAGAAGCTTTAGCGGCAGCAGAATATGGGGATTACACCTTTATGCATAATTTTCTTTTGGCATTAAGGGCCCCTTATGAAGATTCAGAAGCCTACTCTCTACCTCCCGGGCCGCTTGCCCGCAGATATAAAACATTTTGCGGAACTTAAGCAAACAGCTTGATAATTTCGACAAAACATGATAAAATGCGACGCAGACAACTTTGGTGTAAATCACAGCTTAAAGGAGAGAGAATGATGAAGCCAAACAATGAAATAGTGGAGAAAGGCCGGAAGATTAATAACACAATAGTAAAATTAGGCAGGGTGCGCAAATTAACCCGCCTAAGCCGAATGTGGGGCAGACTTATAGTTGCTTCACTTATTCTGGCAATTTTTTTACATCAGAGCACGGTGTCCATACCTATTTTTGCCTACGATCAATATGAGCAAGAGCAAGATAGCTTTAATCCGGAAGCTACAATAGAATTTGATGGGGTTGCCATCTATGATGATATGATAATCCCTGAGGATTCTATACTCATTGCCTCTTACAGGTTTATGCTGTCATCAGATGACGTGTTTCAAAACTTCCAAGTACATTTGCCTGAACTCTTTGTACCGGCACAGAGCGGCGAAATAGAGATAATGGTAAGTGACACTTTTGGATCCTACATAAACAGAGGTAGCCTTTTTATTAGTGATGCTTTTGATATTTTTTTCAGCTTTGATCAAAGGGAAGACGATTTCTGGCTGGGAGGTGGTCCAGAATTAGGAATATTGCCTCCTGTAGATCTGCCGGAGGAAGATATTGAAGAAGATGATGAATATGAAGACTCAGAAGATGCAGAAGACCCGGAAGATGCAGAAGACCCGGAAAACCCAATAGATCCGGAAGACCCAACAGACCCGGAAGACTCAACAGACCCGGAAGACTCAACAGACCCAGAAGACCCAACAGACCCGGAAGACTCAACAGACCCAGAAGACCCAACAGACCCGGAAAACCCAACAGACCCGGAAAACCCAACAGACCCGGAAGACCCGGAAAATCTCGGCGAGCTTATTGAAAACTATGAGTCGCCAGGGCTTGTTCTTGGCGCCATAGCTAGGTTTTCTGATGGTGAGCCGTCCATATTATTTTATGATGAGGTAGATTATGATGAAATAGATTACAATGAAACAAGCTTCTACATTGTTTCTTTTGAGATACCGGTGATCTTTGACTTAGAGCAAATTCCGCAGGGCGAAGATGAAAGCGAACCCCGCCGTGTAAGCGTAATTTCAGGTGGGGAAGAAGTAAGCGTTTACTTAATATCGGCCTTTCTTGAACCTTTAAGTCTTAGTCTCGGCTTTTTGCCGCCTTGGTACTGGAGGCCGGATAATAGAGCTAACCCTTTCTTTTATGGTACAGTCCAAGATTATGGTGTTATAATTTTTGGCAATCTGAATATAGGTACCGGATATTGGGGTATGATGCACACTGAGGGCGGTGCTGTAGTCAGAGATAATGTGACTTTAAATAGCGCCTATTTAGATTTAGGTGGTGTGCATTTATCTGTAGGTTATGAACAACCTGTACATAACCCGAGGCTGCTTGTAGGGGGTAATCTTACGGGTTCTGTTCCTGCTGGTGCCTCTGCCTCTGTAATATTGCACGGGGGCGATATCTTGCTGGGTGAAGATTCACAAATCAGTGTAAATGCACGTATAGATTCTTCTTGGGAAGGCGGAGCCGCTATGCATTTACCTGAGGATGATTGGGACAGCGTGCCTCGTGTAGCCTCAGATGAGATTACAGCTTTTTTTAATCAAGCCCATATAGACTTGAATAATTTAAGTAACGATTATTTTTCAGATAATCCGCAAATAGGCTCACTTAATATATTCCGCGGAGGGAGTATAGGCTCAGGGCTGATAAGTCTGCCTGAAAATCCAAATCAATACGATGCTGTTATTTTTGACTTGCTTATTACAGGCGGTGTAATGGCTGTACCAACCTTTAACTTTAATGAGTTTAACGGAGTTTATATAATAAATGTAAATAATACCGGGCCTGTTCGTTTCGCTCATGATACTTCTGTAACGCCGCCCGGGCCGCCTGATGGACAAGCGAGTGGAATATATGCAAGTGCACGGGCATACAGCTCTAATATCATCTGGAACTTTACAAGCAGCGGTACCATTACTGTAGATTGGCAGACAATTATCGGTTCTGTACTTGCACCTAACGCACATTTTCACGCTGCAGGCGGCGGCTCTGTAAACGGATACTTAATTACCGGTAATTTTACCCACAACGGGCAGGGCTTTGAACAGCATACAACCATTCGAAATCCTAATGCACCCAGGCCCCAGCGGCCGCTTCCTCCCATAGAGCCGCCTACGGAACCGGAACCACCTACAGAACCACCGGGACCACCAACAGTTCCACCGACCCCGATTACGCCTGAAATACCACCAACAGTTCCGCCGACCCCGATCACGCCTGAAATACCACCTGAGGTTCCGGAAGAACCAGAAGAACCGGAAATTCCCGAAGAGCCAGAAATTCCCGAAGATCCAGAATTTCCCGAGGAGCCGGAATTTCCCGAGGAGCCAAATGAACCGGATACTCCCGGTTACCCTGAACCTCCGGATACTCCCGATTACCCTGACTATTCCGATGTGCCGCGGGGTGAGCTTCCTCCCGGTTATACTGCCGTACGTCTTGTAGATGATTCTGTTGGTGACGATGTAATTTACATCATACACAATGCACAAGGTGTGCCGCTAGGCCATGTATTTGTACCGGAAGGTTCTGTTCTCAGCGATTTGTATATTATGGATGAAAAAATTCCCCTTGCAAGGCTTAACCCTCAAACCTCTGACAGTAGCTTGATTCATGACCAGCCTCCGGCTTCACGAACCTTGTTTATGCTGTCTGCTCTTTCACTGCTGTTGTTCATAACTGTGTCACTTGGAAAAAGAAGTGGATCTTTGTGATTATGAGAAGGCGGATTACTTTTGTAGTTGCAGCAATTTTACTGATTATGGCTGTAGCTTTTTTGAGGAGAGAGCAGAGTGACAGTGATATTGCGGCGCTCCATATTCCTCATTACACAGCCATGGAAGAGGAAGTTGAAGCGGGAATTTTTGAGGGTTTCGAGCATGATTTGTGTGCGGAACAAAATGATGATACGGCTTTGTCAGCTTCACAGTATCGACAAATCCGACAGGAATATTATGAGTTTCAGTTGGAATATGAAAATAATGACATAATTGGCCGGCTTATTATAGAAGGAGCTAATATAGACTACTTAGTAACTCAAGCCGCTGATAATGAGTTTTATCTTTATCACGATATTGAAAAACAACCTAATGAAGCAGGCTGGGTATTTTTGGACTACTTAAACAATATTAGGCGCCCTGACAGAAACACGATAATCTATGGGCATAATATGCGTGACGACATTCGTTTTCACGGGCTACGGCACTTTGCTGACCCGGAGTTTTTCAGAGCTAACCCCTACATCATATTTAATACCGCTTATGAAGATAAGGTGTGGGAAGTGTTTGCTTTTTACAGTACCAATATCAGTTTTAATTATATCCAAGTGATATTTCCGTCAGATGAAGATTTTTATTCTCTTATCAGCGAAATGCAGGAAAAATCCTGGCATGAAAGTGATGTAAGCCTTAGCAAATATGACAGGATACTGACGCTTTCAACTTGTACCAACACAGATCCGGATATGAGGTATGTTTTAAATGCAAGACTGATAAGCTAGAGTATGAATAAGGTGGTATATAGCTTTCAAAGTAACTCAATATAAGCGGAAAAACAAAGCAGGAACTGTTGCTAGCATAAACAGTTCCTGCTTTAGTCAAGGCCGTTAACTATAAGCTATTATTGCCGGCTGTATCTGTTTGCTGCTTAAGGCACAGATTATTGACTCGGTTAGTTTCGACAAATCAGCGGTCATGCTGGTTGGTTTTTTGTGAGGGTTATCTTGGCCAAAGGGTACAAAGTATATATTTTTTGTATTGAATAACTTCATTATGTTAACCCCATTTGCTCCCAGCGCGTCATTTGTGAAAATTGCCAGTAAAACCGGCTTTCCGTTTCTTAGGGTAGCTTTAGTGGCCATAAGCACTGCACCGTCAGATATGCCGTTTGCAAGTTTTGCGGCAGTGTTGCCTGTGGCCGGGGCAATAACCATAATATCCAGCTGAATGTCAGGCCCGAAAGCCTCGGCCTCGGCTATGGTTGAGACAGGGTCTCGCCCGGCTATCTCTGAAATCTCTTCTAAAAATAAATCCCGCTCATGAAAACGTGAACTGTGAGAAAATACATTGTCAGATACAATAGGGTAAATGTCTGCCCCCAAATCTTTTAGAGCCTTTAAAGGCTCAATTATCTCAAGTACGGTGCAAAATGATGCACATATTGCAAATCCTATTTTCTTTCCTTCTAAAGTCATATTTAATTTCTCCTCATTAACATATGATATATATACTTGCCTATTATTTCGCCTGAGGTACGTACTGCGTGTTTTCCCGGTATTGCCGGCAGGCGGGCAGATTTTTCATTTATGGCTTTTGCACAGTCAATGTCAAAACCAAAGGGTTTTGAAGCTATGTCTATCAACAGCGTTTTTTCTGCTTGTTCTATCATTTTATTTAGCAAAACCTGCTGGGGAACGGTATTGATAACCACGTCAAAGCGCCGGAGAGATAACTCACCATCCATATAAAGCGCTGTTATGCCGTCAGAGTGCGCTATTGCCCATTTTTCTGCGGTTCTTACAAGGGCATAGACATCAGCGCCTAAGGCTTTAAGCTTCTTTGCTAAATCACTGCCGCAAATGCCATAGCCTAATATTAATATGCTACTGTTAAACACTGTATCTATACGATTTTCAATAAGGTATTTGATAACACCCTCTGATGTGGGGATAGCATTTTTTATTTTTACTGCACTATCTTCCATTACTACATGATAAGAAAGCCCGTGCCGCTTACACATATTTTCCACGTATTCTGAGCGAAGCCCTGAAAAAATTTTAACATG
>Ga0131853_10028069_pt1 | contig 10086 bp, 9 predicted proteins | sample TergutLab28metaG_FD_92764 | JGI IMG/M metagenome (GOLD analysis project Ga0131853, IMG submission 92764) | Labiotermes labralis P1 segment gut microbial communities from Petit-Saut dam, French Guiana - Lab288 P1 (version 2) (version 2) | ecosystem: Host-associated > Arthropoda: Insects >... | reverse complement strand
TTAAGCCATTTTTGCGCTCATTTTCTCTTGTATTCGGAATAGGCTTCTCCGAAAAACAAGGCTTTCGCTCGAAATTTCCCTGTATTAGCGGGATAAAAAACACCATTGTGCAGATAGGGATTCTAGACGAAAAAAAAACCCTCCTAGTCTTTTCACGAAAGGAAGGGGGGTTCGCTTTTAAGCAGTTTTATGTGATCTTTTGAAGCATCACTTCCATGGCATTAATATAGCATTTGAAGAATTGAAACAATATTAAAATGGTGCTGCCCTAAGTGCGCTTCTAATATTAGATTCTCTCGTAAAAAATGCACCATGACCACCACCAGTACGTCCCCCAGTTATAATTCCAATTAGATTATTGCTAGCAGCAGTACCCGTAAATACAGGACCACCGCTATCGCCTTCTTGACCAAACACGTCAGTCAATACTAAACCAGTAAGAATACTATATGCAAAATTGGTACTAGAAATAATTCCACTTTGAAAACTGCCAGTCCGTGCACCTAACATAGTGACTCTTGCGCCTTCTACCGGATGTGTAGTCCATGGATTTAGTTGCCCCTCTTGCATGAAAAAATTGTTTGAAAGAGTTACATTTTCAGTTACTTCGATAAATGCAGCATCAACATTTATACTTCGCATACGACCTGTGACAGTGCCAAAAAGTCCAATGCGTTGATTGAGATACACCGCGTGCCCAGCTGTAACTACACCTTGCACACCATTTACAGCAGCGCGGTATCCAATCGTAAACCTATCTACGCCCATGCCAGGTCGTGCAGTAATCGGTCCCCTTGAATCAATTGATAATACGCAAATATTATCTTCTAAATATAATGAATTTTCGACTAAATCATAATGATCATGTTGAAAGTTAAATCCAAAACCAATTTGTGCTTCTGTAAGTTTAATAGCAGGTGAGTCAGTAACTATATGCCTAAACAAAGCTTTTATATCTTCGTTATAGTTATTTAGTGCCACGACAACTTTATTGCTACGTACAGATAGGTACATATGGCTGACATACCTAGCAACATAACTTTCTGCATTATCTAACATGAAGCCGTGAATGTATTCTATCAGACGGTTAAGATAATTGTAAGAATGATTTGTATGTGAAATAATCACGTTTTGTTCTAATATGAATTCTATGTTGCCAAGATCCTGAATGGATCTTGTTCTTGCAACCTCGTCATTAATGAGATGTACAACTAAGTTTCCATACTCATCAATGAACATTCCACCAAAAAATTCTGGATATACAGTGTAACCAAGACGATTCGATGGAAACAATGAATATATTTCGTTTACAACAACCATTGATCGATCATGATTATTCAAAAATTCTTCCCCAAATACAGAAATCAAATGCTCGTCCAATGATTCTGCAAAAGTTTCATCTTCAAATAAGTCATCAATAATCAGCATTTCAATACTGCCAAATGCATAATCATTTCTTTGCAATGAAGATAATGCATATGCAGTAGAATTAAACATGAGAAATGCAGTTAAACAAACAGCTAAAAACTTTTTCATAAATATCCCCTCATAGAAAAACAATTTGCCACCCAATACCCCCAGGCGACGACACCCTTACATAGATTTGGGTGACACTCCAATGATACATACTGTAGTAGACATTGTCAATACACCCATGAAAAACCATGTAAATGTAAATTTCTGTATTCTAAAAAGCGGAAAAATCCTTCCTTTTTTTGTTTTGCTCCGGCGGCGTGTGCCTGACCTGGATGAAGCGGCAAGCGATAGCGCGGCAGAGCCACTACCCAGTAATTTGCAAGCAGAAGCGCGCCAGAGGTTCGCACCAGCATCTTTTCGTAAAAATGCTTACTTGCACAGTGTTGGTTTTTTCTGTATTATTCGATGAGTTATACCATTCGAATAGGGGGAACAGTATGCCCAAATTATCTAAATCGGGAAGAAAATCGCGCCGAACAACTCCATGGGATGACAGTTCTAAATTAACAGCAACACAGATGTTTCTGAGGGAGAAATATAAAATGCATTATGCAGACCGTCACCGCAAAGTGTCTGATAGTGGCGAATCAGAGTTAATCAATTCTTATTCGCCTGAAAAGTGTCCTTACTGCGGTGGACTAGATTTTATGAAGTGGGGACTTACAGGGAGTGGCATCCAACGTTATTTGTGTGCTTGCAAGAAATCATTTGTTCCTACAACGGGAACAATATTTGATGAACACAAGTTGTCAATAAGCGAATGGATAGAGTATTGCTTGAACCTATTCCGTCACGTAAGCATCAACGCTGACTCGTGGAATAATAAGAACTCATTCACAACGTCAAGATATTGGCTACAAAAGCTCTTTTTAACACTCGAAGGGATACCGGACAGTATTATTTTGACCGACACTGTGTGGCTTGATGAAACATACTACACTGTGCGTTCGGAGGATATTGTTTATAATGAAGACGGTAGCAAGTTAAGGGGGATTTCAAAGAATCAAATCCGTATTGGTGTTGCTACAGACAAAACCAACACATTATTCCTTGTAGAAGGCAAAGGCAAACCATCTCAAAAGAAAACATGGGAAACCTTTGGACATCGGATTGCCCCAAAATCCACACTGATACACGACAAAGAAACAGCCCATAATAAACTTGTTAAAGAATTGGAGTTAAACAGCATTAGTTACGCCTCGAAAGATTTAAAGGGGCTATTGGACAAAGACAATCCGCTTTACCCAGTAAACCGCGCACACGCTATAATGAAGATGTTTTTAAACGCTCATAGCGGATTTAATCGCGATGAGATGCAGGGTTATTTGAACCTATTTACCCTGGTTACAAATCCACCCGATGAGTTGCTTGAAAAAGTTGAAAAGGTAATAATTTCGGCATTCACTACTCCCAAAATGTTGCGATATAGAGATTTTTACAACGCAAACACAGGGTTTTGAAGACTATTCACCCACACTGTGCAAGTAAGCATTTTTTCGTAAAAGCCCCTTTAGCGAATAAATGCCGCGTTTAGCGGTAATTATTCGCTAAAGGATGGACTTTTACGAAACCGCCCGCGACCGCTACACGATAGCACCCAATAGCCCCTGGTGCGGCGGCTTGAGATGCGTCATAAGCTTATGTCTGGTACTTCCGGCTACTAAGTACGTTTCTATGTATGATACATATTTTGAACGCCTTGTGCTGATTTTGTCCCAAATGCCCTATTTTTCATCCCAAACAAAAAAATATTCACTTAGGACATTTGCTCATGAGAACATTTATTAAATTGGCATACAATGCAAGCCTTATAGGACACCCTCTACTGAGATGTGTCCTTTTGTTTTACCCGCCTCTACCACGCCATGTTTTTTTAATAAATCTTCTATGGCCTCATCGGTTAACCGACTAAGAGGGATTCTTGATTTCTTGGATAATTCTCTAAACATGTCTAATAACTCGGTGTTCAAGGTTGTCCCAAGTTTTTTTCGACTTATTAAGGCCATATAATACCGCCTAAACTCGTGAAATACAGATAATTATGTCCGAACAATACCACAATTTACCTTTTTTTGCAACCAATTCCTGATAAAGTGGTTCACGAACATGGAAGAATGTTCCATAACTTGGGAGGTGCGAGAGATGCGCAAAAAGTGTAAAGAGTGCATTCAAAAAAAGCGTCTGCATGGCAAATCAGCCCCACAGCGTCGCAAAGTGCCAGCATCTTTGGTAAATTTGCTGATGGGCATAGTCGCAAGTAGCATTGCGTATGGAATCATGTTTTTGGTCAGCAATCTCCTTACGCTGTGACTTGATCCGAAAACAGGGGATTGGGGATAGTTTGTACGTAAAATACTTAGCCCTACATTGTCGAACATGTGTTTGATTTTATTTTGTATATACGGTATTATCGCAATTACAGATTTTTTGCAACAAAAAAAGCTCTGTGGTATAGTTTGGATACCCCTACCCAAAACAAAAACCCAGAAGCCCTTTGACCCACAACCCCATAGTCCCCATTCAAGAATCCCCATTCAAAAATATGTCTGTGAACCCCATTCAAGAATATGTCTGTGAGTGAAATACAGACACCACCGTAAAGGTGTACCTGTAAATATAAACGCACCAAAAAGCACATACATGCCCTTTAGAAAGCATTTTCACTAAGAATTTATCACAAACCCGAATCTAAGGCAAGACGCTGTGTGAACCAAAAAAAGGAGAAAAGAATTTTCACATGGCATTAAAGCCGAAACGCACGATTACCCGGTCAGCGGAACTTGTGTACGCCTACCTACATAGGTGAGCCAATAAACGCGGACAAGCTACGCCGTACCGCAGAGAAATTGCGGTATAAGCACTGCCACTATAGAGGAGTTGTTAGGAATGGCGAATGCAAAATCAAGAAGAACACGGTACAGCGAGGGCGAAGTAAAACGCAACCTGTTTTACAAGTTCCCCAAATACCTAATGCTTGACCCTGAATACAAACACCTTAGCGCAAATGCAAAGCTTATATTCATGGTGTTATTAGACAGGCATCAGCTAAGTTTGAAAAACGGTATGGTGGATAAAGACGGCTATGTTTACTTGATATATAGCCGTGAAGAACTTCGTATGCTCATTGGGATTACTGAAAAAAGCGTGATAAAGATGATAGGCGAATTAAAAGCCGTTGGCCTTGTAGAAGAAGTCCGACAAGGTCAAGGCAAACCGAACAGAATTTATTTGCTTAGTCCGGTGAATCCTTCAATTCCAGAAGAGCCAGATTCTGAGCGGCCTGACGAGGATTCCAGACCTGTAAATAGCGCAGGTCTAAATCAGTCAAAGTTACAGATAAAGACTCGTACTGGCTACAGGTCAGAACCTGCAAAAAATACTGTTCCCTCATACAGTAAGACTTACATCAGTGAGACTGATGTGAGTGAGAGAGGTATGGGGGCTATGCCCCCATACCAAAATGGCGGCATAGCCGCCTCACCCACCCCCAATGAAAAAGAGAGTCACGGGGAGCTGTTCAGAACCGTGAAGCTTCACCCTTGGGAACTAAGTGGTCTAATCGAGATGATTGGTGAAGAAAAGGTAAAAGACTACATTGATCGGCTTGATGCACATATAGCAAGTACAGGTAAAAAATATAATAGCCACTACGCCACAATCTATAAATGGGTCAAGGAAGATGAACGCAAGGACAAGGCTACTACCACAAGGAATAATCAACCAAAAACAAACCGCTTCATGAACTTCAATCAACGTGATACAGACTACGACGCATACGAAAAAGCTGAAAGAGCATTAAGGACAAACAATAAACAGCTTTATGATGAGGTCTGCCACATATTAAAATGGGACATTGTCTCTGATTTTGATTTTGAAAAACTCTGCCAAAAACATGGATACATCCCTTTAAGCCATTCGCATGGCTTATAAATCAGTATATTTAACCCCTTGTCCCAAATATTCAACCTGAATTACAATATATGTTAAATATTGGATGAAAGTTGGTCGAGGGGTTGAAAACAATACGAGAAATAGCCGAAATGGTGGGCGTATCTAAAACGGCTATCTATTCCCTAATCAAAGCCCACAGCATACCGACAGTGAAAGAGAATGGCCTAACCCATGTTGATGAAGATGGATTAAGCCTTATTCTTGCGCATTACGCATCTGCCCAGCATGAAACCGTCAAGGACATCATTCAAGATTCACCCAATGATGATTCAAAGGTTGAAAATGCTATGGTCATAGACATATTGGAAAAGCAGTTGGATGAGAAGCAGGAAGTAATTAGGGGACTACTGCAAGCCCTAGCAAATGAACAGCAATTAAGAGCTGTACCGCTGATATCGGAGAAGCAGGAGGTTGCACCAGTCAAAAAATCATTCTGGGATAAGTTCAAGAAAAAAGGCTAATCAAAGGGCTTGGCTTTCATGCGACAAAATCTAAGAAAAAGTCATAGGACAAAAGCAATCAAGCGCATGTAAACTACTCCGAAAAAAGAGAGGGTAGGTGTCAACCATGCGTAAATACGGCTATGCGCGATGTAGCACAGAGGAAAGCCGGCAAGACATCGAAAGGCAAACGAAGGAACTAACCGCCTTGGGCGTGGGAGCGGATGAAATATTCAATGAGTATTTGAGCGGAGCGAAAAGCGAAAAGCCGGAATTGGCTAAATTGCTTGCGAGGCTTGCCGATGGAGACACGGTATACACCACCGAAGTATCCCGGCTGACTCGCTCAATACATCAGCTATGTCATATCGTAGACGAGGCAAAAGAACGTAAAATCCGCTTGGTATGCGGTTCATTAGAGTTGGACTGTACGGCCGACCGGGTGGATCCGATGCCTTTAGCGATGCTATACATAATGGGCGTATTTGCGGAATTAGAGCGAGGTATGACCGTGGAGCGCATCAAGTCTGGCCTGGCCAATGCAAAGAGCAAAGGTAAGTCCATGGGGCGGCCAAGAAAGACTGCCAGCGAAGTGCCGGAGACTGTAAAAGACCTACTGCCGGATTACCTTGCCGGGAAGTTCGGGAAATCCGAATACGCAAAAAAGGCGGGAATAACCCGGCCTTCCCTATACAAATACCTGAAATTACTGGGGCATATGTAAAATTTGATGATTTGGTTAAAAGCGATTTTTGATGATTTTGGACAAAGCGATTTGCCACCGGCAATTGCATTAACATGGTTGAATTCCGCTCAAAATGGGCATATAATAAAACAGACCACACCGGGCATGGTGTGGCCTGAATGAATCAGTCGGTCATGGCTGACTTGGTTCACCGCTATTGATATTGCTTGTTGCAATAGCCGCTTACCTTTGTCGAGGGCGGCTATTTTTCTTGCTTATCGTCGTCTTTATCTTTCTTCTTGGCATTAGTGATGTGCGTCAGTATCAACGCCATCAGCGCAAGAATAAATGCGTATAATTCGCCGAAAGAGAAATCCACGGTTCCCACCTCCTCTTTCAAGAGTCGGTGAGCGCAAGCCAGCCCTGTGTTATGACCGTAGTGATTATACCATAAGAGGCAAATCCGCATCAGTGTTTATGAGCCTTTGTGATATAGGTCGTGGCCACCGAATACATACGAGGTACTGAAGTAAAAGAGCCGGGAGGCTGTGGGATAGTGCGGCGGTTAAACTATTCGCAAGAAGTCCAAGTTTCACAAATAGTTACCTTGCGGCAACTAATTCGTGAAACTGGGCTTTTGCAAATAGTTCAACCGCTGTCATTTCCTGCATTGGCCTCCCTGCCGCGCTACTGCTTGCCGCTCCGATTTGTCCGGGCATACGCCGCCGGAACAAAAAACAATCTATGGTGCGACCGCAAACCCCTAATCTTGGCCACCCGCATAAAATGGGCATTTGTATACTGATATCAGTATATGGTTTTTGTGTTGCTTCTTGCCCATTCCTCGTTTAGTGTGCTGTGGTTAAGACCTTGGGGACGCTGCCCCCAATCCCCCGCAAGCCTTTTGAAAAAGGCTTGACCCAAAACTTTAACGCTCGCCACTGGGCAAGGGGGCATGTGATTAACACATGCCCCCACTGGGGGAGTGTATGGGGGCTAGTGAGCGCGTCAAGGCGGGAAGGCTTGCCTTGACGCTTCTGGCATACGTGCGCCGCCGCGAATATACAAACTGCACAGGGTGCATTATAGCATACTGATACCAGTATGTTATAATGTGGCCAAGCATACACGAAAGGAGTCTGATGCATGGCACAGACAAAGAAGGCCCGACGTGAGGCGTACAATGCGAAGGCATACAAGCAATATCAATTGCGCGTTCGTCGTGGGTCTGAACTTTACACGGCGATGGAAAAGACCATTGATACAAAAGGAGCAAGCCTGAACTACCTCATTACCAAGCTTTTAGCTGAACACTATGATGTTCCTATGCCTGAACCGCATCTTGATACCCCATGAATGTACCCCGGCCTTACTTGCGGTAGGGGAGAGGCCGCGGGTACTTTCTTGGCCTACGCGAAGCCCTTCACCGTGTCTGGATGTCCTCGCCCGGTAGGGCGGAAAGGCGGCGCGGTTGGTAGTGTCCAGACCGATGCAGGTACACCATGCACCTACAGCCGTTTAGCAGACCGCGCCGCGCTTTTTGCGGCAAAGGGCTGGTTAGCGGGTGTAGGTGCGTGGATGCTATAGCCCATTTTTTGCCCTTGTCTTTCTACACATACTAAATTACCCTAAATTCGCAAGATAACCCCGCCCTGGTATAAACATACCAGGGCGGGCTATGAATCGTCTTGTAGGGGCTAATACGTCGTTTTTTTGGCACTCTATGTGTAAACAATATCAGATGGTTTTGGATACACCAGAGGCCATAGCTAATTTCTTATTCTTTTTGTGGCTGTATATTCTACAGTTGTCGGAACAGAACTTTTTAGTCTTCTTGCCCTCGATTTTTTTGCCGCAATAGAGACATATACGTATACTGCTATCGGTAGATAAATCTATGATAATATCGGCAATCACCTCTGTGCTTGTGCTGTTCGCAGTTTCGATGATAGTATCTGAATTTGGTTCCATATTAGCGTCGTTAGCAGGTGGTTCTATAGTGCTGTCAGGGTATGATTCCGAGATGATATTGACGGGCGGCCATATGCTTTTTTCAATAGCTTGCCTTTCGATGGCACTAACAGTCTCTATACTATTAAGTGGTTCCATGGTGGTATTCACAGACATAGCCGATTGTATGGCTTGTATTACAAAAGCATTTAGGCTCAACCCAATGCCCTTTGCATACTCTTGTACTTCTTCCCGGTGTCCCTTTTTTACACGTAAGAGGATTTTGTCATAGTTGTTGGTATCGTACTTTGCTACCGCCCTTTGTTGCGCCATGCTTTTTGGCATTTTAATTAGCCTCGCTTTCGATAAATCATCTACTGATAGCAGTATACAGCTTTGTCCATATTACTGTCAATGTCTTGCCGCAGATGCTAGTCATATGCTAGGCATTACGAACCCCCACAGCCAATAACCGACGGTGGGGGTTCCCGTGTCTTTATTCCTCTTTTTGAGCCTTTCGTGTGGGGGCTTTTGGTGTTTTTGGAGAGGGTTGGGCGATTAGCTGTTCAAGCTTTGTCGCGTATTCTTTGGCGGAAGCTTCGAGCGCGGATGCGTGTTCCAGTTTAAGCTTGGTATTTTCCGCTTTCGTGGCTTCGAGTTCGACGGTTAGGCGGCTATTTTCTTCGGTAAGAGCGGCGGTATTATTGTCATTCAACTGTTTTTCTAGTTCGGCAATTTTATCCCTTAAAACCGCCAAGGTTTTTTCAAAGTTGGCCTTTTCATGGTTGAGAACTTCGGTGTTTCTTTCACTCTCTGTTAAGACGGCCTCCCCGGTCGCATTTAGGATACTACGCAGTCGGTCGGTAAACTCGTCTACGCATTTTATGGCCGGGGCTAGGGCTGTGACTTTGTCTGCCGTGACTGTGGATTTAGCCAGTTCTGCAAGGTGACGCTGTAATTCTTCCATGCTTCCAAAGCCGTGTGCTTTTTGAAGTTCCTGCAATGCGGTGCGGGTTTCCTCTGTGATTTTAATTGTTGTGGCGGTAGCCATATAAACCATCCTTTCTATTTGGTATGCCGAAAAAATTCAGTAAAAGCAATTAGTATACTGGTATACCAAGTATACTAATTGAAAATATATATGTCAACTTTTTACCCGGATGAAAATGTATTCATCGGTCGCAGTGTTGAACTTGGGTCTTTGCAAAATACTTACGTTCCTCACAAGATTCCTAATAAGCGTGAATCAAGAGTTGAAAATCTTGATCTCATGAAATGGGCATTTATTTGCCCATCCTTCGCAGAACGACGTTTTTGCTTGAGAGGAAACCCCAGTGAAATCAAGCCTTGAATCCAAACCGTGGATTCGCATTATAAGGAGTGCATTGGCATGGCTCAGATCTTTGCGACCAAGTACAGGTTGTTGACCTTTTAAGTCGGAAATTCAAGATAGTCGAATCACAATACCTTACGGGATGTCGGGATATTTACGACATTGTTAAGTGGGCTGTTGATATGATATGCCGTATGGCTTATCCTGAACTGTGCCTTTTAGACGAAAAATCCCTATCAGCACAATGGTGC
>Ga0131853_10028067_pt1 | contig 10087 bp, 9 predicted proteins | sample TergutLab28metaG_FD_92764 | JGI IMG/M metagenome (GOLD analysis project Ga0131853, IMG submission 92764) | Labiotermes labralis P1 segment gut microbial communities from Petit-Saut dam, French Guiana - Lab288 P1 (version 2) (version 2) | ecosystem: Host-associated > Arthropoda: Insects >... | reverse complement strand
TTTACCTGCCGACACCACGATGGCATCATCTCAAGGCACATCCGTTTCTAGCAATTCATTCAGCAGATGAGCATCGCATGATATATTCCTTTTCAAATACCACTTCTTACTGCACATTTTACGCTTTCTTTTCTTCTTTTCGGATAACATTATGGCCGATGTGTCTAGCAAACAGCAAACGACAGCCTTGTTTTTATCCACCACAGTCACATGCACAAGAAGACACACAGAACTGACAAAAAAAAAACTGAAAATCCTAATGGGAAACCTGTGCTGTGCCAGAGAACATTCAGTTCGGTTTTTCGTGCAGTTTTTTTACACAGTTATACTGCACAACTTAACTTAGCGTGTGTGGGGCCCTTTAGAGGATCTTTCAGATTAAAGCAATTCAAGCCCAACCCGCCAATCTGGGTATGCATTGCATAAATTAAAGTGACAGATGGGGAAGATCACGTATGTATGTCGAGTTCCTGTTCCAACAAATATTCCCCTTTGTTATAACATGACTGTTTCTTAAATTAAGGATTCCAATACCCGTGGCCGACTTTTTCCCGTCCCCCTATCCTGGGGTGTGCAGCTGCACACCCCAGGATAGCGCACATCACAGATACCCCCCATCTACCCTTAAAAGTAGCATATAACAAACATCACAGATTCTGAGATTTCACCATCTTGACATACCCATACCAAACCTGTAAAGCACTGCCAAAATACTTTCTGATGAAAACCTGATAATGGCCATATTAGGCCGAAACATGTAGTTTACTTCATCCTTTATTAAACATCTATTTAGATATTGTTGTGTTATTGACTGATACCCACACCTATTGTTTATATACACATAATAGGGATGGCTCATTTTAGAAATATATGCTGTATATTTTGTATGCTTCTGTTTAATTTTGTAAATTACGTATTCTTATTGTTATGTTATGCATTGTTTTGTTAGTTTAAGAATTCTTATTGTTATGTATGTTCCGTCCTGTGTGTTCGGCCTCATTTTGTTTTTCTGTGTACTGTTGTGTGTAAATGTGTACTGTACTGCTGCCACCGGGTGAAAACTCAATTGCAGATAACAAATATATATATCATATCATGTATCATATCGTATCGTATCGTACCGTATCATATCATATGTCATATATCATATATATCATATCATGTCATATCATAAAATATGGTAGAAGATTCTAACATTTTATGTTAAACCTGGTGGTATATAGAGTAACCATAGGAAATTTAAGGTATTTAATTTATATATAATTCAGTCAACACAACAATAGTGTTAAAATATCGACTAGGTTTATAGCCACGTGTTTCGACTGGAAAGAGTCATCATCAAGTTATGTTTAGAACCTCATATGTGTAAAAGGTAACCGTGCACATTTTAGGATCCCAAAAAGGTTTACAGGGTTGTCATATGAAGTGTTATCTATATATAGTAGAGTTAAAAGTTGCAAAGGCTAGAATCTTATGGCACTATATAAACTATTTCTGATTTTATTATTTTGACGTTTTTCTGACCGTACATCTCAGTATATCTATCTCAGTAATTAACCAACTTGATGCACAAAATTTTTGTTATACGATAAGTTTATTTCGTGCCTCTACATGTTTCGCGCACATGTGTTCATCATCAGGAGGTCAAAATTGCATTACACAGCCTCTGGTATTACCACACCTGTAGGTGGTCGTCTCGTGCACGAGACGACCACCTACAAGTTTGATGGTATCAGAGGCTGTGTAATGCAATTTTGACCTCCTGATGATGAGCACATGTGTTCGAAACATGTAGAGGCATGAAATATACTTAATGTAAAACAAAAATTTTGTGCATCAAGTTGGTTAATTAGTGAGATAAATATTTCTGATGTATCTAACTGATATTCTGTCTAAACGTTTAAGGCTTACTATGTATTTTGTATGCCGATATAGCTACTATGTACTGGGCAAACGCATGATCCTTGTTTGTAGTGATTATGCTGAACAATGTTCGTTTGTAGCGTTTAATTGATTAATTGGTTCTTTTAAGATGTAAAACAGTACACGTTCCATACTTTCGGATTACCCAAAAATTTCTGTGTTCTACCCACCGGAATTTCCGCAGGCCAATAAATACCGGGAATGGTATCTCGTGAATTGAAAAGGGAAGTAGTAACGCAACTGTTGAAGAAGAAACTTCATAGAACTTCGTCAAAGGCACATATTTAAATAGGCGCCTTTGCAAGATATAAAATCGTTTCTCGTTGAAATCCACTTAGCTTCCAATAAAAAACGATTAATTATGCGCGTTCGCTTAGCCGCGAACAGCGCCTCTTTCCTTCTTCACGCCCGTCCGTCTGCCTTGTCTACTGTCCATCTGTCCTCCGCATGGATCATCACGGCTCTCACATGGACAGATTTTAGTAAAATTTGATATTGGGGAATTCACATGCAAGTTCCAAATTTGGTTAAAATCGGGCAACAAATTGGAACTTTTTCAATGAAGACCTAATAAAATTTTATTTTCTCTGGCTCACTTATTAGCCATAAGAGCACTCTGTTCGACTGAAATGGTGTCAAACTCCTCGTCGTCCATCCGTTCGTGTGTCAGCGCGTATCGGCGCGGCTTTTCGTAAAATGCTTTATGTAATGCTAACCAAACACATATCGGAAGGTCGCTGGTTCGATCTCAGTTGGTGTTAATGGAATTTTTCATTGACCTAAAATCCTTCCGATCGCACTATGGCCCTGAGGTCGACTCAGCCTCTAACAGAAATGAGTACCAGGAGCATTTCCTGGGGGTGAAAGCGGCCAGTGAGTAAGGCTGACAACCTTACCACCATCCTGTGCCGTTGTCATGAAATCTGGGAACCCTAACTTCCTGGAACCCGCTGCGCAACTCGGGCCCTTAATGGGACTGATTTATTAAACATTATTGCCCACTTTAACCAAATTTGAAATATCTCGACAGTTTTTGATATGTCTTCAATAAAGTTGGGACCGCGGTAGCACAGTGGTTAAGGTGCTGTGCTACAAACCGGAAGGTCGCTGGTTCGATTCCAGATGGTGTCATTGGAATTTTTCATTGACATAATCCTTCCGATCGCACTATGGCCCTGGGGTCGACTCAGCCTCTAATAGAAATGAAAATCAGGAGTGTTTCCTGGGGGTAAAAAGCGGCCGGTGCGTAAGGCTGACAACCTTACCACTAACCTGTGCCATTTTCATAAAATCTGGGAACCTTAACTTCCTGGAACCCTGTGGGTCACTCCAGGAATGTAACGGGACTGATTTACCTTTTAATGTTAACCACACAAATGCACTTTTCAAATTAATATTTTCATTCAATTCTTCTTTAATTTAAAATTGCATTTTCTTGCTTAACGTTACATAACTCTATCCTGATGCACGGTACAAACAACAAATTAAGAATACTTCATTGAGGTAAAGGTAAATCAGTCCCATTAAAGGCCCGAGGTTCCCTGAGGGCTCCAGGAGATTAAGATTCCCAGATTACTTGACAATGGCTCAGGATGGTGGTAAGGTTGTCAGCCTTACTCACCGGCCGCTTTTTACCCCCAGGAAATACTCCTGATATTCATTTCTGTTAGAGACTGAGTCGACCCCAGGGCCAGAGTGAGATCGGACGGGTTATATCAATGAAAATTTTCATTAACACCAGCTGGGATCGAACCAGCGACCTTCCGATTTGTAACACAGCACGTTAACCACTGTGCTACCGCGGTCCGAACTTTATTGAGGACATATCAAAAATTTTCGTGATATTTCAAATTTGGTTAAAGTGGGCAATAATATTTAATAATTTAGATACAGACCTGAGTGGTTCTTCTTGTTTCTGTCGATGTTAACCCCTTTAACGCCGATTTAAATCCCATCTGCAATCTGCTGGCATTATTAAGGGCTCACCAGATTCTCCACGTTAGCAGGATGAGAGTTAATGTTTAAAATTCATATTTATTGACTTTTGATTAATATCTTATTTTGTGATAATATTCTCTTTGTGCAAGTTTTAACTCTTTAAACGGCGAATTAAATCCCATCTCTCATCTGCTGGCATTATTAGGAGCTCACCATATATTCCACGTTGGTGTGTTAAGGGTTAAACCGCTAAAAGAGCGTTCTCTTCCAGCGAAATTGCGACAGTCTGTTAGGACAGCTGAGTATCCACAAGCTTTGCACGAAATCACCACACGGCTAGGTTACACGTGATTTGCCTAACACGTTTTTATATGTCAGACTGGAGACACTCTCCAGTAACACCAACATTCGTAAGGCCATAAACATAGGACAGGGGAGAGAATTCGAGCATATTTGGGGTTTCACTGAAGTGCTCCTTTATTGTCACAGTTATATGTTGGCCCCTTAAGATGCCACAGAGCGTAATGTTATGAAAATCCCCGTCAAACTAAAAGAAAATCAGAGACCAATTTTGAAAGATGGCAATTTCTAAATCAGAATATTTTAACCTGAAATTTTTGTAAGCGTAAATTATATACTTTCTTAGAGTAGGGTGAAGTTCTCTTCTTAGATTTGCGTTGTTTAGTCTGTGACTTCTTTATTTTTGATTACAAGTAGTATTTATCACATTTGCTTTTCAGTCTTAATTTTAAAAAATGTACGTACGATATACTTAAAAATTTTAATTGTTACGCCCCACAAAACATTTCCCATGTCCTCTAAAAAGATCGAAGGGTTAAACTCGTACATGTAAATCTGTGCAATCCGTACCTCTAACGCTGATCAATTGAATAAAAAATACATTTTCACAGAAAGTCACAGAAGTTTGTACCGTCTAAAATAGAGGCACCACCATTATTTACCCCTTTAAGGACGAAACTGTGTCTGATTTAAAAAACCCTGTCCGTACCGCTCAGTAAACAGTCTCTGCCTCGTTTATAAAAACCTGATTTAAAGACCCAGTCCGTACCGCGCAGTAAAACACTCTCTGCCTCGTTTATAAAAATCTTATTTAAAGACCCAGTCCGTACCGCGCAGTAAACATTCTCTGCCTCATTTATAAAAATCTGATATAAAGACCCAGTCCGTACTGCGCAGTAAAACACTCTCTGCCTCGTTTGTAAAAATCTGATTTAAAGACCCAGTCCGTACCGCGCAGTAAACACTCTCTGCCTCATTTGTAAAAATCTGATTTAAAGACCCAGTCCGTACCGCACAGTAAAACACTCTCTGCCTCGGTTGTAAAAATCTGATTTAAAGACCCAGTCCGTACCGCGCAGTAAACACTCTCTGTCTCGTTTATAAAAATCTTATTTAAAGACCCAGTCCGTACCGCTCAGTAAACACTCTGCCTCATTTGTAAAAATCTGATTTAAAGACCCAGTCCGTACCGCGCAGTAAACACTCTCTGCTTCATTTATAAAAATCTGATGTAAGACCCAGTCCATACCGCGCAGTAAACACTCTCAGCCTCGGCTATAAAAACCGATCAGTTAATGCTATATAAAGAAATAATCGCTCTTTATTCTGAGATCCACACAAAACACATAAATGCACTCTGTGGGCAGAACACAGAATTTCTGATCGTTGAATCTGGTGGTGCATGAAGTAAGTCTTGGACTTTAAAAGGTTAATGTGCTAATAACTGTTATCTTCCTTAAGAACAGATGACCAAATATCCGTCATGTCTGTACTTAAAACTGTCTTGCCCACTTTGCCACACATTCACGAGTCCAGGCGACGCCCTTACGTAACAATAAGACCCACTTCATCCTTGTTAGTGAAGGCGTCATCTTACCCGAAGACGACTTCCTTCTTTTAGCAGCTGTCCTTGGCCACGTTTCTGCCTCCGTGCAGTGACTGCAAACTGCTCACATTTGCGTGCAGGAAGTAGATTTGGGGCGTTGGCCCTTAGTGGTAATGTTCGGAACACCGCCTGCAATACTGATTGTCTGCGAGTGTTGATATTTATTCGCAAGGACATTGTCGTGCGGATCTTATGAATGGATGAATATTGAGCACTGGTGAAATAAGTTGACAGGGGGAGGGGGGGGCGACGGTAAGGAGGAAACAAAAATATACTCCAAGTGCCACTTTGTTCACCACAAATCCCGCATTGATCCCACTCAGAAGCATGTGAAAGACAGGGCGCTGAGCACCTTAGTTGTGGAACTACAAGCATACTATTTTATACACGATACGCAGTTATAGAGGCGCGTTCGCCTAACCATTGTTACCGTATGAAAGCAATATGTATTTCATATTTTGAGTGTGTGTCGGTATACTTATTTCTCTGTCACGTAGTGCAAATGGGCCATATTATAGTGTCATCTGCGACGTGTCGGGATCTACCATACTTTCCCCATTATCTCATAAAAGACACTACTTTCTGGGGGGGAAAATTACTGAACCCAAATTGGGTGCTTTAATTTTTTCTACAAAGTTCTCTGAAACATTTCCCATTATTGGAAGAAATAAGTGAGATATGATCAAAAATATATATTGGTCTTCATGTAAAGTGCCCTTAATTCTATTCCGATTTTGATGAAACTGAATATTCTCCACAGATTTTCGAAAAAAATACTCCAATATCAAATTGGATGAAAATCCGCCCAGTGCCAGTCAAGCTGTTTCATGCGGACCAGTGGCGTACCCAGGAATTTTGTTCTAGGGGGGGGGGGATGTTCAACAAATTCAGTTGAGGACAGAGGACAGACAGAACGGGGATCTGGGGGCGGTAGCCCCCTATCATGGGTTCCGGAGGCAGCTGTAATTTGGTACAAGAAATTTCACTTCATATAGTAAAATTTTCTTAATTTTTGGTACTTTAAGAATATTTGTAATGACAACCAGTTTATTTGTCATTGCTGATGTAAAACAATTGCGAACCGGCGGTGGTTTTAGAATTTTACTGCCTTATTTTCCGAACATCTTGGGGTGTTGGCGTCCTAAATTCAGAAATTTTTTTAACAGTTTTCACAATCGGGTTGAGTTTGGCACGATTTTGGCGGCCTTCGGAATTTCGGGGGAGGGGGGTGTTTGAACCCTTCGAAACCCCGCCCCTCGCTACGCCACTGATGCGGACGGACCATGACGAAGCTAATGGTCGCTTTTCGCAATTTTGCCAACGCCCCTGATGAATCCACCAGTGTAAGTCCGACAGTTTATTCCCGCTTCATTTCCCACATCAAATCGCGTTTATCTCTTACAAACGTCAACGCCTCTTCGGTTTTCATTTGAAATCCGAACATCTGTCTACGGTACACGAAAGTTACTTGTATTCACAACAAACGTTTTGCCCTCAAATGTAAATATTATATAAATTTCCATTGGTTGAAAACTTTGTAAAGTTCAGAAGCTCAATATCTGACTTTTGAAACCGAAACCTGTAACTGAAACAACGAATTGATTAATGTTTCTTCTCCATTACGTGCTTCCTAGAAATGTAGGGTTTTGTAAACGGCTTCCTCCTGCATTCAGATTTCATCACAAAGACACGATTAACATTCACAGGGTGTTTCCAGTAAAGTACACTGTAGATTACCTCGGTCGGTATGTGTGATATTCGAACCCCCTTACACGGCTAAACCAGCGAATTTCTGGATTCGAATTCCTGTCAGTATTTCGGATGTTGGTCTCAGCCACGTTAACAAGAAAATTATGAGAGGCTGTCTTTAGCTTCTTTGTATCTTACCATCCGTCCATCCGTCTGTCTGTCCGCACGAATATTGCGATTCATAATGAAATTTCAATTTCGTATTTTTTTTTAGTTTTACGAAAATTTGTGGACGCATTTGATTTTGAATTAAAATCCGATATAAATAACACCTCACTTGAGCATCGACTGAAGTTTAGTGACAAAGGAAAGTGCTGATAAGTCCTTAGCCCGACCAGGAAGGAAACAAGCTCGGAAGCATGTCAGGGACTCGCGAGATTTCAACAACATCGAGACGCGAGCTGTCATCAAGTTTTCTTTTTCCTGCAAGGCAAGGCGCCGAAGGAAATTCACGCCATTCTGACAGAAACATTAGCTTGTTTCCTTCTTGGTCGTGCTAATGACTTACCAGCACCCCTGTAAAGATTCTTGGGGACAAACTTTGTCCCAAATCCACTCTGTTCACCTAAATTCCAATACTCATTGACATTAGTATACTTAGAACGTGTGGTTAATACAGTTTTCGTGTCTTGGTTACGTTTCTGGCGCAGAGACATTGGAAAGATATGGGGAATATGTGCGCTGTTCATATCTACAGATGTGGAGAACCGCAGGGAAATTGTCTTGCCTGCTAGTAGAATGAAAGAGAGTGATACTAAAAATCGCTGACATATTTTCGGGGCTGGAACTGATTACCTTAGCTTTCTCAATGCCCAGGGCTATTCCTGTCTTAAACTGCGTCCACGGATGAAAAGTAATATGTGCTGCAGAAACCAAAAATTAAAAAAATTGTTTTTATCTCAGTAATTAACCAACTTGATGCACAAAATTACTGTTTTGCAACAAGTTTATTTCATGCCTCTACATGTTTCGAGCACATGTGCTCATCATCAGGAGGTCAAAATTTGCAGCACACAGCCTCTGGTATCAATACACCTATAGGTCTGATGATACCAGAGGCTGTGTAATACAATTTTGACCTCCTGATGATGTGCACATTTGCTCGAAACATGTAGAGGCATGAAATAAACTCATTGTAAAACAGAAAATTTGTGCATCAAGTTGGTTAATTACTGAGATAAATATACTGAGATCCCCGGTCAGCAAAATGTCAAAATTCGTTTCGTTTCCATTGATAGGCTATTTTGAATTTTACTGTGGGAATGTTATATTAAATTCAATAACCTCTCATTTTGAGATAGTTGCCAAAATCAGAGAAAGATTTGAGACTGCCTGTAATAACCCTTTAAGGACGAAACGTATCTGTGTTATATAAGTACTCAGTCCGTACCGCGCTGTAAGCACTCTCTACCTCGATTATAAAAACCAATCAGTTTATGCTGTAAGTGGCACAAGTCGCAGTTTGTTCTCAGATAAATACAAAACACATAAATAGAGTGTGCGCAGAGCGTACAGTTTTTGAATGTTAAACTGTTGGTGCATTACGTAACCGGTAGGCTTTAAAGACGAAGCGCAGACTGCTTTATTTAAAGACCCAGTCCGTACGGCGCTGTAAACACTTTTCATCTCGGTTATAAAAATCAATCAGTTTTTGCTGTAAGTGGCACAAGTCGCGATTTGTTCTGAGATCCATACAAAACACATACATGAAATGTGAGCAAAATTTAGAATTTTTGAATGTTAAACCTGGTGGTACGTACAGTAACAGCCAGGCTTTATGAGGTTCATACATCAAGATCCTAAGAAAAGTCGGTAATGAATCTTCAGATTGAATTTTCACGCCCCCAAAATAGTTATGATTTTTGTTACAAATATCAGAACATGCAGTCTCACAAAGATCATATTTCTTTACCAATTGATTGGGAAAACTAACTGACAAATGAATATCGCCTATCACAGATGAAGACCATATCTCTTGCTTTCGTCACAGCTCGCAAACCTTCCCTTAACTCGACGAGACAGAAGCTGAAACTCCCAGCATTCTCTACCATCTAAATTATATCTGAAAGATGCTGGGTATTGTGAACTGTGCTAAAGCGACAGTTTGGGAAACACGAGCTGGAATCCATGCACAGTAAATTCCTACTGCAAATTCTCTGAGGAATGCCTTCCTCCAGACCTGCCTGTCTCACCTGGCAAGTTGACTCCCTTCAGTCGGAATGGAGCATGCATAGAGATGAAGTTCATATAAATCATTGCTCGCTGCTCTCACATTGCAACCAGGTGGGCATAACTTAAGCTTACAGCTCATTTTGAATAGACTATAGCCAAAACATCCCCTACCCCCTGCGTGATAAACCCTTAAATATTTTACAGGTAAATTGGTAGCCGGGTAGCTCAGTCGGTATAGCGACTGACTACGGGCTGGACGGTCCGGGATCGAATCCTGGTGGGGACGAGATTTTCCGCCCGTCCAGACCGGCCCTGGGGCCCACCCAGCCTCCTGTAAAATGGGTACTGGGTCTTTCCCGGGGGTAAAGTGCGGCCGGGGCGTGCTGCTGACCACTCACC
>Ga0131853_10028064_pt1 | contig 10087 bp, 10 predicted proteins | sample TergutLab28metaG_FD_92764 | JGI IMG/M metagenome (GOLD analysis project Ga0131853, IMG submission 92764) | Labiotermes labralis P1 segment gut microbial communities from Petit-Saut dam, French Guiana - Lab288 P1 (version 2) (version 2) | ecosystem: Host-associated > Arthropoda: Insects >... | reverse complement strand
TATGGCCCTGGGGTCGACTCAGCCTCTAACAGAAATGAGTACCAGGAGTATTTCCTGGGGGTAAAGGCGGCCGGTGCATAAGGCTGACAACCTACCACCATCCTGTGCCGTTGTCACGAAATCGGGGAACCCCAACTTCCCAAGAATCCTCAGGGCCTGTCCGGGCCTGTAATGGTACTGCTTTACCTTTGCTACTAAAATGGATTAATACTTGTGTCCTTGAAAACAACCATGAGGCTACAGTGTAAATAACTTGCATCATTCTAGTAATTAGACAACTGTAAACGTTATGTTCATTATATTGTGGAATGCTAAATCAGATCAGTGAATCTTTTGTGAACACCGGATTACATTCGGTGCAGTGCAGTGTACCGTACTTATACCGCCATTTTCCACCGTAGATGATTTCTTGCAAATTAAATTAATAATCCTGGATTTGTGGTAAAACTTCTCTGTTCTCTTGTCTAATTTCATGCCTATGTACGTCGGTCTTTACTGCTGGTTGTGTAGGAGGGAATGGAGGGCTAATGAAAATTCCGTATACTCCTTAAGAAAGTGTTACCACATCCTCGGGATATCGTGGATGTTGGTGTAAACAAGTAGGGCAGCAGATATCATTGCATTTTACTCATATCCTAATTGTATTTTGGTTTAAAATAATGTAGTTCTTGGAGGTGATACGACAGAAACGATCTAAACATTCAGAGTGAATGCATTTTTACCTAACCGGAAACAGTTTATAGAGGACTGCGTGTTATTGCATTAGGGATTTCAGAGATGAAAAAGACAAGTGTCTGTTTTATTTTAGGATTTGTATGGTTTATCTTTATTATTTGTATAATGAAGTAACAAATGCACAATTGATCAACAGTTTATTATACCTTTCTTTATTACACTGCCCCTGTTTCTACGCTAATGCGTCATCTTCAGGGAACTCGTAGTCAGTACCTGCTAAGTTACGTAAGAATCTGATTTCTGTATTGGTGATATATTATAAAAACTTTGCATATATTTGTTGTTAATATTTAAAATCATTAAATATGTTAAAAGAAGGGCAGTGTAATAAAGAACAGTAGAATAAATTGTTGATCAATTGTGCACTTATTGGTTCATTATGCAGACAAGTGCATAGTTTAAAACTTTTTTTCTTAAAATTGTAGTACAAGAAAGCTATGAATAAAAAAGTGTTGCTCATTTCTTCCAGATAAAGGAGGAAAATCGTGAACAAGGAAAAACTTCGAACAGTCACATATTCTCAGTCCTGATGATAGATTTTCTGGGTTGATGATATTGATAAATATCATATTATAAATTCAGAGTTGGCCTCTGAGGGATGCAGTTGCGTCTCTAGTATAATGGTAGGCGATCGTAATGCTGAATACATCAATGTTTCTACTTTGTTTTTGAGGAAAAGTAAATGAAGTTAACACAGACAATCCCTGAGGAATATAACAGGCGGTTACCATGAGCTTCTCCACCTGAGTGTAGTCTACTCATACTAGCGTAGTGTGTAGCCTTGGGAAGCCAAAATATACACTTAGTATGTAGACTGATGCTGTGGCCTTAGAAAGGTGGAGGGTTTGATTGTTGGCTGAGTTATACAAGTTTTTGTTACATTTCCTTAGTATGATAAAAGGTAAAGGTAAAGTGATCCCGTTACAGGCCCGGTGTGGCCCAGAGAGTGGGTAGAGGTATAGCTCTACTCTTCCATGACCGCGGCACTAGAAAGGGTGAGTGGTCAGCAGCACACCCCGGCCTACTTTACCCCCGGGAAAGACCCGGTACCCATTTTACAGGAGGCTGGGTGGACCCCAGGTTCGGTCTGACGGGCGGAGAATCTCGTTCCCACCGGGATTTTTTTAAATTACAACTTTATTGATCCTTCAGTACACAAATACAATGGTGCATGGAATATATCTCAGTCAAATATTGTTAACGGACTATTGTCCTTGTGTTCGAATTGCATTTTTCGTTTGTTACTCTAGGTCCTTAGGAGAACGTCGTTATAGTGGCGACGTCATCGGTCGGAGAAGTCCTTGCAGGTATGGTACTGTGACTCAATTATCCTGCAGCTAGAGGGAACACAGTATCTCTAGGCGATGTGTGTCGGAGATTATTGTATCTCCAAGTAATTCCCAACTTTTGTTTGCCGGCGATTTGTTTGATATGCTTTCCATCGGGTACGCCTCATGAAATCAGCGTAGTCGATGGTCGATACTCGGTGCCAGTGTTGTGTACGGTAATATATCATGTAGGCGAGGATCCACAAAATTGCCTGGTGCATCTGTGGTGCTCAAAAGTGAAAACTCGGACGGACGGTCCACTCCGGTTGAATGTACTTCGGGACCATGCGAAGGATGATCGCTATTCTGGAACGGGTCCACCTCTAAATGTCGGCCCCTTCGCTACACTCAGTCAGTCTGTGAATCAGAGTGTCTACTCGACCGCAATGTTGGCAATTGTTCGTGGTACTTCGTTGTATCTTGGCTAGTCGGTCGTTGGTCGGCATGAGATCATGAATAATCATAAACCAGGATGCTTTAAGTTCCTCCGATGACCATACTGCATGTAAGTTCCCCCACACCTTGGACCACGGGGTGGTAGGGTGTTGTGTCATGATCCGTACGTCCCGTGCCCCTTTCAGTGCCAATGCCATACTGTGTAGTGAGGCGTAGATACGTGTGCGGAAGCATCGGGGGACCTCATCGTGTTCAGGAGGCGTAATGTAGGCCATGTTGACGGTGTACACGTACCGGTAAGCTAGTTTAGTGGGGAACTTTGTGGCATGCGGTGGGTTTGCCTGCCTGCCAGTGAGGTTCCAGGTCTATAACCATGCTGCAGTCACCGTTCCATTCCGTTGGCCTTGCAGGTACATACGATATAGGAGAAGCGCCATACACTTCGTCTCAATATCCGGCATCTCCCATCCTCCCATTTGTGTTGGTCGTTGTAGTGTTGATACAGACACCCGGAAGGCTGTTCCTCTCCAGATATACCATTTAATGGCGGTTGTCAGTTGTTGTGTGTATGTGTTTGGGGCCGACAAGATTGGGCGGGATACCAGATTTTGGACAGGAGAAAAGTGTTGACATAACACAACCGTGTTGCCAGGCAAGGGCCCCGCGTGTAGGCTCGCTTTACCTGCGCTCGCGGCTTCCCTGTTAATCGTGCCCAGGTGTTTTTCATCTTTTGCTCAATTGTGCCCCAGAAAGTGACGCCTAATATGGTCACATGGGGAAGATATGCGATCTCCAAGACGGTCTCCTGTGTACACCAGCTTCCTACCGCGAGGTCCTTAGATTTTCGAGGGTTGAGGCGGGCACCTGATGCTCGTTCATATAGGTGGATGGCTTCCTCTATAATGGCGAAGTCAGCAGCAGAGGTCACAAAAATGATCACGTCATCGGCATAAGCCACCACCTATGTGGGGCGTGTGCGGCATTCTATTTTTATACCTCGTAGTTTTAGGTCCAGAAGGCGAAGGAATTGGTGGAGACACATAGTATAGACGGCCATACTCATCGGACACCACTGCCGCACTACGCAGCGAATTGGTATGGGTCCGTACTGATGGCCATTTATCTGAACTGAGGACGTAGCACCTTCATACATCCTCTTGATAAAGGCGTTTGCAATGCCGTATCCCTGGAGTGTTTGAAACAGGTAATTGTGGGCGATACTATTGAAAACATATTTAAAATCAAGGGAAAACACCCGTAACGGTATCCTGCTTTCCTCATACGCGATGATGTCACGTAGCGTTGCCACCGCGTCAATGATCGTATTTCCGGAGACCCCACAGAATTGGGTCTCCATTAGATGATCTGCCAACATTGGACGCAAGCGTTGTGCGATAATACGAGCAAGAATCTAGTAGTCAGAGTTGAAGAGTGTGATGGGGCGGTAGTCTTCTGATGTTTGTTTCCCTTGCGCTTTCGGCAGGCAACTATCACACCTCGTTTTTGTTGCTGCGATGTGTTTCTTGCCCAGAACATTTGGTTGATGACCCCACACTGGTCGTCTTTTATGATTGTCCAGTTGTGTGAATAGAATTCGCGGCCTGGTCCATCGTTCCCAGGTGCCTTTTTCCGCCCGCCCGCTTGTATGGTTCGGTATATCTCCGTTGGCTCAAATGGCGACTCGAGCATTCCCTCATACGAAGTATGCTGCTCGCAGCGGACTACCTCCACCAATTTTTCCACGCTGGCATCGTTCACCTCTATTCTGTCGCACATGTTCCGTAGAAAAGTTGTAAGAGTCTGTGCTATTCCGCTCGGTGTCGTATGCACCTGCCTGTTCCATCTCTCAATATATGGTCCGCTCTGCACGCCGCCGTTTCGTCTGAAAGATGTGGTATATCGTCGGCTGGTCTCAATCTGGTCTATCAGCATCATTATTGTCATCAAGAATTTTCTGTGGCCTTCTGCTGTGCAGTCGCAAAATTTTTGCTTTTAGACGGTTTAAAGCAGGTAACGTTTGGTCGCTGTGGCCCGTTCTCTGCAGTACATCATATATATGCATTCGTATGAATGATTCTCCATCACACAGTGGTCCCTTCGGCGCTCGGCTTGTTCACGTTGGTATAGTTGTCGTATTTTTTTTACAGAGGCGGTCCCACCACATTGTTAGGTTAGGAAAGTGCCCTTTCTGCCGTTGTAGTTGTCCCAATAGAGTTCTCAACATCTCCGTGCATGCGTTCTCAGTTATTACAGCGCTGTCCATTTTCCATAGCCCGCGTCCTCTCCGCGTAATTGGTAGGTCAATTGATATTAGTAGACATACGGCGAGGTGATCAGTAAACGGTGCTACAATGGCCTCCACGCCCAGTTTCCTCTCGAGTAGTTCTCGTGTGGCGTAAATTCGGTCAATCCTGTTTGCTCCGGACGCGGAATAGTGAGTGTAAACTTTGCGTGTGGGGTTGCCCTGCCAAGTGTTTTTTAATGCAAGGCCATGCACCAATTCCACTAATGTTTGCCTGTAGGTGAAGCCGCCGGTAGTGTCCGAAGCCTCCAACATACATTTGAAATCCCCATCCACTAATATATGGCCCGTTTCACCAGTAAGCAGATAAGGCAGTTCACTAGTGAAGAAACGCTCGCGTTCCTGCTTTATCGCTCTGCCAGATGTGGCGTACACATTAATTATCCAGATCTCTCTGAATTTGGTTGCCATAGTGCGTCCAGGCGAACTCATAATGATATTCTCTTGATTAATTCCATCCCTCGCGACGTTGGCGGTAGCACTTCTATTGGCGCCGATGTTATATTGTGTGGTGTATCCCTGTAAGTCATTGAGGACGTGGTAGTTGACCTCTTCTACTAGGAGGATGTCTATATCTTGGCGCCTGAGTAATGCGTCGAGCATCGCTATTCTCGTGGGAGATGTCGTGCCATTTATGTTTAAAGTGACAAATTTGATTGAGGCCATCAGGTCGAACTGCGGAGGGGAGTGGGCGAGGGGTCGACGATGGTTTCTATACTTTGTCCTCATTACGTTGCGCTACTCTCATTCTACTCCTCGTCCGTTTCCGTCGTATTGCAGCGCTTTTTTTCCAATTTTATCTTTTTATTTCGGGATGGGGTTTGTCCCGGATCGTCCGTTTTAGGGTCTTCATCCGGAGGGTTGGTTGCGCTGTCCGCGGGCACTGCGTCCTCGTTGTCTAGCCCGTCTGTACCTCCGACGTCTGTCACCATTTCCTGTCTGGTGCCTTCTTCTCCCTGCGTGCTTGCATGCAGGGGTTGCACAGTCTGTTTGGTTGGCCTATCGTCAAGTGCCGTCATTTCTTCGTCCACGGTTATCACTTCTTGGGGGTCAGTACAGGTTGTGAAGTCGACTGGGTTTGCGTCCTCGTCCTGGGGCGTCAGATCATGCCTTCGTTGGTGAGTGGGTCCTGTTGTTTCCCATCAATATCTAGCGGAGCGTTTGTGGGCTTCAGGTCGTCGACAGTAGATGAAACTCCCGATGCCTGGTAATGCGATGCGCTCTGGGGGACCACCTCAATTCGATTGTCAACAGTGCCATGCCGGTTGTGGGCGCCTTTGGCCGCGACATGGGCCGATGTATTGGGGGTCGAATCTGATGTTACCATACTTCCTCCACGCCTTCTGGGGCATGCCTGATTTATATGTCCACTGTCCCCACACCCGTAACATGTAACCTGCTGGCCGTCATAAGACGGTAATGCTCTGTGCCCTGCAATGTTCATTTTGGACGGAAGGTGTTTGGCCAATTTCATCACGTTCACTTTAACCCCGTTAGCTACCTTATAGTAGTATGCTTTAGGCCATATTTCATCCTGGATCGAGACAATTTCCCCATATGATGCTAATGCTGCTCGAATGGATCTTTCAGTCACTTCTGGGGGCAGGTTGGCAATTCGAATACGCCGCGTTACCATGCTGGCCACCTCTAGACGTACTATTGATATTTCCCTGTCACATGTCTGTGTTCAGCACTCCCATTCGTAGACTGCAGAATGTGCTGTATGTTTATGTCATCTACGAATTTCAGAAATACGTGTCTTTTTATCCCATCAATCTGTACCATAGTTAACGATTGTTCCGATACCTGCAGCTGGTCATGAATCTATTCATATATTTCATAAACTGAAATACGTGGACTAGTAGGGTAAAAAATACATAACATTGTATGTTGTCGTTCTGCCATGGTCGTCTGTTTAAGCACTACACCACACTTTGTAAACACTCGACGGACTCAGCTATTACTTTCACTGCACTTCGCAACGTAAACAATACAACACACACCGACAACCTTTCTCCTTGCCTGCTCGTTGTAGACTGATACGATCCCGGACCGTCCAGTCCGTAGTCAGTCGCTATACCGACTGAGCTACCCGGCCCACTATATGATAATACTGTAATAAATTAAGGACAGAATTTGTCGAGTGTGTTTAGGTCAGTCTGTTTATTAACGCTTTGTACAGTTGTTTTCTGTAAGTTATTTAATCCAATACCTTGTCATAGACAACTCACCGTGTTTCTTCACCGTATATCTGTAAGTTGGTATCACTCATACCAAAGTAGGATCTCCTATCATAAGTTAGATCGATACTGGTATCCATTTATCAGCCCTTTTTCAAACTGCACAATACTTCCGGTTTCTTATTCAATTAGTATGCTGTAATTAACGTGGAATCTAGAGGAAGGCATCTTGGTTTTGTCGGCAGCTGAGACTAGGTCAGCTGTAGGCCATCAGAATACCCCCAAGTGAGAATGAAATGTTTGAACTGAGTGGAAATTTTGTATGTATTTTTATTGGAACTGTTATTATAAATTCTGATAGGGAAAATTTGTTAATTATAAGACAGGACAGGCGTGTGTGGATAGACATGTAATACTTAGTGGAGGACAAGTGTATTTTAACTTAGCCAGGAACCTAAAATACATATTAGTTTCCGAGAACATTTTGTTGAAATCTCATAATTCGTTACCAATTTGCATGTTTCTTTTGTGTAGTTGCTCTGTAAACTACGTAAAGTTAATTGGTTTACTCTGGGGAAAGTGTTGTGTCCTTTGCTTGTGACCAGTAACCATGTATTCCAGACAAAGTACACTGGACTGAAGTGCAGTCGAGTTTTGAGCGTCTAACATAATATGGTCTACAGTTACCTGTTCTGTGTGGTTAGCGCTCTGATTAATTGTGGCCTAAGTTTGTTGCAAGCTAAACACCTAGCAGATGGCGGCCTGTGGGCAGAAGGTAATGCTGGATAGAGAGAAACACACGTTTTTACAGTAGCTATATGTTTTCCTAATACCGTCGTAGGAAGTGTTATCGGACTGCTTCCACGGTGTACAGGTCAACTACATTACCTTCCGCAAACGACGGCAGTTTGCTAGTACAGGCAACTCGTCCTGCTGCAGAACAGCCGAACGCCATGCAATTGCGAAAGTCCAACCCCAAGCAGAATGTGTCCCCGCTGGAAAGCTGTATTTTTCAGCAGGGTAGTTCAACGTTTGGAATACAAGTCTCAAGTCAGTAAAATGTTTTATTAACCAATAAGCACGACCATTCCAATCTCATATACTGGTTTTCTTCTCCACTACTACTTGTTTCAGCTGGCTACATCTGATATCATCAGACCTACGAAATGATGGCTGAGGTAGCATTCCGAAACATCTAGTAGTTGTGAATAAAATCAATATATATTAAATCTGTATAATTTTGTTTATCGGTTAATGAAGCACTTTAACGATAACAGTGCACATTGTGGCGATGTCACCTTAGATCTCAAAACATTGTCTAGATCCCTGCCTGTCCTAGAATCTCTAGACCTCCACGTTGACAGTGGTGACTAAATACAGTATTGTGACCTCACACTGTTATAAAACCTGAGGAAATTCATGTAAAGTATGAGATAAAAAAAATGACGCGTTGTGTAGATCACGTGATGTACTGATTCGGATGACCCTTCCAATAATGCATCATAACAGTCACCTCCAGGGTGAGATATAATAAAACAATATAAACTAGTCATGATGTAATTCATACTTGAAATTTCCCTTTCTTCACAAGTTCAGCAGTGTATTATTAGCGAGGAATATATGCTACTCAAATTTAAAAAATTTAACGTTTTCTGCCTTTTGACAATAATGTTCGTAGGAAGCTAAAATTAATTATTTACTTAATTAATTATAGACAAAATATTCAAGAGGGAGTACTTCCAGAAATAGTCCATTGTCCAGGGCCTATATTATTAATTAAAACAGAACAAGAGTTAAAAACACCTTGATACCTTCTCTGTGCAGTTTGACTATGCAATACATTCCTCGGTGAAACTTTATAATTCAAGAATTGGGAAAGTTTGACGGTATAAAGATACCGACGTACAGCACTTTCTGTTTGAAAGGTTGGTAAACTAAATGAGTATCGAATTTGCCGGTACGGCTAGTATAATTCCGGTATACCACTGAAATGCGGAAATTACTTATCTCCTCTACTGTAATGTAGAAAACACGTAAACATTTTTCATAAAAGGATTACTTTATGTTATACAAAAATCGTATTGCGTGTTGGCTAAAATACCTACAGTGGATATCCGGTGCTAACCCAGCTATTTGAAGTGTGTGTTTGAGGGAGACAGGGAAAGAGGATACCAACGTGAAATATGTTCCACAGCATCCAATTAAATGTAAGTTCAAATTATCACAGTTTAAGGTGGTTATCCCGTTGTGTGCCATATTCCTGTACAACGCGACTAATTTTTTGTGTTCTTAAACCCATATGTTTTGACCCACATCGCTCAGCTTCAGGAAAAATACGTGTAACACACTTGATTGTCAGAATACATTACTTTCCGTGAATACTGCGATCTGAGTCAACAAATTTATTACAGTCTCACATTATGTGTTAAAATCCTTCTTAAAAGAATCATTAAAAGCAAGTGGTGTAACGTATTGTCGCCACGCGATGTGCCTGAATTGGAAGACATGACGTCTGTTGTTATATCCCAGAGATACAGCAACCTCGTTATCAGGCTGCAGGTATCTGTGCTTGGTGTTGCAAGTGTGGCAGTTTTGTTTCGACTTAATTTATGCCTTCGACATTTTTCCTTATTCCTTGCCCATTAATTATGTCATTGTGTTTCGCTAATAATTTACCCACAGGCAAGCCTCTTGTCAAAGTTTTTTAATTTTCTCCTTCAATTACTACACTATGAAATCTTGGTGTCCCTTGTGACTGTATCTTAGGGACATCACTATAGATATTAATTCTGTCCGAATTTCCGTATGTAACTCCAGTTTTGTTCTGTTTGCAGGTGATTTAAAATTCTTCCTTGACCCTAGGAATGTTGAGGACTGTAAACCATTGAAGTTCCATTTCGACGGTGTTCAAAATTGGGGCTTGGACAAAGGCATGAAACAGAATGTAAACAAAACTACATTTACACTTTTTACTCTCAAAGCAAATGGCATAAATGTCGATTGTAAATTAGACTGTACTCATATTGCTCGTTATCAGTGTGTAAAGAACATCGGTTCATTGTAGACACCGTAGCTCCATTTCCTAATCATGTAGACCATACAGTTAAGCAAGCTTTAAAAATGTTATGGTTCATCCGTTATGTTAC
>Ga0131853_10028062_pt1 | contig 10088 bp, 9 predicted proteins | sample TergutLab28metaG_FD_92764 | JGI IMG/M metagenome (GOLD analysis project Ga0131853, IMG submission 92764) | Labiotermes labralis P1 segment gut microbial communities from Petit-Saut dam, French Guiana - Lab288 P1 (version 2) (version 2) | ecosystem: Host-associated > Arthropoda: Insects >... | reverse complement strand
CCGAAACATGTAGTTGTCCATTATATAGTCATTAAATACACCTCATGTGACACAGTTGTGTTTGACTACATACAATTTTCCAAGTTTCACACACACAACGGGGATGACACACTTCCTAGATTGTTGTATATAAAGTTTAATGTGTGTTCACAACTCAAATTGTGAGATACTGCACACAGTTTTGCTTATTAATTCTGTACATTGTTTTTGCAGGAGTACAGAAAGCATTCCTGTTTCACTGCTGAGGCCCAGCCATGTTGCTGAATTTGTTGACAGATTTGATGAGCTTCAGAGAAGGCTTGGGTTAAGTTTGCCTACATCTCCACCTTGAATTCAGGTGAACTTGCCATTTTGCTAGTCACATATTCAGATAGTTCCAACTGGTCTTTCTTGTGAAGTTAAGACCAAGTCAGTGGTAAGAGATGCCAGTTAACCCTTTAAAGATGAAAATTAACCTGAAGCTGCATTGAAAGATTCAGTTCATGCAGTACAGGGAAATAATTGCTGCCTGTTCTAACAACCACACAAAACACATAAATGTGTTCTGTGAGCAGGGTGCATGATCTGGCAATACATAAAGTAACCACCAGGCTGTAAAGGGTTAATGTTGCTTAGATAATATCTTTGTATGCCAACTTCTTCATTTGGGGATGTGGCAGTGAATGTTACTAAATAAAGAAAAGGTCACCATTTGTAAAAAAAAATGACACATATAATTTTCTAGAAGCATTTTGTGAATGAGGATTGCCACTAATTAATAACAACTCTGCTTGGTATTTTCTGAAATTGAGCTAAGGTTTAGTGTATACATTTTCATTTTACGTACTGTCTTTAATAATTTATTGGAGAGCATCCTGTTGTGCCTTTATCTCTTTATTTTTATATATATGTGAGTTAACTTTATTGTGAATGTACCAAGTGCCATCTACAGAAATAGAGGAACACATTTAATAGCTGCTCCTCATGTTTCTTCATTCCATGTGAACATCTGCGTTGTGAGTTGTAAGTGTAGTCCATTTGGGCTTCAGAATTTTAAAGCAGACAGTAACAGATCTCTTGGGTAATATGAGGATCAAATAGAGGCACACTTCTAGTCTGTGGCCTGTTGGTGGCATATACTTGTGCTGAAACACATAGCCAAAGATATTAATGATCAGTGTTGGACTGGAATTGCAGCACTACGTGAATCTTGTTTTACGTACACAACAGGATGTCTCATACCGAGATGCCAGGATCATACCAGGACTTTGTGTCACATTATGTATAGCGATTTCACTCATAGCTATTGCATTTGTGATATCCGTGACATGAGAAGCTTAACTTTACAGACAGACAGTCTTCCCACAGTGGGTACCAGAATTCTCGATTTAGTAGTTTACAGGGAAACTTTGCTCTGTACTGTCACAGTTGATACTGTTGGACTAGAACATATTTGCTGTTGCAGTGAAAGTCTGATTAAGAGATGTGCTGTACAAGCTCATGGACATGTGAATTTCACAAATATTGCTATCTGACACACAGGGGAATGTGCTGTTACAGGTGTAGGTAACGGCAAGTCATTATGGATTAAATTGTATTGTATATTAGCCAAGAGAACGTGTACAGTGCACCACACACAGACAACCATTCATGCTCACACACACACACACACAAGCACATTAACGTGCTTACATGTTTTAAGTCAGTAATTCTCAAATATCTTGAAGCAAAGTTACTTTGACATATTAAAACTTTTTTTAAATATGAACTTCATAGTCTGAAACAACATTAAATGTCATTCTAACATAACTATGTTTTATTCAGTACCTATATGTTTTGGTCCAGAGATCAACAATCATCATGCTAGATATAGAAGTCACTGACAACTCATTAATTATGATACAATATAGTTGATTCAAAATGTCAACTTCCTTTTGACACTATAGCTTTTTCTCAGCTGTAAGTGTTGTTACACTTGTATCTATATCATCTTTGGTGTCAAGAGGCAGTTGGAGTTTCCAGTGACCTGTGTATGAACCTAGCCAAGTGGCATGCATTGATCATAGTCAGTACACTTGAATGGAGAATAACAGAGGATTTACCTCTGGTGGTCATATATTACTGAAGAATTTAAGCTGCAACTTTTCCCATACCACAAACAGTTATGAGAGCTAAACATAGCTGCTGCTATTGGAAAGTACTTGACTACATGTCTGTCAAGCAACCTGACAGGGATAAGCATAGACCTACTGTTAATGCTGAAGTGTTATTTGTACATCATTCTGTAAGTGAATTGTTACAGGCAAGAGAACAAAACAAGTTCTGCAGTCTTCCGTATGATAACTTGGAAGTAAAAAAGAGGTTCTTGGCAAAAACAAAATGCCATTTGATTCATAGGTTTGTAGTCTACTTAACTGACTGACAGTAACTTGCTGTAATTATATTACACCCTGTGAACGCTGAATGGTTTAAGTTACCAATCCTGATGTAGCATATCATGTACTACAGTAGTGCAGTATTTTGTCACATGTCTCAACTGTTGCATATTGTTTTATTTCTTTAAACAGACGCACTTATGTACCAACACATCACACTAAATATAATGGTGGTACCCCTGTACATTTTTCACAACAGAATGTGATGAGGTTGCAGTTGGCAACAATGTAGTAGATCTCTTAAGAGATTCACTGTCATGAACTGTATATGTGTGAAGTTTCGTGAACTGTAGAGTGTTCATTCTTTTAGTCATGGATGCATCCATGCAGTATCCATCCTGAAGGTGACTGAATGTGCAGTTCTTGGGGGTGTCTTTGTAAAAATGACAGCAGATAGTGTGTGGGTGGAGGTGGCTTGATTGCTTAGGGGTGCACCATGATGCTAACCAGTATGCTGCATTAGTGAAAAATGAATTTTCATTCCTGCACACAGCCAAGTCATGAAAGGTGTTTCAAGGTACTGAATGCCAGTTGTGAAGGTGTAAGGATTAGTATTGATGATGTCCTTGCTGACTCGACAGAGTGGGTGTTTTTAGTTTGACTAATGTACCCTTCTTGTGATTTCTATATTCCTAAGTGAAAAACTTAATTAATTCTCCAATCATCGTTAACTTCATTTCCCAAAGTATTATACATCTATGCATGTGTGTGTGTGTGTGTGTGTGTGTGTGTGGGGGGAGGGGGGTGTAATATGTGCCTTCAGAATTCACTTGCTTCTACTCATGTTCTTACTGTAACGTCCAAACTACAGCAAGTTAATTTTTGTAGTTTCAGCATTATGTTCCCAGAGAGAAATTATATGACTGATACAACCCAGTTTGTTTCAGATTTAGTTCAAATATTATTTTGGTTCTTTTTGAGACATTGTGCTTGATTTGTTGATTGACTGGCAGTTTTTGTAGCAGTCATGCTGTCTTAAATGCTGTGTAGTTATGGACCTGCAGAAATATAAGTACCTTCTGCAGCAGTAATATGGTGTGTTGCAGTCATTGTTGACAGTAAGGCTGAAGTACAGATACAGACATGAACCAACTGAAATATCGATTTGGCTCGTGTGAAGTTGAGGCTTTTATGTGGTAAAATTTGATTCAAATTCCCACTCCGTAAATAAGATTGAGCGTATATTTTATAATGAGCAACACTTTGAAGGTTACAGCAAGAATACAAACAATTTCCAAAGTCCACTGACATACAGTTACAAGAATGGTTAGTGTCTTACGTGCTGCAGAACATAGCTATATCTGCCCAGTCCTGTTCAGTAGAGTGTCTTGCTATTCCATTAAGTCGCTATTACCAAAGTGTGAAGAATATTATTGTTAGAACAGAATGTGAACAATCCCAATACAGGTTGTGTATATAATGTACGTTATTCTGTAGACTTCAGCGATAAATACTGGTGCTTTAAAAAGAGCTGGATGACAGCCTAAATTTTACTGTAGTATATTTCAGTTGGAATATCCATTTCCTGTTGGCTTATGTGGCCATAAACTGTAAATTGTGAAAGGATATACATTTATTCTGAGAGTAATTTGTTGTAATTTCAATCATGGATCCTATGTGACATTAAATTCACATCCATGTTTTCCACATTTCCTCATTTGCACCTAACTGCAGTTTCCTTCATGGTGTTAGAAGCACTCACAGAAGTTTTAATGGGCAATTGTATAGTAATCACACATTGACTGGTAAAGTTACCTGTTTGAATCATGTATGTATAAATATGATATTGTTAACAGATTTTATGACTAGTTTTAGAATTACTCTGTAACAGATTCCAAGTTGCACAGTGTCCCATATTTGATACATGGCATCCCCCAAGATCAAGGCTGTTGTTTCCTCATGTTTGTGCCAAACATTGCCCTGGACTTCATTATAGGTTGAGTTTTCTACATGCTGAGCAGTCTGTGTTGTTTCTTGTATACCTGTTAACAATAAGGAATACCTTACACAGTTGGCCTTGAAAAAGGAAGTGTACATTATTTATACTGTGTCGGACATGTGGACAATTGAGGAGTCACACTTTCCAAAAAATTTGAAGCAAATAACATTTCTGATGTGTGGTTGACCGTGCATCGTAATTCAGTGTGGATAAGAAACCAACTAGATGTCACTTTTGTGTTATCCTTTATTTCTCCTTTACAAGTAGCTCAACATGTTTCGGGCAACCATGTGCCCATCTTCAGGAGCTGACGACTGCGTAGTGTTATCGCTACATGTTGGTGTTGTGCCATGGCTGCAGGAAGGCTGTCAGAACCGGTTAGCAGGTAGTGTGTCCATTGAGGAGTTCGTAGCACAACGTGCTACAAACAGCCACAGCACAACACCAACACGTGGCGATAACACTACGCAGTCGTCATCTCCTGAAGATGGGCACATGGTTGCCTGAAACATGTTGAGCTACTTGTAAAGGAGAAATAAAGGATAACACAAAAGTGACATCTAGTTGGTTTCTTATCCACACCAAATAACACATGTTTAATTTTGGCTGTGTTCCATGTTGTAGGGTTCCTGTATGCAGTATAAGTGTTTGTATCCACAGTAATGAATGCTTATTTCTTCCTGAAGGCAACACAATTTGGATAATATGAGGTTTTAGGAAAGATGTTATGTTAATGGAAGTTGTATTTAATAGCTTTTATTGAAGTAAAGTAGCCCCAGAGTTTGGGAACTTAAATATTTGAGATTTTGAACTTTTATGTTTGACAGATTTCATACCATTATTTCATCTTATGATTTGTTCCACCAAATCAGGATGAGACCACAAGGCTGGTAATTCAGCTCCCCCCACTCCCCTGCTGTTGCATAGATCTCTCCCAGCTCATTAAGTAAGGTTTATTGCCTTCATGCTGCTCAAAACTAGTCTCTGCTTTCATCATTAAATGATCTTTATGCTTTCAAAAGGTGTTTGTGTTTTGTTTAAAAAACTTTCTTGCTTTTTATGCTTCTTCAGTTATTTTGATATTTTTATTCCTGACATTATGCATGGACAGTGCATTCCCATCTTCAACACGGATTTATCAGCCCCAGTTAATCATGAGCATCAGGACTGTACTTGATGCTTGGCTTAGTTGTGTGTGACATCTTACTGTCTCACAGCAAGTAAATGCATTTAAGTACTCTCACATAATCAGATCTTATTGATGGAGGATGAGCAGGTTTCTAATTCAGCTTTAATAGCAATTAGAGTCTTTATTGAGTTCCTCATCCTTACTCTGGCAGGATTCTGAGACACTACTTTGCTCAAATCTTCTCAGTGTTACTGTTCAAATTGTAATCGGCTACCTACTGGCATAAATTGCCTCAGCACCAAAACTTTTACTGTGATATTTTACAGGGCATAAAATTTCACTTAGTATATGGAGGTGAGGGGTCAGCTTGTGTTCAGACCACTTGACACCGGCAAAAAGGTTTATGGTACGCATTGCATGGAAGGCTGGTTGGCTCTTAGAACTGTTCTGTAGATGAAGTGAGAAATGCCAACACCCCTACTGGGACTACCTAGCTTTTGGACATGTCCATTTTCTTGTGTTCCATATATACAAAATGGAAATAAACATACCGAAATTACACTTTTCTGATTGAGCGGACATGGAACTGAAAACTATCTCATACAGAGCACTTAACTCCTGTTCAAAGTCCCTTGAGGGATGCTTGGAACACAGTACTTACTGATGCACATTTCTGTGTCTCAGTGTTCAGCTTCATAGCTTACCTCTCTGGCATGCAATATTGGATACAGGTAACGCCCTTTCTTTATGGCATCCTCTTTGATTTCATCAGCATACTTAAGGTAAGACTTATCTTCTTCTACATACAGTTTCATTGTCTGTTTTACAAGCTCCTCTTCTTCTTCACGGTCTCTCCTAATATGCTCTTCTCTCTCTTTCTGCAACATTACAATAAAGTGCTTTCATTACACACACAAATCGTATTTGTTTTCCAGCCTTTTGGTATGCAGCTGTTAATTTAGTAATAAACCTGTGAGATTTGAGGTTTCACAGAAGTGACAATGAAGATGCTGTCTTTTGGAATATGACGCCATCTAGTTTGGTTGTTAACCAACATTCTTACCTTCTGCCCTGAAGATGGGGGCAGGACTTTCCTCCAAAATTGTCTGTCAGCTACAAGGCATCTCCAGTCTTTAGTCACTCATCCCCACTACAATGGGCTTAAAAAAACAAGAAATGGTACTGAAATATGCCTCTGTCTCTTTTCCCCAGCAATTCTCCAGATTTGCATGCAGTCAGAACTGACATATGACATGTGTTTGGCATACACGGGATGGTGATGGTGATGGTGATGTTATTACGATGGATTGTACAAGAAGAAAAGTGTGAAGGTATAGACTGGGTTCAGCAGGCTCAGAGTAGGGCACAGTGGTAGGCTGTTGTGATATTGGCATTGAACATTCAATTCCATAAACAGCACAGAATTTGTTGGCCAGTTTACTTGCTACCAGTTGCATGGAATTTGTTCATCACATTTATAGCCAGTGCCTTCCTATTGTCAAAGAGACCCATCCTCTTTATACAGTGTTACATGTCTGTTAAAGCAATAACATTATGGATGCAGTTCAAGCACTTCAGAAAAAGATTTTTAAAATACTTTTGGATTCTAAAAGCTTGTAGCAAAAAAATGTTCAATATTCCATTTCACATATACAGTACAAGCTGTAGTACCCCCATACCAAAAGTTTGGTCTGTACTTCTGTGGAGTGCATATAGATTCTGACATACTGGCAGAAACACAAACTTACAATCTGTTGTTGGTAAATCTTTCGATATTCTTCAATGGTTTTGATATATTTTTCATGTTGCTCTTTGTAAAATCTGCAGTTAATTTCATTCTCCTTTAATCTCTGCATCATTTCCCTTTTTCTTAATTCTTCTTCATCTTTCTTGGACTGTGCTTTCTGCTGCAAGAATTCTTCATAAGCTTTTTTCCTTTCCTCTTTTAGGTACTGCTCATATGCTAATTTCTTCATCCTCTTCTTCTCTGCTCTGATTTACAGAATAAATGAAGATGTGTGAATGATACAGAAAATGACCATTTATTACTTAATGATGTTTGGCACAGACATACTTTATTCACCCAAATATAAGATGACCCCTTCACAGCAGTCTTCATTTTTCAGGACAACAGCTGTAGACTAACGAACATCTGCAACTTTATATGCAGTTGCAAGGCACCCTTTTTTTGTCAAATAATGCGTTTAAAAGAGTCTCATATATGTGGCTAAATATGGTATACAAAGCAAATATTAAGTTACAACCAGCATCCCTCTTGTATGTATCTCGTTTTGTATCATTTTACCATACATGAAAAGGAACATGATGGATTGTAACCACCAGTAGCTTAACACTGAATAGGTCCAGTAGAATCACTTCTATTATCAACCAACAACTGCACTTAAATAACTTTCACATAAAACACTTAAAATCACTCTGACATGTTTTGATCTTGTCAGATCATCATCAGGGAACTTGGTTGTTCCTTGCTAAAGTTATATTGCAATATTCACAATTTAATTCAAATTGTGAATATTGTAATATAACTTTAGCAAGGAACAACAAAGCTCCCTGATGATGATGTGACAAGATCGAAACATGTCGGAGTGTTTTAAGTGTTTTTAAAGTGTTTTATGTGAAAGTTATGTAAGTGCAGTTGTTGGTTGATAATAGAAGTGATTCTACAAAAATGCACGGTGCAACAATAAGATTTATAGGTCCAGTAGAATTAAAAATCATGAAACCTCCCCAACTTGATGATGGTAATAAATGCTGCCGTAAAGATCATGCTGTTGTGTAAATTGCTAAATTAGATTTTCAGACTGCATTTCTTTTTATTAACATAGAGCCTTACCTAACCTCCTTTTCTGCAGCTGCTGTCTGCATTAACGTGTTGTCGTAATTTCCGCTTCTCTGCTCTAACTTTACCAGATTATCTGCGATATGTTCCTTCCTCTTAAAAGATCCATTTCGCACCTGCAGGAGACATACAACAGTAATTGCAGTAACTATCTCTTTAAGATATAATGCCAGTTTCAAGGAACGATAAATATGTAATTCTTTACACTAGACATTATAAATGTGTCTTGCAGTTTTAAAGTAGTACCTCGTGACATCAAAGTGGTGGTTCAGCACTTCTCAGAAAGACTGCTTTGCTGTTCCATAGATTGTTAGTTCCACAGAACTTATCATCATCATACACATTCCTTACTTCAGAGCAGTTTAGCTGGTTCACAAAACAGTATGGCTCTCACAGACAAAACACTTCTTAAATCACTCTTCTGCCAATAACTTCCTAACTATATGGCATGTATTAAGTATTACTGCTTAATGCATTAGAATGCATACAGCAAGGCAGAGATTTAGTAGTTTCATACTTTTGTGTAATTCGTTTAAGCAGAGATTTGTTGACCTACAAAATTAGTTCTTAGAAAATTCATGGGTGTGGTCATGATCTCTATGCCAGAATTTACATGCCTGACATATTTTTAGTTTACATTCCACATAAATGTTATATCAGCGGAAGTAGCAATTTTTAAAAAAAATCTGTTACCATACATCACTTTAAGACTATGATGTAAGTGGCACTGCTGTTCATTGCACCTCACAAGTACATACAACTGCCGTGTTGTTATTACTGAGTGTAGGAAATTAAGTGGTATTGCCATAATGTGCACATAAAGTTTTGTGGAAACTGGTCAACATTAAATAACTGAAGTAGACAGCAGCTGATGTCATAAAGCTATTTTTCCTCTTAGGCAGGAAAGTGGCTCAAAACTGCAATTCAAAGTATAATTACTTACTTCCTGCTCTTTTTGCTTCTGCATCATTTCAATTTTTTGTTTTGATATTCTGTATATTTCAGTAAGCCTTTCTTCTAAATCTTCTCTATGTTTCTTTGTTTTGTTGAATTCTTTGTGTTTGTCCAAATAATCTTTAATCTGTTGTCTGAAAATTTCCTTCTTCTTAGCAGTCTGAAACATACCTAGTCATTAATTAACAAAATTTTAGAGAAGTTTCTTTATTAGACATGTCTCAGGTTATCAGCATATATAACTGAAGAATCAGCCTTCTGCAGTAACACAAGTTTGACTTGATTTCATTTTAGGCACAGTTACAGACAGCCCTTTGTTTATCTGTCTATATCTTAACACACCTTAACAATGCTGAATGTGTTTCTGTGAACATTAATGTTTGGATGGGAGGGAGTCTTTCAAAATTTCATCAAGTTATTTCAGTTGTCACTTAGACCAGGCAGTTTTAACAAGTACTTTTTGCACACATTTACATGTGTTTCAGCACTTTCCATAGAGGGGAGGGTCTTGAGGAACCTTGCATTGCAAGTATGACCACTGCGGTCACTTTGCATTACTCTTTTCAGAACAGCCATAGTTCAGATATGAAGTCCAGGATGCCACATACATCAGCAACATCCTATATACTTAATTAAATTATAATTGAGTGGGCTAGTAAACCCACTGAATTGGAACTTCATCATTTTTGAGGCAGTTAAACAAAAAAAAAAAAAAAAAATTCATAATTGTTAAGACACATCATTATTTATATCTTTTTCTTTTAAAGATACTTCTCACCTTTACTTTTCTAT
>Ga0131853_10028061_pt1 | contig 10088 bp, 6 predicted proteins | sample TergutLab28metaG_FD_92764 | JGI IMG/M metagenome (GOLD analysis project Ga0131853, IMG submission 92764) | Labiotermes labralis P1 segment gut microbial communities from Petit-Saut dam, French Guiana - Lab288 P1 (version 2) (version 2) | ecosystem: Host-associated > Arthropoda: Insects >... | reverse complement strand
GATCGTATCCGTTGGACTATAGGCTCAGTTCGCCGAGTAGTAATATTCGCCGACCGATTTCTGTTCCCTGTCCAATCTTGAGTCAGGTTTGTTGATCCTCGGCCTGTGCGTATCCGCGTCACGCCTGAACGTTATATCGACGGCCTTCAGGAATTTATTCATACCGTCCCTCATTGCGAACGGTCCTTCGCCGAAGCCGGTATGTCCGGGGTTACCGCTGAAGACCATCATGGAATCCGAGACCATGTCCAGGAAATATATGTCGTGGTCAACGATCATGCCGCTTTTCCCGCTCTTTTCCATCATCCTCCTGATAGTCTTTGCGGCATTCATCCTCTGGTTGGAATCGAGATAAGCGGAAGGTTCGTCGAACAGGTAAATATCAGCCTCTCTCGCGAGACACAACGTTATCGCCACCCTCTGAAGCTCACCGCCCGAAAGTGTCTTCACGGTCTTCTCCATCAGATGCTTTATTCCTAACGGAACGATCACCTCGCCCTGGAACAGACCGGACTGAACAGTATCGAATGCCGCCGAATGCAGCAGTTCGCGCACGGTCCCGTCGAAATCGCCGGTAATGTACTGCGGTTTGTATGAAACTTTCACTTTAGCATCCATTTTCCCTTTGTCCGGTTCCACCACGCCTGCGAGCATCTTAACGAATGTCGTTTTACCGGTGGCGTTAGGCCCGACTATGCCTATCGATTCGCCTATACGGACGGCCCCGCCCTCGACCCTCATCTTAAATTCACCGAAGTCCTTTTCGATCGTACCGTACTCCAGCAGGTTACCGGTATTCCATTCGCTCCTGGGCGGTGACGGGACGAACTCTATCGGCCTGTCCCGGAATCTTATGTTCTCTTCCGGCAGATAACCGTCAAGGTACACGTTTATCGCCGTTCTCACCTGTCTTGGCAGTGTGAACACTCCGTAGGCACCTTCGGTGCCGTAGACGACGTTCACGCTGTCAGCGAGGAAATCAAGTATGGCGAGATCGTGCTCTATCACCACCACCTGTTTATCGATGCTCAGCTGTTTGATATGTTTGGCCATCCTGACCCTCTGGTATATGTCCAGATACGAGGACGGTTCGTCAAAGAAATAAACATCGGCGTCCTTCATCATGGTGGCGGCCATCGCCACCCTCTGAAGCTCACCGCCGGACAGTTTGTTAAGGTCCCTGTCGAGAACGTCGGTAAGCTCGAACATCTCTGCCGCTTCGTTCACGCTCATGCGCTCCTGCACACGTGACAGGAGGTCTCTCACAACACCGTTCATCGTCTGCGGAAGCTTATCGACATATTGTGGCTTCATCGCCGTCCTGACGCCGCCCTTATAGACGGAGACAAGATAATCATAAAGTTCGCTGCCGGCGAAATGGCGGAGAACATCATCCTTCGACGGCGGTTCCCTGTAATTGCCCAGATTCGGCGTTTCGATGCCTGAGAGCATCTTTATCGCTGTCGTTTTACCGATACCGTTCGGTCCGAGTATGCCGGTCACGATACCTTTTTTCGGGACGGGCAACCTGTACAGACGGAACGCGTTCTCTCCGTAGTGGTGTATCATCTCCGTTTTAAGTTCATCGGCGAGACCGATTATCTTGATGGCCTCGAATTGGCATTTGTTCACGCATATGCCGCATCCGGCGCACAGCTCCTCGGAGATCACCGGTTTTCCGCGCTCACCGAACGTTATCGTCTCGACACCGGTCCTGACCTTCGGACAGAAATTGACACATTCCTTGTTGCATTTCCTGTTCTGACATCTGTCCTGAAGGACCGCCGCTATGCGCATGCACCCGCTTATTAAAAGGAGGGATATAAGGTTTGGCGAACATGGGGCCGGTGCCGATACGCTCCGTTCATGTGTAAAATACAAAAATATCCGCTAAACGGCGTTAGGCGTTGTGTTTATATCTGCGAAGGCAATGATAGGACGTGACGGACGGCGAACCTAAGACCAAGGACGTGGAGATCATGCTCGGGTCTCCGAAGAGGGCCATCAGGAAGATGGCGGTGCCGATGATAATCGCCCTGCTGGCGTCCTCCGTCAACGGTCTCGTGGACGCCGCCTGGATATCCGGTCTCGGACCGGACGCCCTGGCGGCGATAGCCTTACTGTTCCCGCTGTTCTTCATAACGATAGGTGTATCCAGCGGGATATCCGTCGGCGCCTCGTCCGCGATCGCGAGGCATATAGGTGCCGGTAACAAGGACGCCGCCGAGCGGACGGCGTCCGTCGCGCTCACGATGACGATCGTCGCCGGTATCGTTTTCTCAGTGATAATGTTCTTCGCCGCCAGACCGCTGATGATGGCCATCGGCGGCGCGAGCGTCATCGACTACTGCATGGACTATGCTAACGTCCTCTTCATATTCGCCACCGCGTTCTTCATTAATGCACTGATGTCCAGCATCCTCCGGTCGGAGGGCAACGCAAAGAGGTCCATGATCATAATGGTGCTGGCGGCGCTTCTGAATCTCGTCCTGGACCCGATATTCATATACACCTTCGGATGGGGCATGGCCGGTGCCGCCCTCGCCACCGCTGTGGCGCTCACGGTGGCGACGCTCCCTGCCGTGTACTGGTTCTTTGTGAAGAAGGACACGTACATAAGGCTCAGGATAGGTAAACCGTACTTCGACAGGACGGCATCCAAGGACATATTCCGCGTGGGGATACCGGCATCGTTCGAGTTCATGGCGATATCCATCGCAGTGCTGCTGATGAACATCATACTTGTGAACTACACAACGGAGGGGACGGATGCCGCGGCCATATACTCGGCCGGTTGGAGATTACTGAACGTGATCATGATCCCGTGCCTCGCAATAGGCGCGGCACTGGTCCCGATATGCGCGGCGGCCTACGGTGCCAAGGATGAACAGAAGGTACGGTCCGCATACATGTATTCGATCAAACTGTCCGTAGTGACAATGGTCATCCTAGCGGTAGCGCTGTTCGTTTTCGCGGATATAGCGTCCGCGGCGTTCACCTATTCGGAGGATACCGCATATCTGAGGGGCAGCATATCGCACTTCATACGGATCTCATGCACATTCCTGCCGTTCATAGGATTCGGTATTCTCTCGTCATCACTGTTCCAGGCGATGGGCATGGGCACCAAGGCGCTGTTGAGCACAGTGTTCCGTAACTTCGTCATACTTCCGCCGGCGTTCCTCGTAAGTCTCAGCGGATCGCTGACCGACATATGGTGGTGCACCGCGATAATGGAGATAATCGGACCGATAGTGGTCCTGGTATGGTGTCTGTTCATATTGAAGGCGCTGACCAAGAGAAGACCCATCCGTTCCGGATGATCTCATTCTTTCAGAAGGTTGTCGAAGTATCCCTGTATCAGTATGACCGGCGTCCCCTTGTCGCCGCTGCCGCTCACGAGGTCGGCGATGCTCCCAAGCAGGTCCTTATATTGTCTCGGCGTCGTTCCGAGCGAAGCCGTACCGCGGTCCTTGTCGCTCAGCGCCCTCTTCAGGGCGGCCTCCTTGTCCTTCTCGCCGGCGACGACCATCTTCAATTTGACCTCGCTCGGCGATCCGTTGAGACCTTCCGTGTGCCCCGGACATACTACCGGATCGGCAAGCTCCCATATACCGCAGACCGGGTCCCTGAAGGCACCGTCCGCGTACACCATCACATGCGGCCTCACATTCGTCCTTTTGAAGAACTCGTCCTGAACGGCCCTTGCGAAAGAATCACAATTCCTGGGGAACAGTTTGACCTCGCTCTTACCGAACATGTTCGACCCCAGAAGACCGTACGTCTCGTTATGTCCCCTTTTATCGCTAGGTTCGTTGAGGATGTCCGCTAACGTTAGCACCTTCTTTCCGCCGTTCCTGATTATGTGCGCACGTGTGGTCTCACGTCCGTGGATGTCGGCGACGATGACGTCGCTAGTATGCTTCAGTATCGCTGCGGGATCGCGGCTCAGCACGACCTCTATGTTGTCGTTCAGGCTCTCGTAAAGATCGATGTAATCGAGATTGGTGAACTCATGGACGTATTTACCGTACCTGTCCCGGAACTCCTTACCCGTGAACTGCTCCGAGTCCGCGGTAGTGTGATCATACGGGTTCCATCCCCTCATGTCCATGACGGGATTCCCGACCTCGTCCTGCGGGTAGTTCAGAAGGACGGTTATCTTCTTCGCGCCTTTGGATATGCCCCTCAGTATCTGTGCGAAGCGGTTCCTGGAAAGTATCGGGAACACGACGCCGATGTGACTGTCCTTCCCGAACTTGGATATGACATCGTCGGCTATGGAATCGATGTGCGCAAGATTCCCTTGGGATATGGCGACGATGCTCTCGGTGACGGCGACGACATCGTCCTCCCTTATTTCGCAGACACCGAGAATGTTGGAGACGACGAGGTCCGCAAGGTCATCGCCCTGCGAAATGAAAGGCATCCTCACTCCGGTGACAACAGTACCTACCTTTCTCTTCATGGTATGACGTCAGACGTATTGGTTGGACCTATAAAAAAATTCGTGATATGCACTCATATCATGTTACCTGTCGGGTCACGTCACGTGACGCCGCCGCGGACGCTGACGGCCGTGGTCCGATCAGAGTACACAGACATCCGACGGCACACGCGGCATGGCCGCCCGCAGCTATTCCCGTATGATGTCGAAGGCGATTATGGCCGATGCGATGTCCGGTTCGCCCGGAGATATCCCGAAATGCCTCCTCAAGATGAGGTCGGTAGTGGTCGACGGATACAGAAGGATCGCATTCTCCGCCCCCTCCGCCTCCCCGATGGACACGACCCTTTGGGGAAGCATGACCATCATGATGTTATGCATGTCCGTCCTGTCCGGGTGCATCACGAAGTCGTCGGACAGCCAGAACAGGCCGTGATCATTCTTGAGCTTGTCGGCCATGCCCGGCGGAACGTCGTGACCGACGACGTTGCCGCATATGTCCTCCATTATCATGACGTGTTCGGACGGCGTTTCGAACGCGCTTCCGCAGAAAAGGCATACTGCCGTAGTCCTCTTGAGGACCTCCTCCAGGGCACGGTTCACCAGAGGGACGCCGGTGAACGATTCTGTCACACTGCCTTCCTCCGCGACCACCTTATCGTATATCTCTCCGTCAAGAGGATAGGCGCCCCTTACCGACCGCTCCCGGCCCAATCTGTCCAAGACCTCTTTCAAACCCATGCGGTTTCGAATCGGTGTAACTATTGATAATGCTTTTCCCGTATTCGCATATTCGGCGTCAAACGCATCATACCCGGTCCCCGTGCGCCGGCGATAACAGATGTTTCAAATATCCGCAATCATGTTCGGCAACGATAAGATGGCGAAGATATTCATAGGCGTCGCATGGCCGTACGCCAACGGGACGATACACTTGGGACACATGGCGGGCTCCATACTGCCGCCGGACATTTTCAACAGGTACAACAGGATGAAAGGTAACGAAGTGATGATGGTCTCCGGTTCGGACCAGCACGGAACCCCTATAACCGTTACGGCGGAGAAGGAGAGGACATCCCCCATGGACATCGCCGAGAGGTTCCATGAGATCAACAAGAAGGCGATCGAGGACATGAGGATAGAGTTCTCACTCTTCACCAAGACGCACACCGAGAATCATACGGAGACGGTGCACGATATCTTCCGCGTCCTTTCGGAAAAAGACCTTCTCTATGAGAAGGAGACGATGCAGTACTTCTGCCCCAAATGCTCAAGGTTCCTTCCAGACCGGTACGTGGAGGGCGTATGCCCGAAATGCGGTGCGGAGAACACCAGGAGCGATCAGTGTGACGCATGCGGAACGACGTTCGAGACCGGCGACCTGAAGGAGGCGGTATGCGTCCACTGCGGAACGCCCCCGGAGATAAGGGGGACCAATCACTTCTTCCTGCGCCTGAGCTCATTCACGGACGATCTCCTCGATTATCTGAAGGACAAGACGTACTGGAGGTCCAACGTCGAGACGTTCACGTCCAACTGGCTGAAGGACGGTCTCAAGGACAGACCGATCACCAGGGACATGAGCTGGGGGATACCCGTCCCGGCGGAGGGGTGGGACGATAAGGTGATATACGTATGGTTCGAGGCGGTGGTCGGTTACCTGAGCGCGTCCAAGGAATATTCGGCGCTGATCGGCGAACCGGGACTGTGGAGACAGTATTGGTATGACGGTGACGTAAGACATTACTACTTCCTGGGAAAGGACAACATCCCGTTCCACTCGATAATATGGCCGTCGATGCTCATGGGGTACGGGCCGCTGAATCTACCGTACGACATACCTGCGAACGAATATCTTATGTTCAGAGGAGGGAAACTGTCGAAGAGCAGGGGCGGCTCGATAGACATACCCAGCGTCCTGCAGAAGTATGACGCTGACGTAGTGAGATACTACCTGTCGGCGGTGATGCCGGACACCCACGACTCAGATTTCTCGTGGGAGGATTTCCAGGTCAAGGTGAACAATGATCTGGTGTCTGCGTTAGGTAACTTCTACCACAGATGCCTCAGTTTCACGAAAAGGAACTTCAATTCCGTACCGGACGCACTCGACGGTACGGAGCTGGCGGAAGTGACCGCCGAGATAAGGAGAACTATGGAAGAGTATGAGACGTACATGAACGGATGTGACTTCAAGAAGGCGCTGAAGGCGGTCATGGACCTCTCCCGCTACGGTAACAGATATTTCGATTCGAAGAAGCCGTGGGCGCTGGTGAAGGAGGACAAGGACAAATGCGGCGAGGCGATGAACGCATCGCTGCAGATCGTCAAGGCGCTGGCAGCGATGGCGTGGCCGTTCATGCCTGATTCGTCCGAAAGGATATGGAAGTTCCTTGGTCTGGAGCGCACACCGCTCGATGAGGGCATGGGATCATGCACCGTCCCGTTACAGGTCGGGACGGAATTGCCGGAACCGGTACCTGTGTATGCGAAGGTCGAACTCCCAAAGGAGGAGCCGGAGAAGAAGGTCGAGACCCCGGCGGAGAACACTGCGGTCACGGGACCGTTCGCCGATATGAGGCGACTGGACATACGCACCGCCGAAGTACTGGAGGTGACGGAGCACCCGGACGCCGAGAAACTGTACGTACTGAAGATAGACGCAGGCGAGGAGAGGCAGCTGGTGGCCGGTCTGAGGGCCCATTACACGAAAGAGGAGCTCACAGGCCGTAAGATACTTGTGGTCTGCAACCTCAAGCACGCTAAACTGAGGGGCGTCATGTCACAGGGCATGCTGCTGGCGGCGGATGACGAGGAGCTCGGCGGGAACACAGTGGCGGTGCTCAGGCCGTCGAAGGATGTCCCGAACGGGACGAGGTTCACCTGCGGCCTCGACATTATCGGGAAGGAGATGGAGTACAAGGACTTCCAGAAGGCCGTGATCAGGATATCGTCAACCGCATCGGGACAGACGGCCGTCGTAAAGGACGGTACAGAGGCGATCGACCTATCGGACGGGAACGGCTGCATCGCCGTCGTAGACCGTCAGCTGAAGGACGGAGCGAAGGTAAGATGATAGCGGACCTTCACATCCACTCATCGTATTCCAGCGACGGAAGGTCATCGGTGAGCGAGATACTGAAGGCCGCGGAGATGAGAGGGTTGGGATGCATAGCGATAACGGATCACAACGTCTTCAGGGCGCATGAGGATGTGTATGACGGTAATGTGATCATCATCCCGGCGGAGGAAGTATCGTCGTCGGACGGACACATACTTGCGTACGGCATAAACGCAGAGATAGTAAGAGGAAAAGGCGTCGAGGAGACGATAGACATGATACACGATGCGGGAGGCATAGCCGTCGCCGCCCACCCGTACAGATGGTGGTCAGGTCTCGGCGAGAGCAATGTCACCGAGAGATTCGACGCAATAGAGACGTTCAACGCAAGGTCCACAGAAGGATCCAACGGAAGGGCGGTCAGACTCGCGGAGAAGATGAACAAACCGTTCACCGGCGGCAGCGACGCGCACAACGCCGCATGTGTAGGCGACGCCTACACGGAACTGCCGGACGGCGTCAGCGATTGGGAAGGCGTGATAAAAGAGATACTCGCCGGTAACGTCAAGGTCGCCGGGAGACACAGGGCGCGCACTGACACGGTAAAATACGGATACAAATCGATAACGGAATGGATAGGCCGCGGATTCAGAAAGATGTGATGTCCTCACAGTCAAAGCAGTCAAAACATCCCTATCATCTTTTTTGGAACTTGAGTTCCGATATTATAGGAATCTGAGTTCCGATATTATAGGAAAATAACAATGTGAAATGTGGGTGCGCTTGCGCTCCCGAGGTCAGAGACTGAATTCCTCTTCCCTGAAATTCACCGCCGGACACGGACCGAGACACTTCTCGCATTGTACGCATTTCCCGTGATCCAATATCACGCCTTCGCTATCGGCGGACAGAGCGCCCTTCGGACATCTGGCTATGCAGAGCGAACAGCATACGCACTGCTCCGATCGTATGATTATACCGTACATCTTTCTCATCGTTTCGCGCACCTTATCCTCGTCCGGACCCTTGGATATCATTGAGCCTTCCCTGAAGACGGTGATGTTGCCGGCACTCAGCCACTGGAGGTCATCATCAACGGACACATCCTTTCCAAGTATCCCGGCGAGTCTCCTTAATTTCTCGATGCTGATCGGTCGCGACAATGCACCTTCCACACTGAATCCGAGGACGCATGGTGAATATCCGTCCTGCACCCTGAGCGAGAGCGGACCGTCCTGTCTTACCGCCCTTCCGGCGAACTCGCTCATTTCCTTGCCGGTGACGCGCGCAACTTCCTCTCTGATGGACTGCGGAGCCTTCTTCCATCTCCACAGCGCGAAATCCTTCCACTCCCTCGGAAGTTCGCGTGTCTTAGATACATCATCAAGATACGAATCCCATTGTCCGTACCTGTCGTTACCTCTCACTATGTCGAGTTCGGACAGATCGGACGCGGGGCATAGGAAACACCCTATCCTGTCCAATCCCTTCGTATACCATACGTTGAACTCCGCTTTCTTCAGGAAGATATACATCCACACGTGCAGCGAGTTCCAGCTCTGAATGGGTGAGGCGCCTATCTGACCGGGCGTCCACGGGTTCGTCCACACGCGCGGCTTGGAGTGTCTGGACTCGGATTCGTATTTCCTCTGGCCGATGAAAGACAATACGCCGTCAGGGAAGTTCTTCAGTATGGCGTTGACCGTCGGGCCGAGTTTATTGGTTTTGCAGCACCATCTGAAATCCTTGGCCGGAGGTCCGAAGTGAACGAGGTTGCCGAAGAAAGCATCTACGGGGGCCTTCTCCTCGATGAGCGTCAACCCATATTTTTCGACGGTGTCGTGCACATGTTTCACGGTCTCATTGAACTCAAGTCCGGTATCAATGAACAGCACCGGTAACTTATGGCCGGCGTCCAGTGTGAGAAGTAACGTCGCGAGACTGTCCTTACCGCCGGAGAATGACGCCACCGCCGGGACGTTGTTCTTCTCGATCTGCGTGTTGATGAAGGACACAGCCTCATCCCTCCGTCTGATCAGCACGGGTTCGTTCGCATCTATGACGTCGCCCCATGCTACCGTTACATTACAGAACATCGGCTCCTCGGGTTTCGTCCATTTCGTCTTGACCGCCAGTCCGCGGTCCTCTTTTATCATGGCGGCGGCGCCCATCCTAGCTATTCCGGTCGCCACAGCGTTACGGTCGCCATCGATGACTATGACCTCGTCCCCTTCTTTCACATCAGGGTGTGCGTCGATAACACCGGGGGCCATGAGGTTCTTGCTCTCTCTGATGAATTTTATCGCTGACGGGTCGCAAACGACGTAACCTTTGCTCATCACCCCGCTGATGCGCATGGCGCTCTGCATCCTGTTCAGGAGCTTCCAGCCGCTCCCCATGTCGTAGCGTATACCGGCAACGGTGCATCCGTCGGTGATGATCTCGTCCATCCTGTCCAGTGACGGTGATTTGTTCAGCAGCACAATATGCCCATCAGGGAGCAGCGCATCCCCTGAGCCCGGACCGAACTGCGTGTCCGCAAGTTGTTTGATCATATCGATGTCGTAAGGGAACGCCGGT
>Ga0131853_10028060_pt1 | contig 10088 bp, 6 predicted proteins | sample TergutLab28metaG_FD_92764 | JGI IMG/M metagenome (GOLD analysis project Ga0131853, IMG submission 92764) | Labiotermes labralis P1 segment gut microbial communities from Petit-Saut dam, French Guiana - Lab288 P1 (version 2) (version 2) | ecosystem: Host-associated > Arthropoda: Insects >... | reverse complement strand
TTTTTTAAAAAAAATTTCTTTTTTTAACCCCACCCCCCCCCCCCCCCAAAAACCACTTTTTTACGTAAAACCCCCCCCCCCCCCCCCCCAATTAAACAATTCTTTAGATCCGCCACTGGTCAGTGATTACATTTTGCTGCACACTGTCTGCGTATTACTTAATGGTAATTTGGAATGACAATTCCATTGTTCCGCGATATAACACTGTGTCACATCCCCGAAGATCTGAATTCTCAGCTACACTGCTCCCAAAACCTCAAAACTCACTTCTTAAAGAATCATTCTTCGCCAGAATTCAAGTTCTTCCAGCAGTGCCGTTGAAGACACAAACCTTCTAGGATCCGACGCCGTGCCACTGAGTATTTCGCAATGTCTGTCTGTCTATCTGCTTAGAGATATGTGCGCTTCCATCTTCTTCTCTGCTTCCCCTTCACCTCCCGCCCTAGCCCAGCAACATCCTTGAAAGGATTGTGGGACAACGTGACATCCAAGTCTTCAAGCTCTCTACAACTACCTGCAGTTTTTTTTTTACAGTGAATGCTATTCAGTTTCGAATCTCATTCGTCCCAGTTTTATGAGGGTTTAACGCCGACCCCTTACCCCACAAAATTCGGTTCAGGAAACCAAATGCCCCGGATTTCTTTAAATCATAAAACTCCCGCCACTTCTGACAATGCAAACCAACATTTTGATTCATCCACGGTATGAGGAAACAGGAGTAGGACGGTCGTCAACCAGACACTAACAGGAAGGAACAGGACAGGGACAGGAAGATGTGTAGATTGGTGATGTGTTGTGTTGACTGACACTGCGAAAGATGGGGAAAGGACAATAAAAATAAAAAATCACTAAGTGGACTGAGTGCCTGAGTTGGAGTATCATCACGGATTACAACCATCAGCATCACCATTTATAGCACCTCTGTCATAATGTGTTATCTCCTTGAAATAATACTAAAAAATTACCCTGCTTTTTCCATTCCACAATGGGTTAAAACTTTGTCTTCTACCACCACAACCTAAATGTTATCAAGTGCTCAGGCTTTTGGTTTTAAAAAATGAATCCCTCGATACATAAGAGACTGCAATGTATTATTATCCCATACACTCTGTCGACAAAACGTTCTTTTTTGCAATATTAAGGGTCCAGCCGCTGGTTACAAATCCACACTGGTTGCTAGGTTCAGTCATCACTGTTATTTACTCAAGAGCTGTGAACACAATCTGGGTGATCACCAACAAATTATGTTTGTACAGTACAAAACTATGACCAACTGTCAGGTCACACAAATTTTCTGAAATCTTCCTCAAACTTACAAGCTGAATGGAAATCTCACTGTGGCATGATTACAATCTTGGACCACACAACAGCTCAAAATATGATGTGAAGATCAAATACCCCAAGAACATGTTCCTTTTTGCTGCTTTACTCTTTCATTTCTCTCATTTTCATACAAAAATCACTCCTGCTACTAAAATAAATAATTGTTTTTGTTCTCTCTTATTTGTGATGTGTACACTTCAATTTCTGGCATAATTCTTTGCATTCCACATACAAATAAATTAGATTGAAATGTTCACTGGACACTGCTTACAAACAGATATCTTGTTGGGCAAGATTAACAAGATACTTCACAGATAACCACTGCAATTATGGCTGTACAATCACAAACAGTGCTGCTGATCAGCCATTTCAAAACTCACAACACAGCAACAGGCACTGCGAAAAGTTTGCTAGTGAAAGGCCATGTTTGGTTTGGTAAAAGGCTGTCCATCAATGACCCATATCTTTTTCAAAATAAACGTATGATTACAATCTGTTGTATTTAATATGTAGAACATGTGATTCATGCCATTGCCAAAAATGTTGTACACAATGGTGTGATGAATGTAAGTACATTAAACGTGAATATAGCTAGATAAATGACTCAAACTGTTGCCAGAATAAACTATGCACTTGGGGTATGTTCAAGTATGTACTGTGATGCCATTGATAAAAATAAATTTGAAGCTTCTGGCTTCCGTGCTTTTGACAGTAACTTGGCTATCTTCTATATCATAACACTCCCCTCTCCACCAAGCAAAATAAGACACTCATTATTACATAAAAATGCTATGTGCTCAAAAAGTAATCACAATAAGCATGAACAGTGATAATGTTGAACACCATCCCCAAAACAATGTAGTTTATAAAAAAAAAATACTTGCAGTATTAGCAACTACGTTCGGAAGAAAAGATAAATTTTATGCAGCTACTTGAATTATTTTCACGACTGACAGCAAGATAAATAAAATGTCCTCTGCTATGCGATAAGAGAAAAAATATCATTCAGTCCTACTAGAAACTTTAATCTGAAACTGTTTGATACTTTATGCAGTAAAAGCAAACATACAAATGATCCCCATCCACTAATACATATTATTTTAGACCTTGTACTTGCAACTCACATGAAAGGTATAAAAAAAATACCCAGCTAAGTGGTGCACTGCTGGAGTTACGGAGTAATTTTCTGTGCTTGTGTAGTGTGCAGAATCGCTGCGTAACACAGCACATTCGTATATTTCCAGATACTGGAATACACAATGGACCCTAAGACGCGTTGGTGTCACTTTTATTATGAGAGAAACGTTTTTGTCCATGTTACTGCAATTAAAATGTCCGCTATTCTACTGACACTAAACATAGCAAGGACGAGTAACTTGACATACCGAACACGAAAAATAAAACGTAGTAGGGTGTATTCTCATTTGTTACAGTGATAGTTGGGTAATCGGCCGGAAAAGTCATTGCCTTTAAAACATAACATATGTTTCTACTCAGTTCATCTATTCCTTCGTTTTGTTCTTCACACTGTATACTGCTTACACTGATCATGGTGTCACACATGACGAAGGGATCAACAACGTATAAGCTCGTTCGTACATACATGTAGATACTAACTTTTAATGTTCTTACTGGGATATGCATGTCAATGAAACATTAAACTTCGTTTCACGTGTGTATAAAAATTACAAACATGCACACTTATCAAGAGCAAGAAAAGTCATTATATTCGCTAGTAGGCCACTATAATAACCTACTATGTAAACGACTACAGCCTAACCGATAATTTCTTCCATGGATTTACTTACCAACGCCATATTTCTTCGTTTTGGTCGGTGTCCACATGCTGGCCAACACCTACAGTATATTATTCTTGTCAATCATCCATTGTATTTCACAAGAAAATCAATACCACTTAACATTTTACTAGCACAACGCACCACCATTTGCACCTTCGCGTCAAACCAGACTGACTGACTGGTTCCCTCATGGAACGTCAGATGGCGCCGTCATCGAAAAAACAATTGAGCACAACCATATCGATTTTTCGTATCACTCGCTATCGATAGTTCGTTTTGATGCTAATATTTTCTAAATTTCCCTACTATGCATTCCCTTGCCGCGATTTTATGTCGCAGTTTTATAATCTTTTATCCATTTATGTTCAAGGAAAAGTTCGCCTCCTGCAATGGCCAAGAATTTAAATTATCAACATTGGTGATATGCTATGTTCTTCATGATAAGGATTCAGAAAGCCTACACATCAGCTACGGAAATAATAAATAAATATCAACTTTTCTCTTACCTCCATGAACAGCTTTTAATTTATGACAAAATACTTCCAGAACGTCTACAGTTACGTTGTCTCCACATACTCTACTCTCACCAAATCTTACCTTTCAAATGTGACTTCACATATATTAGCAGTATTGTTGGGAAATCTTCCTCTGGCAGCCTACATGTCAAGGAACAGAGCCCATCAGCAATAAGCACTTGGTCTTCTACTTCTTGTTCATGACCTTCCAAAACTGAAGAGAATTGCGCTTAACACACACACGCATACACAGACAATTCTTAAGACAGATGCAAACTCTAAATAACTGGAAATAACTTCATTAACACATGAAAAATAATATAATACTGTCCTTTGAATCCAAAAAATCGATATACTAGTCTGGGTATGAATAATTTTACACTGTACTGAAGCAAAGCATGTTTTACTAATTTCCTTGGGGATATGTATTACAGTCTCACTTGGAATGTTCACACTAACAAAACATTAGGAAGGCTACTTCTATTCTCTTTATATGTATTGAGCACAGATGGACTGTTACATTCCACAGACACTTCATGGCACAAAGCCAAAAATGCAGAATATGATGTAATATGAATACTACATACAATTTTATATATATATATATATACACACACACACACATAAATTAAATTGCTGTCAGAAATTTTCATATTCTTCACTTTATGAATAGGTTGATAAATGGATAAAAGACAGCTTAGTTTCATTAGTACCTACAGAATGAAAACTTCCTGTAGGCCTTTACTTAACAACAGCAACCTAAACTGAAACAGGAAATTGAAGCAGCCCCCATCTAGCTCTGAGGTTAAAGAAAGAATAGAACTATGACTCTGCACCCATTCTGGTCCTACATGGTCTGTTCCAGGGTGAGCTTCACTTTTGCAGCTGTACAGTAATGATATACTCCCCGTTCATAGCCCATGTATAGTATTACCGTGAATTTTGCATCTTCACTGTTACAACTATGGCATATCTAAATTATAGTACAAGTAGACTGATTCTAAAGAATAACCAAAGTGCAACTAAAGCAAATAACTGTACTGCTCTACAAGCACACAGTCATCACAGCCTTACCCACAAATGTTCCGGGAGCAGGAGCATATAATTTTGCAAGACACCTGCTTTTCAGTGGTGTGGGTGAAACTACTTATTTAGGATACTACTAATGTTTTAAAGAACACATTATCAAGAGAGTGTTTTATGGCCAATCCAATGTTGGCATGAAAATCTGGTAAGATATACAGTCCTGGAAATAAGGTGCTAAAATCCCATGTGTAAGCTTATACATACTCTCTGTGCATTTTTATAAGCATGTGGGTAACAGTGGGTGGGAGACAGGGAAATTCCTACCAACCACAGAAACCTACAACACTCAATGGCTATTTTGTTCTCTTTTTTCCCCCAACTCTACAAAATTAATACCTGTGCCAACATAATAATGTAACATCCTCTGTGTGCATAATAACACATCACTCACACAGCATATGAATCTCAGCTGCTGTGCCAATTATAGCACAGTAATCCGTATTACTTTCTGGGGTCACTCTTATGCAGCTACATGTGTCCCAAGCAATAAGTGCAATAAACTCCTTCATAGTTGTTTTCTGAATACTGCGCTCATAAAAAACACATACAGAGTCCAATCAACTTATATGAGTAAAGCATACAGAAAGAACACTTACTGGAACTGGCTTACGTCCCCTTCCTAGTTGCATATGAAATGGTAAGTGTGATATGGTGAGCTGCATAAGTTTACATTGTTTCCTGTACTCACACAGATATAAGGTTTTTTGTACTATATGTACAGGATCCTTATTTTATCCAACCCTTATTGGTTGCAACTTCCTGTAGGCTCATTTACTGTATTAACCTTTCGCTGACCAACTTTCACATATGCAAACAGACATAAAAGAACACCCCTATAAATTTATTTTATATATTTAGGCAACATGAAAATTTACTGCACTTTTCTGACATGCTGTATGATCTCTGCTTTATTTTCCATTTCCATTTATTTCAAAATGTTATCTTTTCCTGTTCATATAACAAGGTTTTCATAAACCATAAGCTAAAATTTAAATATACACCCGGTCATTTAAACGGTAATGTAGCCCACTCAACTGACTGCCCACATGAGTGGTGGGAAGTGAGAAACAATAGCTGTCTTATGAAATAAGGGTTTTACGTATGACAATTTACACACACAGACAATAATACTTCTTGCTGTACGCTACCAAAAGGAAAGGTTCATCCAAAATTTGAAATATACAGTGGCACACATACGTGAGTGCACACTGCCTACTACCATAAGAATGGGGCTCTTCTTATTTATTACATGGTGAGTAGTGGCAATTTCTTACCGATGTTTCGAGACAACCTATCGGTCCTATGTTCTCTTGACCCTTGAAGATGGGACCGATACATTATCCCGAAATATCAGCAATACGTTACCACCACTCACTGTGTAATGACCCAGAAGAGTGCAGTTCCCATCTATTTGGTGGCGGGAGCCTGAAACTAGGTATAACTGCTACCATGTTCACTTAATCAAGAAAATATGGTGTAAAAATAGAAAACTGCATAAAATAATCATAACAACATCAGCTGCTTGATGAAAAACACTAACTGAAACACACAACCACACAAAAATACTATGAGAACTCACTTCTTGAAGAAAAATACCAGATATTGTGGTGCATCAGTATAATGGTAATTATTGCCATATCTACAAAATACAAATACTGCAGGAAAATACTGCCATCATTACATTAGACAAAGACATTTGGAGTGTCACAGTTCAGAATTGTTAAACTTTCAATGACACTGGGGTTTAAATTAAAACTAAGTGAAAGAGAGAGGAGTTTAAAATCGAAATTGCTCTAAAATAACTCAACACAGTACAGCGTACATAGGTTAGAGATATGTAGGTACGACTGTATAGTGTACACAGGCTGGCGTTAAAGGGTTAATTGTCCAGGGAAGATTTCTGAAATCCTCACACTCTATTTCTGTTACATCTGTTTCAATGCTGTCTTTCAATTTATGCCATGCTCTCCCAAATGCCCTCTTTGTTGTACATTTTGCAACTAAAATTTTGATTTCATTTAATGCCTCTGATGTATGCTGCACAAGCATACTACACCCACCCCATTCTATTCTATCTGATAACCTTAATCACACCTGGTAGGTAAATCAAATCTTTAAGACCTTCATAATATAATTTTCTCCAGGCCCCTGTTACTTCCTCCCACTTAGGTCCAACGTTCCTCTCAACATATTCTTCCCCCTTATTTCATCAGTATGAACCCTAAGCATGAAATGGTTTTCCCTTGAACACACAAACATAAGGAAAGAGTGAAAAGACACGCACGTGAGAAATGGTCAATCAGAGAGAAATGAGAGTTTTCAAAAATTTATAATCTATTTACAGAGACAGGAAAACAAGTACAAAGCTGCACAATACTCCTTTTCATTGTCTGGAACGGTCACAGTCCCTTGTGTTTTGTCCTTCCTGCAAATGTCTTGGCTGTCCAATATGAACATGAATCTTTACAGCTCTAGACATTAACAAGTACACAATTAACTTCCAATGCAGCAAGTGAAGTTTTTATAAAATGTCCATGTGATTCTGCGGTGTCTCAATGTATTTTTATACCTCAAAAACGTATCTCAAAGTTTAAAATGTATACAACGTTCACATTCATTACTGTGACATACCACAAACTCAGGATTGTTGTAATGTTTGAAGTCTGAATTACTTGAGATTACGTCCAGTCCAAACTGTGACTGACAACTGTACAAATCCATCCCAACCGAAATCCTCTACTCTGAGAGATGACAGCATCACAAATGTTCTCTTCATGAGAGAAAAAGAGGCACATCTCTCTGAACAAAAGGGGCAGTAAAATCAACCAATGGAAAATGATGGGAACGAAACAATGTTGTCATGTCTGTCTAAAAATTAATTGGCTTTCCAAAGGCCGCTGCAACATTTGCTTCTCTGAATGCTTCTGAACAAGTCTGTAAAGAGAGCATAAAAAACTATTATTGCACAGAACACCTTTGTTCACACAGTATTAAAAAAATACAAAAATTGCAAATAATATCAGTACACATTTTTTAAACAAAACTTAAAGCAAAACTGTTGAAGAAACCATGAATACCAATCATCACCCACTTTAACTACTTTTACAGCCTCCCTTGAAAATTTAATATGCAGGTGATAAGGAAAATTTTGCTTTTGTTCAACTTGAGGGTTCATTAAACACTAACTCCATGAAGCAGAGTCCTTCTTTAAAAGTTCAGTTCCTCGGCTAGGCATGAAATTTCCCATGTTTTATGTAACCCAAAGGTTCATCACTATGTTCACAAGAGACCACCACTTGGTCCCTATTCTGAGCCAGATGAATCCAGTCCATGCTCTCCTACCCTAGACCTCTAAGACACATTTTAATATTATCCTCACCACCTATACCTACATCTTACATGTGATCTCTTTCCCTCAGGTTTCCCCTGCATTTCTCCCTCCATACATGTCATATGTCCCTAAATATGAGAGAACAAGTATCACACCAATATAAAAAACAGGCAGAATTTTGGTTTTGTATACTTTAAACTTTATATTCTTAGGCAGCAAAGAGGAAGAGAAAAAATTCTGGATGGTAGCCCCACAGTTGTGCCACATTTCTGTAAGGTGAATTTTCTCATTTATGATTAACTATCTCAAGCAGTTCCTTCTTTTGAGGCTTCATTAAGTTCCAAATCTCAGACTGATTCCTTATTGCATAGTCCATACCAAAGAAGTCACACAAGTCTCAAGTTCTTTCTGATATGTTAGCTTTTAATGGCCACAGGTCTCATTCCCATACCAAACCCCCCAAGCTGGAAGACTGGTCTGTGTCAGCTGCCTGTGAATTCTTCGAAATACGTAAATGCAGCTAGCAACTGCACGCGAGGGGTGTCTCCTCCACATGCAACCTATGGATGCCCCATATCCTACTGTAACAGAGACAGTAAATACCTATGCACTATAGTTAATCTTTCACTGCAAGCACCACTCAAAGACAGGAGAGCAGTTGGTACCATCACTATGCTATGGGGTGGTCAATTGGGGCTTGATTCCAAACAGGGTCAAATGATTCCTCCCTTCTCCAAAACACCCAAACTATATCTGGGGTTCACTCAGCCTCCTATGCAAAGGGTACCACAGTGTCTTTCCACAGGAACAAAGTAGCTGTAGGATGGAGCCATACCTCCATTCCCCGTACGCCTTCACGGCATGCACAAGACAATTTCATCTTACAGTACAGGTACTGCTGGTCAGGCATTATTCGTGACTGATGTACAAAACAGCTAAGCAAGGGAAAAAGCTTGTCTGCTGAAGTCGCAAGTACAGACACTACTTACTGGATGTGCATGGCAGGTTCTTGCGATATCTTCACAGGAAGCACCATACTCCATGGCCAAAACAGCTTCGGCTATGAGTTCACCAGCAGACTGAAAATTAACGTAACACACGTGAATACACACACTGCAACTCTTCTCCACACAAAATTCATGTAACCAAAATTTTTTTGCTACTAACTCAATTCAGCAGAGTCCTATTTGAGATGCTGATCTCATTTACAACAGTGTTTTTCCTGAGCGTTCAGGGATTAACAGCCCCATCCTACAGAGTGCATTATTATATCACTAGTGGATGCAGTGACCTGTAGAGTATATACAAGCTACATCTACAGCATATATAAATTTCAATAGAGTATACATACATTTCTATACAATATATTTATTTCTAATGTAATTCAAATAAAAGGAAATCACATGCATATTTTTTAGTACCATTTATTCTGAAAGAACTGAAGTAGTCTTGGTAACAAACATGTTACTTCCCCATACAGCACTTTCTGTAATTTTAACAGCATTTCCACAAATTGTATATATGCTACTACAAACGTATCTAACATTATGGCATATGTCAACAATTCATTCACCTTTTTCAAGTCAGCTAGGTACATCTAATTTCTCTTCAATACTGACCATATTTTGCCAATTTTTCACTTGGATTGCACTAGGTAATATACATTTACTTTTCTCACTCATTTTGGTAACAACAGCCAGTGCTGTTGAAGGGGAAACTACATCAGCTGTGTGATTATATCACCAACATAATCAGTTCATACATGTGACTGATTGTGTGACAGTGATGTCACTTTCTGCTGTTCACAAACACAAGACAAGCGCGGCCATGGATCATCAATACCAAATTGTGATATACTGAAAATTATCACATATCATCAATTCCATATCATGTCAAACAGAAAATTACTGCATAAATGAGAAAAGTGGTGTAAATTTTCGAGTCATGTGGGGGGGGGGGGAAACCCCCCCTTAAAAAGAGCCCCCCTTGCAAAATCTTTATACCAGCTTGGAAACAAAAAAAACCCGGAAAATT
>Ga0131853_10028059_pt1 | contig 10088 bp, 5 predicted proteins | sample TergutLab28metaG_FD_92764 | JGI IMG/M metagenome (GOLD analysis project Ga0131853, IMG submission 92764) | Labiotermes labralis P1 segment gut microbial communities from Petit-Saut dam, French Guiana - Lab288 P1 (version 2) (version 2) | ecosystem: Host-associated > Arthropoda: Insects >... | reverse complement strand
TGAGTGGACCCCGTTCCAGACCCACTATTACTCAGAAAATCTGGTAGCGCCGGGGATCGAACCCGGGACCTCTGTATCTGTAGCCAGAAACTCTGACCACTAGACCACAGAGGCGGTCATTCTACTGCTAAAACAAACTGAAATATGACGAATTTCACCGATTGGGTATTTATATCTTATATTTCAAGTTTATTACTTGCAAAATAAAATGCAAATGCGGGATTGATAATGTGAAGGCATGCAACTCTTTTTAGCACTGTAACTTTCTAAAGGGAACAAAAGAGAAATGAGAAGACCAGCAAGGATAATAAAATGTGTAAAAGGCCGATTATAACCCCAGGGTGGTAAATTGCGTCGCGTGCTGCGGTGAAATGTACCACAGCGGACACGATCCTAAGGCAAGGTCAGGCACTCACCGGAAACCTGTCTGACGACCCACAGCATCGTAAACGTAGTGGTCGGTCCCTACTTTCATTCAGCAATGAAAGTCACGTCTCGGACCTCGCAGCTAGTCGGCAGCAATTCATGGTCTTGCATAAGAAACAGACGTCTGAGTATATCGGTAGCGAACGTGGCTAAAATGGGCTTTAATAGAAATGCATAATTTTATAGTCTATCACAAAAAGTTGTTACACTATAAATTTATATATTTCTATTAATCACTGAAAACACAATGGGGATGCCCCACCCGATAAAAAAAAAAGCTAAAATGGGCGTTTGGCTTCCATTCAATTAGCATATTTCTTAGATCAGCTACATGGCGTGGTATTCACCGGTTTAATCCGTAAAAAAAAATACAGACTAAACAAAACTGACTGAAAGAATGTTTCATTTGTTCTAGTGTCAAACATGGAGTGCATCGGGGACAGAGGAACCGAGATCCAGGAGTTCTACCGGGGAGCCAACGTGATGGTCACCGGAGCGACTGGATTCATGGGCAAAGTGCTGGTGGAGAAACTGCTGCGGTCCTGTCCGCACATCAGCAACATCTACCTGCTGGTCCGTAGCAAGAAGGGCAAGAACTCAGAATCGCGTCTCGATGAGATATTCGATGATCCGGTACGTAGACATAATCATTCATTTCCATTCGTGCTACTCTGTAAGTAAGCGTAAAATTTCTCTGTTTGCAGCTCTTTGGAAAACTAAATTTTCTTTTATAAATGTCACTGGGAAAACTTCTAACTGTGGGTGGATAAGAGGTTTAAACAAAAAGAACTGCAGTTAAATATGGGTACATTTTTCTGTGTTCCGCAAAGGAATAATCAAATTTAGGCGTAGCTGTAATACGGCGAAGAGCGACTGTTACTCTTGTCATGACCATCTGACTCTCTGCTTGTATCACGGCCAATTGTAATATCTAGTTTTTTTGTAGTGAAATTTCAGATTTTGGACTTCTACTGGAATTTGTTGCCGCATTCTGTCTTCGGTTAAAGATTGACCACAATCATAAACACATTAATTAATTTCATTATCTCTTGCCATGATTTATGTTCAAAATACATACAGATTATGTTTTCTGTAACGTAAAATCCGAGTCCACAAAAATATTTTTATAATTGAGACAGGCTGCCCTGTTATGTGAAGTAGGAGCTGAGGTTGAAGAAAGAGTAGCGCATTGGCCATCGAGCATGATCGAATATAAATATCGAGTATCGAAGTTTAAGGCTTAACGCTTGTACTTCTCACTGCTTACGATAACTCGATAATTATCGACTGCAGATCCGATATTAAGATGCAGACAAATTTTATAGTGTGCCTCAAAATACTCGTTTCAATGAAAACTATGCAAGAATTTAACGTGTAGGACAACAACAGAGCGAACGCGTCAGAAATGTTATGTTCTGCGGACATTTCCTAACTTGTAAACTCTGTGTTCTGAATTGTAGCTCTTTGGAAAGCTGAAAGATCAAATGCCCAAGTTTCGTCACAAAGTAGTCATCGTAAATGGAGACTGCAGTCTGCCTGGCTTGGGGCTCGAAACTTCAGATCGACGCCTGCTTGTAGAAGACATCAGTCACGTATTCCATGGTGCCGCCACTGTACGTTTCGACGAGAATTTGCGCAATGCATTGGCTACCAACGTTGTGGGCACAAGAAGTGTGCTAGAACTCGCCCGAGAAATGAAGAAACTAAAGGTACCTGGCACCGTAATGCCACCATTAAAATTACAAGATGCATTTAGCTCTGACTTGATAACAACGACGGTTGTGTTCAAACGGATACTTCTAGAGTTTGTGACGTATGTTTGTTGTGCTCACAAAAATACTAAACGTATTCCGCCATCTTCTCTCAGTTTACATGCAGACTGTTGCAATATCTGTCTCTGATTAGCCCTTTAAAGAATAAACGTCTCTGTTTCATATAAGGACTCAGCCCGTACCGCACAGTAAACACTCTCCACCTCGGCTATACAAAACCATTCTGCTAATGCAACGTAAGGCAAAAATCGCTGTTTCTTCCGAGATCCGTACAAAACACATACATGCAATGTAACCACCATGCAGAATTGTTGAATGTTAACCCTGGTGATACGTAAAGTAATTGCGAATCTTTCACAGGTTAAGAAACAATGTGCTTTGAAACGAAGACGAACGGATGGAAGATGTTTATTACATGTTTCGGTTTATATAGTGTTATGTCGATCTCATGATTGTTTAAATCAACTTCTTGAATACCTAAAATTTAACTTATTAGGATCGTGGCGGACAGCTTATTGGAACATTGCAATTATCCCAAGTGTTCAGGGACAAAATGAGGTTAGGAATTAATTTCCCCCGTGCCCGCCAAGAAGTCCTATGGGGACGTGAAAGTACAGTTCCGCGTATTTTCTAACTTGCACAGTAGGTGGAAATGAAATTGTGTATCATGTGGCATTTACGTATCCATATACTTTAACGATGCATGATTTCCGCTAACTTCTCCTATGGAGGCCTTCCAAACCCTTCGCCGACATAAGAATTTTAATTCATATTATACTTCAAGAATTCATGCGCGCTGGATAACAGCGCCCTTCTTTCACGCAGAATTTTGGTTCAACGACATGCGAACTGTAAAACTCCAACGTACCTTCTAACGTCCTCTAAACTGGTTAGCTTACACACATTCATTGAAACCGTAGTCTCTCTTAATGACTAGTCTTTAGCCTTTCTCTAATTCGAGTCCTCCACGGCGTGCGATCTAGTGTTTCCTCCTTCAGTTTACTGTCACTCTCGTTTCCTAAGGTCATCCAGTAGTTGCTTACGTCTTATTCATCGTCTTCCCGTCCCTTCTAACTTTCCATCAATAGCGTGTTTTAGAAAGCAGTTTATACACAAGATATGACAAGTCCAATTAGCCTTCCTTCTTGTTACTGTATGTAGGATATCCCTTTCCTCATTTGTGCCTCCATACGCCTAGGATAATATCGGTAATATGCACAGTGATATGGTCAGTTTGCCTTAATCTGCAGTATTCGGACCAGTGGCTAGTTAAAATAAAAGTCGAAAGGGGAGTGAAGAATAATTTGTAACTAAGGTATCTTTGCGCACTGCGCACAGTGATTGCTGCGTGTTTGGAAATGAAAGTAAAATAGTTTACATTAATTTTAGTCTTACGATGTTAAGTGCAGTACTTTCTATGTCTAACGCTTAGATATTGTTGCCTGCTCTATCCTTCAGGCTGTGATCCACATTTCAACAGTGTACTGCAACTGCCATCTGAAGGAGATTGATGAGAAGTTCTACAATTACCCGCTGACACATCAAAACCTGTGTAGCGTTGTCGATAGTGTCAATGATAAAATGCTGGAAGCAATTACCCCGCAGTAAGTTCTAACCTGTACTGTAGAGTTACGAAGAAAGTATCACTAATAGAGAGATGAATCCTGTGACATTACAAAGGTTATTGTATTACAACATCCCCCATATTCTAACCCTGCACATTTTGATTGAACTCAAAAAAAATGTTTGAGAGTAACAAGACAAAACACGTGTAGATAATCTTATAATAAAACCAACTAGATGCACTAATTTCTCAAATTTTATTTTCGGAATAAAATTCTACATGTTTCGGACAGTTTCTCTGTCCATCATCAGGAGTTTTGCACTGTACACACAGCAATGGTATATGTCATACAGGTTTGCTGACAGCTTGCTCGCAAGCTGTCAGCTGATGATGGACAGAGAAACTGTCCGAAACATGTACAGTTTTATTCCAAAAATAAATTTTGAGAAATTAGTGAATCTCGTTGGTTTTATTATAAGAATATATCACGATGCACGGTCACCTGAATGTCAAATACGTGTAGATAATTAAGACTATTATTCTCATGACGTGTGGCTTAAAACCCCCGATTTCATTTCCAAACCCAACAACATTTCTACACCCTAAACGTATTCTCTGTGCGTCCCTACACATGTCATATTCATCCCCACATGTCTTTGATTATGCTAATTTCGCTGTCAGGTTTATACGTTTAAAACTATTCATGTTTCTTGTTACGGGTCGGCCCTTTTATGCAGATTACTACAATCGCACCCCCACCTCCCACAGAAGGGTAATAATTTTCTTCTTCTTATCCCCCACGTATCCGACCTCCGTCTTATTTCATAATCTTTTCCTCTTTAACCCAAATTCACTTATTCTGTGTGATATCTATCTGGCTAATAACGCTCTCCTCCTGTGTGTCTTCTGTATGTGCGTGCCAGTTCTCTTCTAGTTTTTCCGCGACTTCATTTCAAATTACAAATGTAACTGCTACCTAAACTCGTCATTTCTTATTAGATGGTCTTACCAGATAGTGAGATGGATAATGACAGAGAAAAGTGCCTTAAATGACGATGCTATCAAGTATGTAATAAGATTATGTAAAAAGGTAAAGCAGTCCCGTTACAGGCCTGGACAGGCCCAGAGGTTTCCAGAAAGTTAAGGTTCCCAGATTTCGTGACAACGACACAGGATGGTGGTAGGTTGTCAGCCTTACTCACCAGCCACCTTTACACACAGGAAATGCTCCTGGTACTCATTTATGTTAGAGGCTGAGTCGACCCCGGCGCCATAGTGCGATCGGAGGGATTTTATGTCAATGAAATATCCACTGACACCATCTGGGATCGAACCAGCGACCATCCGATTTGTAGCACGACACCTTAACCACTGTGCTACCGTGGTTCCCAATAAGATTATGTAGAGTCGGTAAATATCAATCAAGACTGCAGAGCACTGGTGGAACAATAGTGATGAGGGAACATTGAAGTGCTGTACTTGAGAGAAAACCTGCCCCAGTGCCGCTTTGTTAACCACAACTCCCAGGTAGAATGGAGCAAATAGTGGTTAAATCTATGGTGGAAACCAGCTATGGGAATCGAATAACTGGCATCGAGTACGTCGCTAGTTAATTGCGAGAGGGTTTATCTGCAATGCGTCTCAAATACTGTGGATCACAGTGCTGGTATATTCAGGAAGACAGACCAGGATAACGGTCGATGAAAGAGCTTTTCAAATCAAACACAAAAATCTACCGCATTCCGCACAATGAGGATGCTGTCTTGCAATAGCCTGTTTAGACTTCATGTAATGCAAACGTTCCGGCGATAGTACAGATATACATCGCTTAACGAGGGGGATACGTTCTGAGAAATGCGTCCTTAGGCGATTTTGTCGTTGTGCGAACGTGTACTTATACAAACCTAGACAGTACAGTATAGCCTACTACACACCTAGGCTATATGATATAGGCTATTGCTCCTAGGCTACAAATCTATACTGAATACTGTAGGCAATTTTAACACAACGATAATTATTATAATATTATAATCTTATGGAACCACCGTCGTATATGCAGTCCGTCGTTGACCGAAACGTCGTTATGCGACGCAAACCTTAGTTTCCCGATAATATAAAGAAAGAACAATTTAGGTAGCTGAACGGGCAGCAAACCCAATGCATACAGTGCTGCACAAACTGTTGGTGTAAAGCACGGAACTGCTCTAGGCTAAAAGACGTACTCGCAGGAAGCCCGAAATTTTAAGTTATTATAAATACACAAATATCATATATTTGATAACTGCAATTGGGTTGACACCCAGTGGCAGTAGTAGAGTACACATTGACACACAAACAATACACAGAACAACACAGTGACACACAATAAAAACACAATGAAACACAAAACTAAACAATACACAGAACGACACAATGAAACACAATACTAAACAACACACAGAACAACACAATGAAACACAATACTAAACAACACACAGAACAACACAATGAAACACAATACTAAACAACATACAGAAAAACACAATGAAACACAATACTTAAAATACACAGAACAACACAATGAAACAGAATACTAAAAATACATGGAACAATACAATGAAACACAATACTAAACAACACACTTTTGTCGAGAAAACTAGCCGGAACTTTCAAACTCGAAGTAGGAATGAAAATCACTAGACCGAAATGCTGATATAATTTCAGACGTCTCTTTTTTTATGTTTTCCATCCCGAAGTGTTGTAACATATAAATACAACGTGTCAGCCAATAATACAACACTTTATTTTATATACAATAAAAATAGTATATAGTCAGGGCGGCATGTTTCGACCTTTATTAGGTCATCTTCAGGCCCTCTGAGAAAACAGATCAAAGAACTGTCTATGTTTCAACGCATTGTGGAATCCCAAATTCTTATAAATTTTTGCTATAGGAAAGTAAAATACATAAGTTTGTATATATTGGACTTTTTGTGTGACGGTCTTAGCATTAAAATGTTTAAAACCTATCAGATATGGTAGTACATTAAAACCAAAACCAGATGTCTCTTGCTTGCAGTTTGCTGGACAACTGGCCTAACACCTACGCTTTCACGAAAGCGATTGCTGAGGATTCAGTACGAGATCAAGGCGCTGGTCTCCCCATAGGAGTTTTCAGACCAGCCATAGGTTAGTAAGCCAGTCTGCTTCTGTTATGGTAATAATGCAAATAAGTTCACACGTATAATTTCACAACTACAGAACTTTCACTGGTTGTGCCCAACAAAGAAGCAGAATCTTGGCGGCCACAAGTTTGGAGATAAGGATAAAGAACCAAAAATATTCATGCGAATTTATTTTCTGACCTGCTGCTTATGCAGGGGAAACCGGGGTAAAATGGTTGACTTCGGGAACAATTGGCTGCTAGTGACGCAATACTGTACTTGATATCTCAAATTATCTGAATGTGAAGTTGGTGTCACTTTTATGAATACTACCACTTCAACACATTTGGCGGCTAGGCTTGTAGGTTTCCAGAGTCATTCCCTCTGAACACTTCATCCACGGTAATGTCACATTGGGCCCCTATTAATGTCAGGGTACACCTTTTTAAACATACCAATCAAGTACACAATTTCTAATTAATAGTATATTAGATGAGTGTCTCCTACATGTTGCGGCATTCAAGTACCGTCTTCAGGGAGAAAATATGCCAGATTTTTTAAAAAAACAAATGCCTTGTGAAGCTGCTGTCTATGGTTCTATTTTTTGTAGCTGCTTCTTCGTAAATATAGATAAGATGTTCAAGGTAAAATTGTATGTAGCGTATTGTGGGTATTTTTATGTTTACTTTATGATTAGATCACTCCATCATCTTTAAATAAATATATGTACACATTGGCTAATACTAATGTTGTTTACCGTGGACGCTTCTGTTGATGTGTCAATATATATGTTCATTCATTGATACATATCGCAATCCAAGTTGGATTGGGTCCAGTAAGGAGCAGCAGAAATGAAGAGCCGATGGCCTATATATGTGATGTGTCCTGCCTGTGTCGTAGCCAGCAAAATACTATAAGTGCTTCGATGATTTTTACGAAAAGGCGTTATTTTCTTCCAGAATAAGGAACATTGATTAATCAGAAAATGTTTAGTATACTAGTACTCCTATACTCTAAGAAATTATGGGAAAACTATTATAGCTTATGATTTAAGATTATTTACACGAGAATACCTAATGTAAATTTTTTTCTAAATTAAACACCATCATTTTATGTTAAACTGCGGTGACGATTAATGAGTTCTGGTGCTGATGTAGTTGTGGGTGTGACTGAGTTCTGATGTTTCTGTCACAGTTCTGGGTACGATTAATGAATTCCGATTTTTCTGTTACAGTTATGGATACGATAAATGAGTTTAGATGTTTACGTCACACTTATGGGTACGATTAATGAGATATGATGGTCACATCACAGTTCTGGGTATGATTAATGAGTTCTAATATTTATGTCAGAGTTCTGAGTACGATTGATGAGTTCCGATATTTCTGTTACAGTTTTGGGTAAGATTAATGAGTCCTGATGTTTCTGTTACAGTTATGGATACGACTGGTGAATTTTGATGTTTACGTCACACTTAGGGGCACGATTAATGAGACATGATGGTCATATCACAGTTCTGGGTATGATTAATGAGTTCTAATGTTTATGTCAGAATTCTGGGTAAGATGGATGAGTTCTGATATCACAGTTCTGGGCAGGTTTAATGAGTTCTGATATCACAGTTCGGGGTACGGTTAATTAGATTTGATGCCACAGTTCTGGGTACGATTAATGAGTTACGATTTTGCTGTCATAATTTTGACTGTGATTAATGAGTTCTTTTGTTTCTGTCACAGTTGTGGGCACACGCAGTGAGCCAGTTACCGGCTGGATCGACAACTTGTACGGGCCGACTGGAGTTTTCGTGGGAGCCGGAACAGGCTTCATTAAGACAATAAATGTCGACGGAACGAAGACTGCAAATATTGTCCCTGTTGACATGACTGTTAACGCCCTCATTGTATCGGCGTGGGAGGTTGCTAACAAACCCAGGTAACTCAGAATATTGTCGGCTGGCAGTTCAGACATTGATATTGATATATTTGTTAACTGCAATTGGGTTGACACCCGGTGGCATTAGTACAGTACACATTTACACACAAACAATACATAGAGCAACACAATTAACAACTTTGGTTGGAAGACTTTCTGGGATCCGAATCCAGAGTGGTCAAACTAAGATTAACTTTGAACTAACTGCATAAAAATTATCGCCTAATGGGAAGAGTGCGGGCCGTGCCCCGTCTTTGCGGGTTATATCTTGGTAATTGCCTTACAACTGAGAAAAAAGCACCGGATATCCTCAGTCACGGTAGCTGAAGAGTGCCAGTTGCCAATCCGTAGAGACGAAACGTGTGCTTTCATAATAACCGCGATTCCAATTGAAATTAATTGCTAAAAGCTGCGATCTTAAGCAGGGAGCGTGATCGTTGTTACACTATTGCAGAAAAGAACGTTTCGATTTGCTGTTTACTATAAAAATATTTTTTTTTGTTTTCCGAGTTGGATGGTGTATTTAATGTAATAATTTAGATTTAATTTCACACGTGATTTCTAACAATCAATTATTATTCATGACGACACGAGTAAAAACTCATATCTCGCTAATTCCTTACCTTTCCACAATTGGATATTATTCAGCTTCTAGTAACAAAACCATGTTAAATTACGTGGACACTATAACCACAAATAAACGTAGCATTATAAAATAAGTTGGTACAATTTGCCTAATATGAAAGTTAAAGATATAAATTTTACGATAAATTTTTGTTTAGTTTATACTGAATAGGCAGTTGGTAAACCAACAAAAATCTGATACTAGAATCTGGTATTAATTGGTCGTGTTCTTTTACTGTATTTTCTTTCTTTGCGCACACCTAAGCGAAATTTATACTCAAGACATCGAGCCATGTAAAGATAAACGTGAAAAAAAGCCTCATATTCTGATTACGCAATTCTGTATATTTTATGTTATATATATATATTTTTTTTTTTTACACACACACACACATATATATATATATATATATATATATATATATATATATATATATGTGTGTGTGTAAAAAGTATGTGTATACACACATATTAAAAAGAGGTGCAAACAAGCAAAATACGAATTTAATAATATTTATTAAAACCAACTAATTGCACATACTTGTCAAACCATTTAAAACCACATTATTGGATTAAAATGGATTTAAAATATCTCCTACATGTTTCAATCCCTCTATGGGATCATCC
>Ga0131853_10028058_pt1 | contig 10088 bp, 6 predicted proteins | sample TergutLab28metaG_FD_92764 | JGI IMG/M metagenome (GOLD analysis project Ga0131853, IMG submission 92764) | Labiotermes labralis P1 segment gut microbial communities from Petit-Saut dam, French Guiana - Lab288 P1 (version 2) (version 2) | ecosystem: Host-associated > Arthropoda: Insects >... | reverse complement strand
TTTTTTGATAATCTAGGAAGCAGAATTCGCCGCTTGCTGTAGGCAAGCAAGAATTTTGTTGACAACGAGTATCAGAAAATTAGTCAAAAAGGCACGAAACAGCTTATTGTCGACATACCCTAGAGCCTTTGGACTAACATATCACATAATCTACAGTCCTTTTGGCCAATATAAGAAGTGGGGGTGAATTAAAATTTCTATTGGCGGCAACAGCGACTTTCATAATTTAATAGAAAAGCTAAACAATGGCAACGAAGATGCCTTTGACGAAATGTATAAAAGGTGCAGCGGGCATGTTGCTTTTGTTTGCCAAAAATTCTGCAGCAATAAAGAAGATGCAGAAGAAGTTGTGCAAGATACTTTTCTTATTGCTTTCAAAAAAGCAGGCATACTAAGGAGCGATACGTTCATGGCGTACCTGCGAAGAATCGCAATACATGAGTGTTTTCGCAAGAGAAAAAAAAACAGCCATCAACAAGCGTACATTCTACAATCGGATGAGCAAGCAGAGGATTATGCAGAACTTGATACAGACTTTTTGCCGGAAGAGCACCTGCAAAACAAAGAAAACCGAGCCCAACTTTTGCTGATAATACAATCACTGCCAAAAAAACAATGGGAAATGATTTATTTGTACTACTACGCAGAGTTTACCACAGAAGAAATTGCCCGACTGAATAATTGCTCTACCAGTAATGTACGCAAAACCCTGCGCACCGCCAGAAGCACAATAAAAAGCAAGCTGGAAAAAGACAAGAAAAAACTTACCGGCGGTATGGCGGTCATGCCGCTTGGGGCATTGCTGTTTATGGAAGAACAAGCCTTTGCCGCAAGTTATGTAAGTGCAGCGGGCGCAAATATTGCCGGTACAACCGGCACCGCAACTAAATCTATCAACGTTTACGCCATTGCGGCAGGCATCGTAGCGGTTGGGGTCGCAGCAACTGCACTGTATTTAGCCCTACGGCCAGCAGAAGCCGAACCCTACAAGCCATACGAGCCAGCTTACGAAATATACATGCCTGTTTTGGAACATACTAAGCCGACAGAGCCAATGCCACCAATAGAAGAAGAACTAGAAGAACCAACAGAACAAAATCGCGTAAAGTGCGAATATGCATTTCCTGAAGCACAACTTCCTATCGAACAAGAAACTCAGCCGCATCCCCCGGAGGAGCTGCCAACACCAGAACCACCAACGACACAGGAACCATACGAGCCTATGCCGGAAGTAAAGGAAGAAGAACCTGAGAACGAGCCATACGAGTCCAAACCATACGAACCCATGCCAACCCTTATAGACAGGACACCGGAAATTTTAACGGCACTTACCGGTGCAAACGCCGCAGAGGACGTTGCAATGATTGTTAGTTATTACGGCTTCACTATTTTTGCAGAAATAGAAAGGTCTTTGGGAATGCGGCATCGGTTTTATGTAACAAACGAAGGCAGCGGGGACATTTTAATTGGTATAGCCGCCTATGAAAACGGTACAAGCTGGAGCATGAGGTTTGAACATTTTACCGATGGCCATGCACCGGCAGATATTTTAGACTTGCTTGGGTTTATGACGCAGTAGGGCAAATAAAGCGCGCTTGCGCGTATTAGGCGCAGTGAGCGAAGCGAACGTTTCCCGCGCCGTGCGTTTCTAGTCGAAAAAGCGTTTTCAACCAACAGAGCAATTTCCTATAGCAAAAAAAGGCACCTTTGCAGATGCCTAAACTTATGAATTAACAGCCTCATAAAGCGTTTTTTCTACAAAAGCGTTAAGGGAAATTCCTTTGCGGCTGGCAAGCATGACGGCTTCCTTGTGCAAATCCGGGGAAATACGAACATTGAAAGAGCCTTTATATGTCTTTTGCGGTTCTTTCCCCGCCTCTTTACACAATGCAAGATAATCGTCAACGGCTTCTACAAAGGCAGCTTTAAGGCTTTCAACGCTGTCGCCTTCAAAAGTTACAAGGTCAGTAGTGCCAATAATTTTGCCGCAAAAGCAATCATCATCAGCCGAGTATTCGACACTACCAAAAAAATCTTTGTATTTAAGTGTGTTGGCCGCCATTTAGATAACCACCTTTCTTTAGCTCATTTATAACTTGATCGACAAGATAAGATTTTAGCTCTGGCTGCGGGTGTGGTTTATGAAGCCGTATGATGTGGCCGTTAGTATGGTTAATAAACCTAACAGCCGAACCACTTGTTCCGCCGGCATTGGATAAGCTAAATCCCAAACCAAGTAAAAGTGTTTCTAATTCTTTGAAAGTGAAGTTTTTAGGACGGCGTAACAGCCGTTCCAAAAGTTTCTTCGATTTACTCATGTAACCGCCTCACCTCTCTGCCTATAGTGTACACTACAACACAAAAGTATGCAACTGTTTTGCAGTTGCATGATGACAAACAAATAAAAAAAGGAGATTCACCATGTTTAGAAAAAATTCAAGATTGAGAAATGAACGTATCAAAACACCGGTAGCATTGCTTTTGTCGGCAATGCTTATATTCGGTGCAATGCCCATTGGCGCAATGGCAAACAGCCAGCCTTATGACGGCAATGATGTTGCCATCGAACAGCCATATGCCGAAGCAATAGGCGACCCTTCATATAAAGATAACGAGGTCGATTACGGCTACGAAGACGACACAACAAACGACGACGATGCCATTTTCGCGCAGCCTGTACCAGCCAATGCGGTTGCATTTTCCGACATGCAAATACCTGACTATGCAATTACCATTCAGGTAGGCAGCTGGAGCTTTATGAACAGCATCATTACAGCACAGGCATCTGCTGGCGGCGTTTTAGATTTGGTGTTAACGGAAAGTTTACACGCAACCGCTGCAATTGTAATCCCAGCCGGGGTAACTGTTTTTTTGAGAAGCGACTTGCCCCCCGGCAGCAACTACAGCATTTACCAAAATACAAGCGACAACCGCCATTTTTATGTAGGTGGCGGAGAACTGCATCTAGGCAATGTTACACTAACAAGAACCCTGCCGCAGGGCGACCTCACCCACTCCGGTGGTGTGCATGTCCAAAGCGGCGGATACTTGCATATGCATAACAACAGCGTAATAAGCAATAACCGCACATCTGAAGGCGGCGGTGTTGCCGTATTTGGGTCTACTTTGATAATGAATTCAGGTTCTTCAATAATGAATAACCACGCCTCAAATGCTGGCGGCGGAATTGCCGCGTTTGACGATTCTACCATAGAAATTAACGGCGGCAATATTGAAGGTAACACAGCCCTTACTATAGCAGGCATGGGCGGCGGCATCTATTTATCGGCTACCACATTAGAGCTTTTTTACGGAACAATAGAAAGCAATACCTCACAAAACCAAGGCGGCGGCGTGTATGTGGGCAGCGTGTCTGAGTTTACTATGCACGATGGTTTTATCCAAAACAACACATCTACAGACCCCGAAATTGGCGGCGGTGGTGTACACCTTGGCACATTCATATCTGGCGCAGGCGGGTCAAACACATTTGTAATGCACAATGGCGGCATAACCGCAAATAACGGCGGTGTTGGCGGCGGCGTGCTTGTTGGTGACGGTGCTTATTTCACCATGCACAGTGGTAATATAAACGGCAACACAGCCCATGGCTCGCTTGGCGGCGGCGGTGTTGGCTCTTGGGAGTATGATGGCAGACGTGCAACCATTGCTATAAACGGTGGGTTAATATTTGCAAACACAGCTAACGCATCCGGTGGTGGCGTTAATGTAATGGGTTCTGCTACGATAGCTGATACCGCAATAATAGGCAACAACACAGCGCTTAATGGGGGCGGTGTTAATATAACCGGCTCAAACAGCACATTAACAATGACAGGCGGCACAATTGGCAGCTATGAACTTATCGGCATTGAAGGTAATACGGCCATCAAAGGCGGTGGTGTAGCTGTTACAAATGGCGCAACATTCACCATGGACAACAACGCCGCTATACGCAACAATACTGCTGGTGAAGATGGACTTTTTGATGGCGGAGGCGGTGGTGTGTATGTGGAAAATGGTGCCGCCTTTACCATGCAGAATGGTACCATTAAAGGAAACGACGGCCCCACACGGGGCGGCGGTGTATGGGTCAATGGCCTTTTCACTATGCACAATGGGTTAATTCACAACAACGCAGCTATTGGCGGTGGCGGCGTAAGAATTGGGCGTCAACCTACAGAAGGCGAAGTTCGTGGTCACTTTATTATGCACAACGGGCAAATTACAGGAAATACCGCGGGCGTAAGTTGCGGCGGCGGCGTTGTGTTGATGAATGGCACATTTGAAATGCTTGCCGGCGAGATTTCTGGAAATTTCTCTGAAAACTTAGGCGGCGGCGTGCATCTTTCAAACGCTATGCAGGGAGGGTTAACTCCTTCTGAAGTTTCGGAATTTATAATGACTGGTGGAAGTATTAATAACAATACTGCCGCAACTTTGGGTGGCGGTGTTAGCGTAGAAAGTTTTAGCCAGTTTACAATGGGCGGAACTGCCGCAATTACAGAAAACCAAATGGTTGGAATCGATGCATATGGCTCAGGTGTTGCCTTAGTAAACTGGGGGAATGTGACTGCCCCAAGCGAATTTATTATGCAAGATGATGCCGTAATCTCAAATAACACAGGTGCAACAAATGGTGGCGGCATTTGGCTGGACGAAGCCGCCATCTTCACTGCAACCGCAGGTTCAATAACCAACAATACCGCAACCCAACATGGCGGCGGCATCTTCACCATGCTATACGATAACCTCACCATTAGCGATACAGTACTATTCAACAGCAATACAGCCAGCATACCGTTTAATTTTGGCGCGGCTAACCGTGGTGTGTCTGTCAATGTTCCTGCTGCTAATAGCTGGGGCGGCCAAGGCGGCAACCCACAAAATGTCGATTGGGCAACAGTAAGTATCCCAGGCACACACGCACTAAATAACTACGATATTAACTTTGGATTCCCGACTTTCCCTGTTGCGTTTGTAGTGGCAGAGGGCACACCACACAACCAAGGCGCGCTTACAGGGCAAGTTCCAGTGGCAGATGCGGCACAATCTCACGTACCGGGTCAGCCATTTATTGCCTCAAGCGAATATCTTGTTACAAGAATGTTGCCTAACTACGGGCATATCACTGCAACAGACATCCCTGCCCCAATGCCAAACACAGGTTACGTATTTGCTGGTTGGACAATTCGGGTTTCACACCACAGTCAAGGCCAACTTCCTCCTCCAATCCCCGATATGGGCGACATCGGAGATATGGGCTGGTTCGCTCCGCTCCAGTTTGGCCCCAACGGCTCGTTTATAATTGATGCGACTATGGATATGGCAACAATAGCAACGCCAGTAACAACTGTAACAGGCAATATGCCAACTGGTACAGGTATAGGGCCAATTGGCAGCCAACTTTTCAGCACAGACGCAATATTAGAGTTTAGAAATTTAATAGGTGCCAACTCAACACCTGCTACAAATTGGAATGTACAATTTATCGCGCACTTTGCACCGCAGTCCGCATCACCGCCATCGGTAACTTACAATGTAGAGGGCATTAGACCCGCAACGTACAGCACCATACCTTCTGCACAAACTTTTGCGGCAGGCACCACCGTTACTGTGCAGCCAAACCTAACGACTACCGAAACAACCAATGCGGCTGGCGTAGCGGGCGTGTGGACGTTTAACCCTTGGACTGCCAACAATGTAACCGTTGTCAATAACCAGTTTAGTATGCCAGTCAACAATGTTGTATTTACCGGTTCATGGACATTTACGCCAGACGGCGGCGGAAACGGCAACGGCGGCACACCAAACCCGGCAGTACAAATAACAAAATCTGCCCCTGCAACCGTACAACCCAATACACCGCTAACCTATACTATAACCGTACGCAACACTGGGGATGTAACACTTACAGGTTTGGTTGTAACAGATAACTTGCCAACGCAACTGCAAAACCCACGCAATTTACAATACCCGGCAAGTGTAACCGCGTCATTTGCAGGTCAAACCTTGAACGCAACCATTGCAAGCCTTACTCCCGGGCAATCGGTTACTATCACATTTGTAGTCACAGTAGATGCCGCTGTTGGTCAAACCATAACCAACACAGCAATGGTTAATGTTCCAAATATGCCGGGTGTTAACGACCAAGATTCGGCCACAACAACCGTCACCAACCAGCAGCCGGAAATGATTAAAAACCCGGATAGAACCGTTGTAAACGTTGGCGAAACTATTAACTGGGCTTTGCGCGGTTTCCACAACCCAACAGGCGTAGCTGTTACAGACTTTACTATTATGGACATGCCGGGACGTGGCTTAAACTTCCTGTCAGGTAGTCTGCCGGCATTTACAAATGGTGAAGGTCTCACATTCGACATCAGATACACCATTGCAGGCAGCAACGAATGGCACACCCATGCTACAGGTATAGATGCAAGCCGTCCTTTCACATTTAGCTTGCCGCAACCGGGCAACTTGCATTATACAAACATTGGCTTCTTCTTTGGCGATGTTCCTGCCGGTTTTGGGCTCAACAATGAAATTGTGCTAACCTTTATCGTTGGGGACGATGCGCCCAACAATGTGCTGATAAACGAATTTTTGATACGATACAACAGTATAGAACGCCCAGGACAAAGTCCAGAAAGACCTATTGTTACACCTAACCAACCCGGAATTGGCGGCGGCAATGGTGACGGCGGCTCAACCGGTACAACACCGGGCAATGTTCCTTATGTTCCTTCTCCTCCGGAACCGCCGCAAACCGTTAACGAAGACTCTGCAACACTCATTATAACCGACAGGGCAACAGACACTATCCGCAGAAACCCGCAAACAGGCGACACTTTCAATCCCATGGGAATACTTCTAACAACGGCGGGCTTGATACTATCCGTTGGCGTACTCTTGCTAACATTGGGTAAGCGTAAGAAAAAGTAGCCAACCAGCAACAAATTCAAAAGGAGGGGCTCGTTAAATGCCTTAGCGAGCCCCTCCTATACTTATATAACACTAACCTTCTCCCATTTTCTCGACCTTAAACGCATGTACATAAAAATACCCCTCGCGCATTCTTCCAGCGCAAACACTGCCCATATGCCGTGCAGCCCAAACGGGGTAAACCTAACCACAAGCCAGCACAATGGTATATTTACAAACCACATGGATATAACCTGCACCACCATAGGATATTTCACGTCACCTGCACCCCGTAAGCAGGACGGTATTGTGTGATTAAGTGCCCTGCCGGTTTGTACCGCAACATCAATGATCATGATACCCGCGCCAAGTATAAGAATTTCCGGGTCGGACGTGAATATGCGAAGAAGCTGGAAACGCAGCAGCATAAAGATAATCGACATTGTCACGTTAGACGTAAGCGCTATCTTTAAGTTGCGGATACATAACGCGTAAACTTCCTCTTTTTTGCCTGCACCCGTGAGCCGCCCCGCCATTATCTGCCCGGCCCCGCCAATGGACATGCTTAGCACAAACACATACATCACCACATTGTTGACATATATCCGCGTATTAAGCGCCATCCCGCCAATTGAAGCGATTATCGAGGTTATTATGGTCTGCGTCACCGTCCATGAAACGCCCTCTGCGGCAGCCGGGGCGCCTATTTTGACAATTTTCTTAAACATCTCTACCGATGGAAGCAGGTCTTTTTTAAAGTACTTTAGAACGCCGAGTTTGGTTATCACAAACACCGCGGCGATTGTTAACCCTGCAACCTCGCTTATGACTCGCGTTACGGCAATACCGGTAACACCATATGAAGGAATTTCAAACGGGCGAAATATAACGATATAATTACCGACGATATTTATTATGTTCATGACAATGGCTATTGAAAGCGTCCGTTTTACAAATCCGTAGGAGCGTATAATCGCATTTAGCGTGGCGGTTAATGCCTGTATCGCGGCGGTGGCCCCAACAATCCGCAGGAATTGCTGCCCCATCTCCAACTGTTCGCCTTCCAGGTTCATAAACACAAGCAATGACGGAGCAAAAATAAACACCAAAATGCTTATTACAAACCCCATCCCGACATTGATTAGTATAGCCGCTGCCGCAGACTTTCCGGCTTCTTCCCGCTTTTCTGCCCCAAGGTATTGGTTAATGACGATGGCAGAACCGGTAGAGATGACAGCAAAAAAAGTGAGGGACATCATAATAATTTGATTGCTGACACCAACAGCCCCAACTGCGTTATCGGAATATCTGCCAAGCATGATTATATTGACATTGCCAAGCAACATACGAAGCAGATGCTCAAAAAACATTGGCCATGCAAGCGAGAATATGGTTAGCTTTTTTTCTTTACCCACAGTATACCTCGATGATATTTATTACTTCGCATTGTATCACAAAATCGGGTAGACCGACCAGGGCAAACGCATGAAGCATTTGCCCTTCGTTAAAAGACGTTGTCGCTGCGCTCCTTTGGTCTTTTAACGAGAGCTTTTTGTGAAAAAATCGACTTGATGCTTTGCATCCGGCCGTCGATTTTAGCATTTTGAGGAAATAAATTCCTCAAAATGATTTGAGTCTGCGACGCTAAAGACCGAAAAAGCGTTTTATGCGTTTGCCCTGGTAGACCGACACTTTCTTCTTGCAACCACCTATGTTATACTAAATAAAGCGCGCTTGCGCGCGTTTCGTGGAGAGCAATTTACTATGGGATAAAAAAGCGGCGGGGCATACTCCTGCGCAGCAGGTGTGCGTAAGCACGGGCCGCCCGGCCAGCAAGCGAAGCTTGTGAGAGGGTTTGGGGCAGAGCCCCATTCAAATAGAAAAAGGAGCTGAATTAAAATGGACTTTTGGAACAACGTGTACGAAAAGCTGGTAGCCAAAACAAAAGCCGAATGCGAACGCACAGGCAGCGCAATCCCTTATACACCTGTAGACGGGCGGTATGTAGATTTACAAGCCGGGGCGGGAATTAGCTGGTGGACAAACGGTTTTTGGTCTGGGCTTTTATGGCAAATGTATAATGCGACACAAGACGAAAACTACAAAAACGCCGCATGCGATGTAGAAAAACGCATGGACGAAGCGTTCGAGAAATTCCTGGGCTTGCATCACGATGTAGGCTTCCAGTGGCTGCATACTTCTGTGGCAAATTACCGCCTTACCGGCGATACAGACGCTCGCAGGCGCGGGCTTCACGCAGCGTTTATACTTGCGGGGCGGTACAACCCTGCCGGCAAATTTATCCGCGCATGGAATCAAGACAAAACAGGCTGGTCCATTGTTGATACGATGATGAACCTGCCGCTGTTATACTGGGCAAGTAACGAGCTGGACGACCCTCGCTTCGCATACATCGCCAATAGCCACGCAGATACATGTATGAATACAATTCTCCGCCCAGACGGCAGTTGCCACCATGTTGTGGATTTAGACCCGCACACAGGGGAAATGTTAGACCCATTTGAGTCGATAAAAGAGCCAATAGGAAAAGGTACAGACCCACGCACAGGCGGGCAAGGTTATGGCCCCGGTTCTTCATGGAGCAGAGGTAATTCTTGGGCGCTTTATGGCTACGCTCTGTGTTATCACTACACCAAAGAGCAACGCTTCCTAGATGCCGCAAAACGTATCGCGCATTATTTTATATCCAACCTGGCATTAAATGACTGGCTGCCTCTGGTAGATTTCCGCGCACCAGCCGAGCCAGTACTGTACGATTCTTCCGCAGGTATGATTGCCGCATGCGGGCTTCTGGAAATTGTAGAACATGTACCAGAGCTTGAAAAACATATGTATACCGAAAGCGCGCACAAAGTTATCATGGCTTGCGAAAAGAAATTCTGCAACTGGGATAACAATGTAGACGGGATTATGTACGGCGGAACCGCCGCTTACAAGAGCCAAGGCGCAGGCACAGACGGCACATCTCTTATTTATGGCGATTACTTCTTTATCGAGGCTGTTTTACGGGTGCTTGGTAAAGGGTTTAGGATTTGGTAGGACGATAAACATTAACAGGATTGTCCCGCTAAGAAATTTTACCTTGCGCTCCAAATTGCTGATTGGCGTTTCACGCCGCTAATCAATAGTCGCTCCAGGTTAAA
>Ga0131853_10028057_pt1 | contig 10089 bp, 8 predicted proteins | sample TergutLab28metaG_FD_92764 | JGI IMG/M metagenome (GOLD analysis project Ga0131853, IMG submission 92764) | Labiotermes labralis P1 segment gut microbial communities from Petit-Saut dam, French Guiana - Lab288 P1 (version 2) (version 2) | ecosystem: Host-associated > Arthropoda: Insects >... | reverse complement strand
TGCAGCAGGCGACGCCGCTGGCCGTCGCCCGGCATCGCGGCGAGCGTCTCGCCGGCCGACGCGTCCACGACGTCACCTGTTCGATCGGCGCGGAACTGTCGGCGCTGGTTCCGTTGGCGGAGACGGTGATCGGCAGCGACCTCGATCCGGTGCGGCTGGCGATGGCCGCGCACAACGTGCCCGGCGCGACGCTGGTGCGCGCCGACGCGCTGTACCCGTGCACACGTGACACCGTGGTGATCGCCGACCCGGCACGCCGGTCCGGAGGCAAGCGCACATACGACCCGGCGGCGCTGATGCCGCCGTTGCCCGACCTGCTCGACGTGTACGCGGGACGCGATCTCGCGGTGAAGTGCGCGCCGGGACTCGATTTCGACCGACTCGACTGGGACGGCGAGGTGGAAATCGTCTCGCTCGACGGTGGTGTGCGCGAGGCCTGCCTGTGGTCGCCGGGGCTGTCCGGCGCGGGCGTGCGCCGACGGGCGAGCGTGCTGCGCTCGGACGGGACGGCGTGGGCGGTCACCGACGCCGAGTCCGACGACATCCCCGAACGCGAACCGGGGGAGTGGATCGTCGATCCGGACGGTGCCGTGGTGCGCGCCGGTCTGGTGCGGCACTACGCGGCCCGGCACGGGCTGTGGCAACTCGATCCCCGGATCGCCTACCTGACCGGAGACAGCGTCCCCGAGGGGGTGCGAGGGTTCCGGGTGCTGGCACGGCTCAAGTACACCGAGAAGGCGCTGCGGCAGGAGCTCGCGGCGCGGGACTGCGGTTCGGCCGAGATCCTCGTGCGTGGTCTGGACGTGGACCCGGCCGTGCTCCGGCCGCGGCTGAAGCTGCGGGGCACCACGCCACTGTCGGTGGTGCTCACCCGGATCGGCCGCAGCCCCGTCGCGTTCGTGTGCGCGGCGCGGGACTGAGCGGCCGCCGGGTCCCTACTTCAGAACGAACAGTTCCCCGATCAGGGTGGGCGTGAGCACCTCGCCGTCCGGTCCGATCGACGTGCCCGCGGTGAATCCGGTGGCACCGGGCAGCGGATCCTTGTCGCGGGTGTCGCCGGTCGCGGTGTCGAAGGTCAGCAGCGCGATCCCGTTGTCGCCGTCGCGCACCGTCGTGTACCCGGTCGCGCCGGCGGCCAGGGCGGGTGAGCCCACCTGCAGCACGTCGCCCCGCTGCCACACCACCTCGGCGCGGTCGCCGCGGTCGCGCAGCGCTGACAGCCGCCCCTTGTCGCCGCCGGCGGGGACGATCAGCCCGTCGGCCGTGACGGCCGGGCCGCCCAGCGCCCGGTAGCCGAGGTCGTAGCTCCACTTGGGCGTGCCGGACTCGGCGTCCACCGCCCACAGGTGCCCGGCATTGTCGTTGCCGTACACGGTCTTTCCATCGGCCGACAGAACCGGGGCGGCCGGACTGCCGCCGGCGAGGGTGCTCGTGGACCACTGCGGTTCGATCTTCGGCTCGGCTCCGCCGGTGTAGCGCATCGCTACGAGGTCGGCCTGTTCCGCGCCGGGCCGCCAGAACGTGAGGACGAACCGGCCGCTGCCGAGGTCGAGAGCGGGGGAGTTCGCGACCGGGCACGCCGATTCGCCGTCGAAGCACTGGTCGAGACCCAGGTCGTTCGGCACCGTCTCGACGTTCATGCCCTGCGTGTACGAGGCCGGCGGGATCAGGTCGTACGACGGGGCAACCTTGAAGCCCGTCTGCGGGTCGAGCACGCTGACCTGGCCGAGCTGGGTGACGAACAGCAGGTTGCCGTCCCCGGTGAACTGTGCGGACAGCGGTGTTCCGGTGACCGGTGTGCGCCAGCGCAACTGGCCGTGCTCGTTGAACGAGCTCATCGCGCCTTGCTCACCGACGTAGACGTTGGTGGCGCCGTCCACGACGGGCGACGAGGCGGCGGCGCCGGGACCGATGCGGTTGCACCAGCGCTTGCGCCCCGACTCGATCTGGAACGACAGGAGATTGCAGCCCTCCGCGGCCTGCGACGTGACGAAGATCTGACCGCTCGCGGCGACCGTCGCCCGCGTGGGCGTCGGGCCCCCGATCGGGCGGGACCACGAGAAGTCGAGCGAGCGTGCGCCCGTCACCGCGCTCGTGTCGCTGTTGCGGGCGTCGGAGTGCATCCCCTGCCAGCCACCTGCGCCGAAGACGTTCTCGGTGCCGGAATCTCCGCCGCATCCTGAGAGAAGGAGGGCCGAGATCGCCGTCAGCGCTGCCGCCGACGACCTGAGGGCACGCCGCATTGGATCTCCTCGAGTCGGAATCTGGTCGGACCAGAGACTATCCCGGCCACGATTCGGAGTCGGCGAACCGCCCCGTCGCATTTCGTGGCACCCTCGATGAAGGGGCCCACCACCGGTCGTCGCGGTGGGATCGGAAGATCCGTTCCGGCGGAGGAGACATCATGAGAATTGGTGTGCCCAAGGAGATCAAGAACGGGGAGCTTCGGGTCGCGCTCACGCCGCTCGCGGTGAACGAGCTTCGCGTGCAGGGGCACGAGGTGCTTGTCGAGCGTTCGGCAGGGGTGGGCTCGTCGATGCCCGACGGCGAGTTCGTCGCCTCCGGTGCCCGGATCCTCGATCGTGCCGAAGATGTGTGGGCCGAAGCCGATCTGATCGTGAAGGTCAAGGAGCCGCTCCCGCCGGAGTACCCGTTGATGCGACGCGGACAGATCCTGTTCACGTATCTGCACCTGGCCGCGTCGCTCGAGTGCACCGAGGCGCTGCTGTCGAGCGGGGTCACTGCGATCGCGTACGAGACGGTGGAGCGCTCCGACGGTTCGCTGCCGCTGCTGGCGCCGATGAGTGAGGTCGCCGGTCGGCTGGCGACCCAGGTGGGCGCGCACGCGTTGCAGGCGACGGGCTCGGGCGCCGGCTCCGGGCGGGGCATCCTGCTGGGCGGTGTGCCGGGGGTGCCGCCGGCTCGTGTCGTCGTCATCGGCGCGGGCAGCGCCGGGACGCACGCGACGGCGGTCGCCGTCGGGATGGGGGCGCGGGTGACGGTCCTCGACCGGGATGTCGAGCGGTTGCGGGCGTTGCACACCCGGTTCGGGTCGCGCATCTCCACTGCGGTGTCCACCCGCACCGAACTCGAACAGACGCTCACCGACGCCGATCTGGTGATCGGTTCCGTCCTGGTGCACGGTGCCCGCGCGCCGCGTCTGGTCTCGTCCGAGCAGGTGTCCCGGATGCTGCCGGGGAGCGTTCTGGTCGACGTGGCGATCGATCAGGGTGGTTGCTTCGAGGATTCGCGACCTACCACTCATGATCAGCCGACGTATGTAGTTCACAATTCGATTATTTATGCGGTTCCCAATATGCCGAGCGTTGTTCCCCATACGTCCACCCACGCTTTGGTAAATGTCACCCTGCCGTTCGTGTCCGCCGTCGCTGGAAAAGGGTGGCGTGCATCCATGCGCGACGATCCCGCGCTCGCGATGGGGCTCAACACCTGGTCGGGGCAGGTTACGCACGCGCCGGTCGCAATTGCGCACGCCCTCCCGCACGTGGCTGTGGAAAATGCCCTGCGTGGCTGAAATGTCCGGTTTTCGCACGAACTTCAACCCTGCAATTCGTGGATGGGTGATTGTTGCCGATCGTTTATCGAATTCCATCGAGACACGCAGCCGGAATTTGTGTCTAATAGTTTCATGCAGCCGGGAACGCCGACGGAATCCGAAGGACAGCCGCAGGAACCTGTCGTGCGTGACGCGGTCGGTCCGCCGCCGGCGCATTCCACGCGTGAGGATCCTGCGTCCGACGTCGAGTACGACTACCTGCTCGGATCCCCCTCGGCGGGCCGAGTGGTCGCGACCATGCTGGTCGTCGGGGTCGCGGGGGCGGTGGGTTTCGTGATGGCATCGCTCGTCGCGATGCTGGTGACGGGTGCGGTCGGCGCGGTGACCGCATACCTTTCTTCGCACGACGACTGGGCGCTGAGCCCGCGCCGGCGCCATGCCCGGCGACGTCACGTCACCGTCAGCCCGAATTGGGCGACGCGGTCCTACGGCGGGCACGCATGGGGTGATCACGGCGTCGGACGTCGTGCTGCATAACCGACCACCAGGGCACGTGACGGGGCACACAGTCACGGTCCGTAGGCTTGTGTGTCATGACGAGCATGTGGGGCGCACCGTTGCGCTCGAGATGGCGTGGATCCCGACGTCGGGACAGTGAGCAGGCCCGCTTCCTGACGCTGGCCTCGCTGAAGTGGGTCATCGCGAACAAGGCGTACACGCCGTGGTATCTGGTCCGTTACTACCGCTTGGCCAAGTTCAAGCTGGCGAATCCGCACATCATCACGCGCGGCATGGTGTTCCTCGGCAAGAACGTCGAGATCCACTCGACGCCGGGGCTCTCGCGCATGGAGATCGGCAAGTGGGTCCACATCGGTGACGGCAACGCCCTACGGTGCCACGAGGGTTCGCTGCGGATCGGCGACAAGGTCGTGTTCGGCAAGGACAACGTCGTCAACACCTACATCGACATCGAGATCGGCGCGTCGACCCTCGTGGCCGACTGGTGCTACATCTGCGATTTCGACCACCGGACCGAGGACGTGACGATGCCGATCAAGGACCAGGGCATCGTCAAGGGCCCGGTCCGCATCGGACCCGACACGTGGATCGCTGCGAAGGTCACGGTCCTGCGCAACACCCGCGTCGGACGCGGCTGCGTGCTCGGTGCGCACGCCGTGGTCAAGGGCGACATCCCCGACTTCAGCATCGCCGTCGGCTCGCCGGCCAAGGCCGTGAAGAATCGGCGCGCCGACTGGGAGTCCGGTGCCGAGGAGCGGGCGAAGTACATCGCCGCCCTCGAGGACATCGCCCGCAAGAAGACCAAGAAGAGCGCCGCCGATCCGACCGCGGTGAACGGGAACGGGGCCGCCGCCTCGAAGTGAGGCGGCGGACAGGACGCCCGCTACCGGCCCGGTAGCGGGCGCTCCGGAATCTCCGGCCGCGCCAGCGGATGCCGCACGCGACGCTTGGCCGCCGAATACACCTGCACGGTCTCCTCGGCCACCTTGCTCCAGTCGAAGTCGGCGGTGAGCCGATCGCGTGCCGCCTGCGCCCGCTCCTGCGCCGCGTCGGGGTCGTCGAGCGTCTCGCGCACCGCCGAGGTCAGCCCGTCCACGTCGCCCGGCGCGAACGACAACCCGGTCTCGCCGTCGACGACGGCCTCGCCGAGGCCGCCCGCGGTCGACGCGATCAGCGGGGTGCCCGCGGCCGCGGCCTCGAGCGCGATGATCCCGAACGGCTCGTACCGGCTGGGCAGCACGATCGCGTCGGCGCCGTGCAACCACCCGAGCAGTTCCTCGTGATCGAGGTTGCCCAGGAACGTCACCGAGCGGGCGACGCGATGCGTGCGGGCCTGTTGCTGTAGCCACTCGAACTGGGTGCCCTCACCGGCGATGGCCAGTGTCGTGCCCGGGTGGCTGCGCCGGATCCGCGGCAGCGCCGCGATCGCGTCCTGCACGCCCTTCTCGTACTCGAGGCGTCCGACGAACAGCAACGTCGCCGGCCCCGACCGCGGTGCACGCTGCCGGTAGCTCCACGTGGTCACGTCGATGCCGTTGCGGATCACGGTGATCGGCGCCAACTCCGGCCCGTACAGCTCGGTGACCTCGTCCTCCATCGACGCCGAGCAGGTGATGATCGAGTCGGACTCGTTGGCGAGCCACCACTCCACCGAATGCACCTGGCGGTTCACCCGGCCCGACAGCCACCCGCTGTGCCGGCCCGCCTCCGACGCGTGCAGCGTCGAGACCAGCGGGACGTCGTAGAACTCGGCAAGCGCGACCGCCGGGTGCGCGACCAGCCAGTCGTGCGCGTGCACGACGTCGGGCTGCCAGCCGTCGCCGATGCCGCCCTTCGAGAGCGCGACGCCGGCGCGGACCATCGCGTGGCCCATGGCGAGCGTCCACGCCAGCATGTCCTCGCCGAACACGAAGTGCGGCGGATCCTCGGCGACCGCGACCACGAGCACGCCGTCGGCGATCTCCGTCGTCGTGGGATGCGTGGACGGGTCGGTGCCCGACGGTCGCCGCGACAGCACGACCACCTCGTGTCCGGCCGCGGCCAGTTCGGTCGCGAGATGGTGGACGTGTCGTCCCAGGCCGCCCACCACGACGGGCGGGTACTCCCACGACACGATCAGAACTTTCATGACATGCTCCCAGCAAATGCGGCTGTTTCGGCCCCGCGACCGGGCAGACGCCGTGCGTCGAGTGCGGGGAAGAGCCCGTCGGCGGCGTTCCAACCGTCCGCGAGACGCCGTGCGACGTCGTCCCGTCCGGACGCGACGGCGTCGGCGATCTCCCGCAACGCGTGTGCGTGTTTGTGGGCCCGGTCCCGGGCGTACCCGGCCGCCGAGTCCTTGCTGACCATGAAGGCCCAGTCGCTCGAGACTGCCATCAGCGTCTCACGCAACATCTGGTCGTGGACCCGATTGCGAAGTTTCGGGCGTCCCGGATCGGCGTCGCGCGACTTGTCGATGGTGTCCAGGGCGGTCGCGACCACCTCGGCGTTGAGCTGCACCAGGTCCTGCACCTGGTCGCCGGCCCATACCCGCCAGTCCTTGCCCGAACCCCACGACGAGTCCTGCAGTTCCACCGGTTTGCCCACGTAGCCGCGGGCGCGGGCGTCGGCGAGGGTGCCGACCTCGATCCCGGCCTCCGGCAGCGCGCGCAGCACCTTCTCGAGCCACTGCGGACCCTCGAACCACCAGTGCCCGAACAGTTCGGTGTCGAACGCGGCCACGACGAGCGCGTCGCGGCCGATGCGCTCGGATTCGCTGCGCAGGCGTCGGCGCACGGTCTCGACGAAGTCGGCGACGTGCTGGTCGATGGCGACCGCGGCCAGCGCCGGGTCGTAGGGGGCCTTCTTCTCCGACGGCACCGTGCGGCCGGTGACGCGGGCGGGCTTGAGTCCGGTGTCGTGGTCGTAGGTGTGGAAGTCGCGGTAGGCCGCGTGACCGGGATAGCCGGTCTTGGGCGACCACACCCGGTAGCTCACCTCGAGGTCGCGGCCGAACGCGACGACGTCCGAGTCCCAGACGGGCCGGCCCGCCGACGTGTCGCCGCGCAGCGCGGGCCCGTCGACCATGAAGTGCGACACACCCGCAGCCGCATAGCCGACCTCCATGCCGGGGGTGAACCCGCACTCGGGCGCCCAGATCCCGGACGGCGTGTGATTCCAGCGGGCGCGCGCGTCGGCGAGGCCCTCGGTGAGGGAGAAGGCGCGCAGTCGCGGATCGAGCAGCGGTTGGAACGGGTGCGCGAGCGGACCGCCGAGCAGTTCGATCGTCTCGGCGTCGATCAGCTCGCGCAGGACCGCGGAACCGCCGTGGCGCCAACGGGTTTCGAAATCCTCGAGCGCCGCGGCGGACGCGCGGTGCTCGCGGGCGCCCAGTTCGCGCTGCGACGCCGACGACATCCCGGCCGCCTCGTGCGCGCGGATCTGCCAGTTGCCGAGCCAGTGGTGCATGCCGTCGAGGCAGTGCGGGTCGTCGAGCTGCGCCGCGAGCACCGGCGTGATGCCGAGCGTCAGCTGCCGGGTGCGGCCCTCCGCGGCGAGCCGGCGCAGCACCGCGGTCACCGGCAGGTACGTGGCCGCCCACGACTGGTACAGCCACTCCTCTCCGACCGGCCAGCGGCCGTGGTTCGCGAGCCACGGCAGATGCGAGTGCAGGACCAGGCAGAACATGCCCGGTTCACGCGAAGTCACAGATTCCCCCTGAGTTCGAGTCACGCCACCGGGTCCTTGATCGCGACCGCGACGAGGTCGAGGCTGGCGTCGATGTCGTCCTCGCGCAGTACGAAGTCGCCCACGTCGATGCCCTCGACGTCGCGCGAGAGCTCCTGCGGCCACGGCTCGCCCGCGAGGGCGCGCTCGATCTGCGCGTCGATGAACGAGCCGCCGTGCTTGGCGTCGAGCTCACGCAGCCGGGGTCCGTGGTGGACGCCGGTCGTGAGGGCGACACGGAACCCGGCCTCGACCAACAGTTCGGTCAATTCGGCCGCATTCAGTTCGCGGGTGTGGAACGGGTTGAGCGGGGTGTCGCGGCCGGGCGAGAACGTGATCCGGTTGGGCGTGCTCACGAGCAACTCGCCGCCCGGGCGCAGCACGCGGTGGCACTCGCGCAGGAACTGCGCCTGGTCCCACAAATGTTCGATCACCTGGAAGTTGACGACGGTGTCGACGGATTCGTCCGCGAGCGGCAGTTCGGCGAGGTTGCCGTGCAGCATCTCCACGCGCGGGTAGCGGGCGCGGACGTGCTCGACCGCCGAGACGTCGTAGTCGAGACCGGTGACCTTGGTCGCAACGTCGGCAATCATGTTGGCGCCGTAGCCTTCTCCCGATCCGGCCTCGAGTACGACGCGGTCGGCGCAGCGGGGGAGCAGGTCGCGGTAGACCACCTCGTGGCGCCGGAACCAGTAGTTCTCCTCGGGGATTCCGGGCACCGTGCGTTCGCCGGTCAACGGCAGCGTCGACGCCTCGTTCGGCAGCGCGGTCGCAGCGTCGGCGGACTCGGTCGTGGAACCAACAGTGGATTCGCTCACCTCAGCGAGGTTAGTGGCAGTGGATCGGACAACTGTCGGGGTGGTCCACATCACAGCCGTGAATGCGCTCGTCGGCGGTTATGGTGAGACCGGATTTCGCCTAAGTTACCGGCCGGTAACTTGCTGTGGGGTAATCTGTCGCACAGCCAACGTGCAACGAAATTACTTACGAGAGCTCGGCTTGTCGCGGAGTTGCTCGCGATCATCAGCTAGCTACACACAGGAGGTCGACGAAGACCCATGACGAACATTGTCGTTTTGATCAAGCAGGTCCCCGACACGTGGTCCGAGCGCAAGCTCACCGACGGTGACTTCACGCTCGACCGCGAGGCCGCCGATGCAGTGCTCGACGAGATCAACGAGCGCGCCGTCGAGGAAGCCCTCCTCATCAAGGAGGCCCAGGGCGGTGAGGTGATCGTGCTGTGCGCCGGCCCCGACCGCGCCACCGACGCCATCCGCAAGGCGCTGTCCATGGGCGCCGACAAGGCCGTTCACGTCAACGACCCGGCCCTGCACGGCTCGGACGCCATCCAGACCGGCTGGACCCTGGCTGCTGCTCTCGGCCAGATCAGCTTCGAGAACGGTGAGGCTGCCGACCTGGTCATCGCCGGCAACGAGGCCACCGACGGCCGCATCGGCGCCGTCCCGGCCATCATCGCCGAGTACCTGGGCCTGCCGCAGCTCACCCAGCTGCGCAAGCTGACGGTCGCCGACGGAAAGGCCACCGGCGAGCGCGAGACCGACGAGGGCGTCTTCGGCCTCGAGGCCGGTCTGCCGGCCATCGTCTCGGTCACCGAGAAGATCAACGAGCCGCGCTTCCCGTCCTTCAAGGGCATCATGGCCGCCAAGAAGAAGGAAGTTCAGGTCCTGACCCTGGCCGACCTCGGCGTCGACCCGGAGACCGTGGGCGTCGCCAACGCCGGCACCACCGTCACGGCTTCCACCCCCAAGCCCCCCCGTACCGCTGGCGAGCGCGTCGCCGACGAGGGCGACGGCGGCACCAAGATCGCCGCGTACCTCGTGGGCCAGAAGATCATCTGATCCGGCCCCCTCGAGACCAGCAGACAAGACAGGGAGAAGTAAGCAATGGCAGAAGTACTGGTGCTCGTCGAGCACGCCGAGGGTGCGCTCAAGAAGGTCAGCACCGAGCTCCTCACCGCCGCACGCGCGCTCGGTGAGCCGTCCGCCGTCGTCGCCGGCCCGGCCGGCACGGCCGCGAAGCTGGCCGACGCGCTGGCCGCCGCCGGTGCCGCGAAGATCTACATCGCCGAGTCCGACGACATCGAGGGCTACCTCGTGACCCCCAAGGTCGACGTCCTCGCCGGCCTGGTCGAGACCGCCAGCCCGGCCGCCGTCGTCCTGGCCGCCAGCACCGAGGGCAAGGAGGTCGCCGGTCGCCTGGCGGCCCGCATCGGCTCCGGCCTGCTGTCCGACGTCGTCGACGTCAAGGCCGACGGCAGCGCCGTCCACTCGATCTTCGGTGGCGCGTTCACCGTCGAGGCCAAGGCCAACGGCGAGGTTCCGGTCATC
>Ga0131853_10028056_pt1 | contig 10089 bp, 6 predicted proteins | sample TergutLab28metaG_FD_92764 | JGI IMG/M metagenome (GOLD analysis project Ga0131853, IMG submission 92764) | Labiotermes labralis P1 segment gut microbial communities from Petit-Saut dam, French Guiana - Lab288 P1 (version 2) (version 2) | ecosystem: Host-associated > Arthropoda: Insects >... | reverse complement strand
TTTACGGGGTTTCGTAGGGGCGGCACCCTGCCGCCCGCACCACAAATCCCCTTTGTCAACAGCCCCGTTCTCGACGCCCCCCCCCCTACGTATATTGCATACATATTCAATTATTTAGCTTGATGGAACAGCTCCTTTCTGCCTTTTTTATGGCGCAACGCGTTAGATTATAACCCCTGCATAGTGTATGCCATATAGCGCGTCAACCCTTGGGTACCCGCCTATTGAACAATATCTAATGTCGATATTTGTCCATCTGCCAGACCATAGCAGTGTAGCCAGCTGCATCTCTGGCCATGGGAAGGTTTTACCAAAGCCTTGGTTTCGGGCATCAGCAATGAAGATTGAACAGCCTTATACTCCTGCACAGAATGGCTTAGCACCCGCAGCCCTGCATTGCCTGCTTTGTGGGGCATTGCCTACCCTGTTGGTTATTTCTCTTGGAATACATGTTTATAGGAATCGGTATAATTTCTTAAATAGACAATAAATATGAAAATAAGAAAAATTAATACTTGACAACACAGTATCACCCGCGCTATAATCACCGTCGCAGCAAGGCCCGTTGGTCAAGAGGTTAAGACACGGCCCTTTCACGGCTGAAACAAGGGTTCGATTCCCTTACGGGTCATAACACAAAGCCACCCTGTAAGCAATTGCAAGGTGGCTTTTGTGTGTAAACCATGTTTTTTGTACATATTATAGCAATTTGATATTGCTAACTGCATAATACCCAATGTTTTATCCACACGCTCCCCCTTTATCCACTATGTTTCTGTGGATAACTTTTTTGCTTCATTTTTTACAGTGTTTACAGGGCGTTCCCGATTTTACAAAAATGTCAAGGTTTTTTTATGCACAATACTCTGGTGAAAACTTATCCACACATCTCAAAAAGCCCGCAATCACTGGGTTTTCCGCAAATGCTATGCGGGGAACCCAGTGATTGCGGGCTTTTTTATTACAAACATGTTACAAAAGCCTGTTAATAAATACGTGGATAATATCCACTTATACCTGTGGATAACGTTGATAACTATCGGGCAAGCAGTGCTTCCCCAACAATATAGGACTCTCCCGCCCCCATAGTAATCAACAGGTCACCTGGCATAAGTTTTCCACGGAGCATTTCTTCCGCTTCCTCGAAGCTATTGCAATTTATTGCCACATGGCCGTTTTCTGCAACAGCATCCGCTAGCATGGCAGAAGAAATTGTGGGGTCGTGTTGTTCTCTGGCAGCATAAATTGGCAGAAACATAGTCATGTCTGCCCCTGCAAAGGCATGGGAAAAATCCTCGAAGTGGTTGCGGGTGCGGGTATATGTGTGGGGTTGGAATAAGCATATTATCCGCTTAGGCTCTGTTTTTCGGGCGGCTGCTAGGCAGGCTTTAATCTCTGTGGGGTGGTGGGCGTAGTCGTCTATGATTGTTATACCATTATACTCACCTTTGTATTCATACCGGCGCTTCACACCCTTGGCCCTGGACAGAGCTTTTGCGATTATTGGGGCCTCAATCCCCAGTTCTTGCCCTGCCGCAAAGGCGGCAAGGGCATTGTACATATTATATTCCCCTGGCAAGGGAAATGTCACCCTGGCTTGGAAAACGGCGTTTAGCATAACATCAAAGGATGTAGTCCCATCTGCACCATGGGCCACATCACGCACCCAATACTGCCGCAAAATACCCTTTTTGGGCGCTGGTACTTCTTGGTTTTCCTGGTCTGTGCGGAAGGTTATTATTTCGCAATCCAGGCCAGCCACAATTTTGTCAAAACCCTTTGCCCCTTCTTGTATAATAAGGGCAGCACCGGGCTTTATATTGCTGGCAAACTTGGCAAAGGAGTCAATTATTGCGTCCATGCTGCCATAGAAGTCCATATGGTCTGCGTCTACATTTAATATAACCCCAATATGGGGGTGCCAGTGATGGAAGCTATTGCTGTATTCGCAAGCCTCCAGCACAAAATATGGGGATTCGCCAATATAATTATTCTTACCCTCGGTTTCTACATAGCCCCCTATGTTGACTGTAGGGTCCAGCCCGCCTTCTTTTGCAATTGCTGTCACAAGGGCGGTTGTGCTGGTTTTGCCATGGCTGCCAGCTATACATACTGGGTAATCAAAACCTTGTAAAATCACCCCCAGCAGCTCTGCCCTTACCATGGTGGGTATCCCCATTTTGGCTGCGGCAGCGCGCTCGGGATTTTCTGGCTTAATGGCGGCGTTATATACAACCAACTCAATATCTGGGGTTATATCCTTTTCATCGCAACCTATTTTTATGTTTATACCCACATCTTGTAAATGCCTGGTGGCTGCCGAAGCCGTCCTGTCAGAGCCGGTAACCTTAAACCCATCCTTGAATAAAATCTCGGCAAGGCCGCTCATACTTACGCCGCCTATCCCTATAAAGTGTACACGGTTAATGGCCCCAAGGCCTGCGTATTTTCTCATACCTCAACTCCTTTACATACATATAATAAATCGTGTTAGTTGCTACATATAAATATATGTCATGGTGGTATTTTCTGCAATAAAAATAACCACTACGCGCTTTGCACGCGTATGAAATAATACCCACCTGTGGTATTATAACCCTGAAATGCAGATAACATCCACATCGCGTACCAATGCGAAAAGTAAGGGGTGCGGGGCGTAAGCCCCACGGTTTTCTGTTAAAGTTTTTGGTCAAGCTATTTTCAAAAAGCTTGCGGGGTTTGGGGCAGAGCCCCAAGGTCTTAACCACACAAAAAGGAAGGTGGCAAAATGCGAAAAAAGGAAATGATTGCAATGCTATTAGCTGGCGGGCAAGGAAGCCGTCTTGGTGTGCTTACCGCAACCAAGGCAAAACCGGCAATATCTTTTGGCGGTAAGTACCGGGTTATTGACTTCCCTATGTCCAACTGCATCAACTCTGGCATAGACACAGTAGGGGTTATGACCCAGTACCAGCCGCTGCAGCTTAACCAGCACATAGGCATTGGCATACCCTGGGACCTGGACCGCAGGCTAGGCGGCGTAACCATCCTTGCACCCTACCTTAAAAGTGACCAAGGTGAATGGTATACCGGCACAGCCAATGCCATATACCAAAACATGGAGTTTATAGAAAAGTATAACCCAGACTATGTACTAATCCTGTCTGGGGACCATATCTACAAGATGAACTACGCCAAAATGCTAGAATTTCATAAAGAGAATAAGTGCGATGTAAGCATTGCCGCCCTGGAAGTATCCTGGGAGGAAGCAAGCCGCTTCGGCCTTATGAATGTCCGGGAGTCTAGCCGTATATACGAATTTGAAGAAAAGCCTAAAAACCCAAAAAGCAACCTTGCCAACATGGGTATATACATCTTTAGCTGGCCAGTGCTGCGGGACGCGCTGGAGCGTGACAGCCATATCCACCCAGACTCTGACTTTGGTATGCATGTGCTGCCTATGCTGCTGGCAGACGGGGCCCGTATGTTTGCCTACCCCTTTGGGGAGTACTGGATGGATGTGGGCACAGTAGAATCCTACTGGATGGCCAATATGGACCTGGTAAAAACCGTGCCCCAATTTAACCTATACGAAGATTTTGCCAAAATATATACAGACGCAGACCACCAGCCCCCCATGTATACCGGGCCAAATGCCCATGTACAATCCAGCCTCCTTTCCGAAGGATGCGAGGTAATCGGCAGCGTGTACAACTCTGTACTAGGGCCTGGGGTTATTGTGGAAGCCGGGGCCGAAGTCCGGGATTCTATTATTATGGAAAACTGCTATATAGGAAGAAACTCCCGGCTATACAGGGTTATAGCAGACGCAAATTGCTCTGTAGGGGAAGGGGTAACAATAGGCGATGGCGAAAACATACCCAACATAGAAAAACCCAGCCTTTACAACACAGGCATAACCGTACTTGGGGAGCACACCACCGTCCCAGACAAGGTAAGCATAGGTAAAAACTGCGTGGTGTACGGCCCAACCTATCCCTTCGATTACCAAGACGGTTTTCTTGCAAGCGGCCAAAGCATAATGCGAGAGCCAAGCATGAAAGGGGTGGAATAATGAAAGCTGTAGGTCTCATATTGGCCGGTGGTAAAAGCGAACGCCTGGGCCAGCTTACCGCCATCCGGGCCACATCTGCAATGCCGGTGGGCAGCTGCTATAGGGCCATAGACTTCCCACTTAGCAACATGACCAACTCTGGCATTAAAAAGGTAGCGGTTATTACCCAGTACAATTCCCGGTCTCTTCATGACCATTTATCCTCCCCAAAGTGGTGGGACCTTGGCAGTAAGCTGGGCGGGATGTTTGTGCTGTCTCCTTACTTAAACAGCGAAAATGCCCTGGGGTTTCGCGGGACGGCGGATTCTATATACCAGAACCTGACTTTCCTAAAGCGCAGCAATGAGCCTTATGTAGTAATCTCTTCCGGGGATTGCGTATACAAAATGGACTACAATGAAATTATAGCCTACCACGAGCGTAAAAATGCCGAAATAACCATTGCATACCGGCGGGTGCCAGACGAAGACGACATCCGCCTATATGGGGTGATGGAGCTGGACGCCAACGAGCGCATGCTGGACTTGGAAGAAAAGCCGCTAGAGCCCCAGTCAGACTTAGCCAGTATTGGGGTATATGTAATAAGGCGGGAGCTGCTGATAGAGCTTATAGAGACCATTGTCTCAGAAGGCCGGTTTGAACTGGTGCGGGACGTGTTTACCAGGTACCGCAAGCGCTTAAGGATTTACGGCTACCGGTTTGACGGGTATTGGCGAAACCTTAACAATATCCATTCTTATTATGACTGCAATATGGATTTCCTGCGGCGGGAAGTGCGTAATTTATTTATGGCTACCTTCCCATATATAAAGACCAAGCCCAAGGATGAACCGCCAGCTAAGTACAACGCCGGGGCCACGGTTATCAACTGCCTTGTGGGCAGCGGCGCAATATTAAATGGCCACGCCATGCGCAGTATCTTCTTCCGTAAAGTGTATACCGGGGAGCATTCCCGGGTAAATAGCGTGATTATTATGGAAGGGACCCGCATAGGGAATGGATGTTTTGTGGAACATGCCATTGTGGACAAGGAAGTTGTGATAGAAGACGGGGCCCAGGTTATTGGTACGCTGGATGCGCCTGTTATTGTTTCCAAGGGTAGTATTATCAAACGATAGAGTAAAACTTAGAGGTAATAACCATAATAAAGATTTATAGCATATTATAGTTAATGGGCCGCAGAAAAAGGGTCAAAGACAGGATTTTCACAGATAAAGTCTTTTAAATCTGTGTTAATCCGCCTTTGACCCTTTTTCTGTGGCCTATTATCTATAACTAGCACAACAGCGCGTTTTATACTAACGCACTTCACTTAGCAATACAACCGGAACCAGCATAACCGAAGCCTTACCTTCGATTATAACTTCAATAACAAAGCGGTTGGCGGCTTGTGCAGCAGTATTGGTTTTAAGTTCAAACTCTACTTCTTTTGTACCGTTAAAATATTCTGTGGGCATAAAGTGGGTGTAGTCGTGGGGTACATGTACCCATAGGGTTGAGGCGGGGGTTACTTGGAAACCATCGGCCAGGTACCAGCTTATGCGCAGCATCTCGGGTATCCTGTAGGTATTGCGCAACACCAGACGTATTTTTTTGCTGCCATCTTTGCTTATAACCGCGCCCTCTGCCCCATAATCTACATATATATCAAAGAAATCAAAACTGTGCAGTGTGCCATTGGAATAATTATATATGGCCTTTGTTTTATCGTCTGCATGCAAATCACTTTTCATGGAAGTTTTATAATTTGCGGGCTGGTCTGGGGATAGCTGTACCTGCAGCTTGTGGCCTGCTATTACTTGGTTTGCTATCTTTTCTACCCTTTGGGACAGGTTGTTAATGTCTTGGGGGATGGCCCAGCCTATTTCCCCCAGGTTTAAGCATAGGGTTTTTATGCTGCTGCCTATGGGTTTAATCCATTCTTCCGGCAATTGGCCGTACCCTTGGATAATCCCCAGCATTGCGCCCACTGTGGCTGCGGTGCAGTCTGTATCTTCCCCGCAGTTGACCGTTATGCACAGGGTTTTGCTAAAGTCACCTTCCCCATATAGCAGGCCCAGCACCACTATTGCTACATTGGAGGGCACTTCCCAGCCTACTTTGCCTTCACCGAAGCCTTTTTTAATGTCATCTTCAGACACGCTAAAGTGGAAACCCCCGCAGAAGTTTCTAATGATTTCGTCCCGGGTTTCCAGCCATGGCTTACCCTTTTTGTGCAGCTTTCTTACCAATTTTATTGCCTTGGCAACATCGCAGTCTTTGGGGATGTAGGAAAGGCCAATGTCTATTAAATTGTTTATGTCTTTTTCAACAAATGCTGCGCTTTCTAGCGCGGCGCAGAAAATTTCCCCATACACCCCTTCGCCATTGCCATGGTCTATTATTGCGTCTTCGTAGGCAAACCGGGCTGCCCGGTGTGGGGAGCCTGGGGCTATGCAGGCCCAAATTTCTGACCGGATATAACACCCGCAGCTATCTTTGAAGGGGTTATTGGCTGTACCGCTTAGGGGCGGCGGCATCCCGGCTTTCATGTTGGCCTTTGCGTTGCCGTATTCTGCCCAGTGTGGGGTTACATAGTTCATCCAATAATCCCCCATGGTGCGGGCATTTATGTGGACGCCTTGTTCTTCCAGGGCCACCAGCCATAGTAGCTGAATGTCCAAATCATCGTTGGGCAGGGGGTTGCCGTCTAGTTCTTGCTGATAAAAACTTACATCGTTGACCTTCCTGTGCCATTCCATGGGGGCGCCTAATGTGCCGCCTATGTTTTTGCCCATCCAGCACCCCATAACGCTGTTGCGGTACTCTTGTAAGGAAAGAACCATGATTCACCTCGCCGATTTTTTATGTTTTGTGGGATATTATACTATTTTTTTCTGCTTGCGGAAGTGTGCACTGCAATGTTCTATCAATACTTTGTTGCGAATATTATTGAATACACAATAATTCCTTCCCAATTATTGTGTATGCCACCATATGGTTGCCAGGTACAAAGGAATGAAAATAAGTAATAAAGGAGTGAACTTTATGGCAAGTGCAGTATCATATGAGTATCTTAAGTCAATCCAGGGTGTGCCAGGGGGCATACCCGTCCTTGACGACACTGGCGCAATCCCGCCAACACAGCTACCGGATGTTGTTACCCTATTTAAGGGCCGGTATACAGACGCAGGCGCACTAAGGACCGCAGTCCCCACAGCAGGGATTGCCAATTACGCCTTTATAGACAGCACATCCAGCTTTTGGTATTGGAATACAGAATTACTAGACGCAGGCGACGACCCAGAGCCTGATTGGGTAAACCAAGAAATTTCTGAAGAAAACTACCTTGGGCTTACACCACTGCAAAGAAGTGTTGTGCCATATTTGGTTATACCACCGCTTTACATTCCGCCTACACCATGATGATTTAGGGGAGAGGGTTGCCGCATATAATTAAACCCCCTTAATCCCATAATTTTGACAAAAGTATAAATCCGCCGAATTCCCCTCGGCCGAGTAATGTCAACAACTTAAGGTTCGGGTGTAGGGGGCGGTGTCCTTGACGCCCGCCATTAGCATGAATATGTGGCCTGCCCCGGGGCGTCGGGTAGTCGGGTACGGGGCTGTTGACAAAGGGGTTTTGTGGTGCGGGCGGCAGGTTGCCGCCCCTAGGTCACCCCGTAAAACCGGCGTTTCTGGCGTAGGGGCGGCAACCTGCCGCCCGCAAATTTGCATTTGTAAACAGCTCCGGGACGCCGCCCCCTACGGTTACGCAGTCTGAAAATCCTTAAGTTGTTGACATTACTTGGTCAAGGGGAGCTCGGCGGCATTTGCTTTAGCTGATTACCCCAAACCCACCAAAAAGCAAAGGAGAAAAACAAATGGCAGCAGTAAGTTACGAATATCTGCAAGCACTACTACAGCAAAAGCTGGCAGGGCTAGTAAACAGCGTAAACAACATTGCACCAGATATATATGGCAACATAACCCTTGTGGCCGAAGATGTACCTTACAACAATGAACTTTCCCATACATCGCCAGATATGCTGGAGCTGACAGCAACAAATGTCCAAGATGCCATAGATGAAATTAATCAGCTATTAAAGTACAACGCAATATATGTATTTGACGCAACTGTGCAATCGGCCCCGCCAAACCTTCCAAGGGGTTACAACTGGCATGTGGATATTGCAGAGCCTTTAGAGTTTCCACACCAATACAGCAGGTACTTCTTTGCAACGGCCGAAGACGCAGCCCTGGACGTGCGCGGGGCCCCAAACATCATGGCAGCGGTTGCGCGCTGGTTTATAGATGATTTTCATATAGGTTTCGACTATCTTGAAAACGGCCTTGTGCATACAACAGTAGATATTACATCACCCATCGACGGCAGTGTGCTGATACCCCTGTACCGGCCTATCCCAATAGGGGATACGTGGTTCTTTGGGGTAAACCAGGCAGACCCCTTCCCAGAAACAGACACAGTAAGGTCTATAATCGACATAAACGTCCAGGGCCTGAATGTAATGCTTGGAAACACATTTAACCTAAACACAACCAGTAAGCAAATAGTGGCGGCAATAAACGAAGTAAACAGCAAAATAGCCAGCGTGGAAGTATATGAAGCACCAAATGTAACAGAGGCACTGCAATATTCCCAAGAACACCCCAATGTGTTTGTATTTGTGGCAAAGGACTGAGTATATGGCTACCATTGACCTTACCAATATAGTAACCAACGGCTCTTTTGAAACAAATACCGCCGGTTGGGCCGGATATATGACAAATCAGCAAGGGGCGCAAAGTGCACTGGCGCCCCTGCGCATAGCCAACAATGCCCCCCTCCCGCAACATGGGGAGACCGGGGCATGGTGTGCGCAAATGGGCACAAAAACCCAGGGGGTTGTATATATAAACCCCACAACCCCCATCCCTACCATTGCCGGGCATAAATATTATGTACGGGCACAGGTAAGCCTGCTTGGTGGTACAGAGCCTGGGATGACAACGGGCTGTACTGTGGTGCATGGTGTAGGTGTGCCGCAGCGGGGGGTAGCGCTGCCGCCCCCATTATTTGACGGACTGCAAACCCCAAGCATAGTAGGCTGGAACCTTATAGACACCATATGGACAGCCAATGTTACCGGGCTAAACATGCGCTTTATATGGCAGCAGACAGGAAACAGCGGCAACAATGAAACCTATGGCCGGGTAGATAATATTGTAATGGTAGACCTTACCGAGAGTTTTGGCCCAGGTAACGAGCCCCCCTTATTTGCGATAAGGCAAGGGGTGCGCAATGTCCCGCCCAATGGCTGGTGGGATGGGACTGCAACCATAACAATGCCAATCCCTCCTGTTATCACAACAGATTCTTTGCCGGTTGCAATAAAGGGCCGCCCATATTCAGCCGATATAGTAAGGGAAGAAGGTACCGGGACAGCCCCATTTACTTACAGCATATCCGGGCTGCCCCTTAACAGCGGCTTGTTTATAAATAATAGCGGCCATATTTCCGGTACAAGCAACCTGAACGAAGGCCTATATGTAATAACGGTAACACTTACCGACAGCATAGGCTACCGCACAAGCAAAGAGTATACTTTGGTTGCGGGTGAGCCGCCATTTATACATGATGAATATATACCCGGCGCAACATTAGATGAACCGTATTCCTTTGCGCCAACAGTAACCGGCTCTGACGGCAATCTTGTTGTGTCTGTTGCGGTAACCGGCGGTACATTGCCTGCTGGGTTATACATTAGCGGCACAACTATATATGGTACACCCACCATAGATAACCAAAGCTGCCAGATAACCGTTACAGCCTTTAATGACTACGAGCCGGGAGGCGTGTCCCGGACTTATACCTTATATGTATCATCTGCGGCGCGTATTAATACTGTGTCGCCGCTGCCAAATGGTATTGTGGGCCTGACATATTCCATGATGTTTAGTGGGTTTGGCATCGCCCCATATACATGGGAAGTACTTGGCGGGGCTTTGCCGCCAGGGCTAACATTGGAACCTGATGGTAACTTGGCCGGTGTACC
>Ga0131853_10028055_pt1 | contig 10089 bp, 33 predicted proteins | sample TergutLab28metaG_FD_92764 | JGI IMG/M metagenome (GOLD analysis project Ga0131853, IMG submission 92764) | Labiotermes labralis P1 segment gut microbial communities from Petit-Saut dam, French Guiana - Lab288 P1 (version 2) (version 2) | ecosystem: Host-associated > Arthropoda: Insects >... | reverse complement strand
CCCACACGTCGTTATTTATGGGGTTGATGCCCGTAAGTTTATGGGAAGTTAGGTATTAAATACGTAGGGGTTTACTTAAGTGAAACACTGTGTTTTGTTGTAAAATTGATGTTGTTTAAGGTAACACTTGAGTGAAATAATTTGTCTTGATGTAAAATTACTATTTTGTAGGGTATTAAGTGAGTAAAATACTTTGTCTTGATGTAAATTTACAAACTTTTAAGGTGTTATTTGAGGAAATACTCAGGCTTGATGAAAGTGGGATCCTATATAAGGTTTCGTTGAGTGAAACATATCACGTGCGATTAATCTGAACGTTGTCGTATCTCCTACTGTGAGGGGACGACGTAAGCATGGCCATGTTTACGAAACGTTGGGGAGAGCTGTTGTATGCACACTATTGTAGGCTATTACGGTAGCTCATATATGTTCAGATAAGTGTACCGTTATAATTATAAGAGTCATATTACTCATGAGTGGTAGGTTGAGGGTGAGGAAATTGCACCTTCTTGTCGTGTTTTTCTGTTCTCAATATTGAAACTGATTGTGTTGTTATGAGCTATTATGAGTTATGAGTATGATTTTGGGTAGGTTTTTGGTAGTGGCTGCACTGACTCCCACCGAAAGTTGTAGATGTGTTGTAGGAAGTGCAATGGCTTAGGCCAAATACGTATCTTATTTCCCTTGCTCCCATCCTTTCCTTCCTCCCATAGTCTGTATTTCGCGATTGCTTACGCACGGAGACTCGACCATGTGTCTCGAGGCCATTCACCTTGTGAGTGTGAAAGTGTCCAGGATCAGCTTTATGAAGATGGTACTGAGAGGTTAACTAGAGAGTATTACTGTTATTTCTTGCTTTACATAGATCATTTTAGGAAGAGCTGCGGTCAAGCACTGGTGGTGGACTGGACACCAAGATGTTGTTATGTGTTGGAGTTAAAGGTTTTTCTTGAGTTCTCGGACGCGTGGCTGTTGTTTTGGGGGCGGTGTTTGTTCCGTGGTGAGCCTCAAACACAGATACCCGGACGGGGTAGGAGATTTAAATTTCAAGTTAAAACAGATTTCCCTTCCCTTCCCTTGTATATACCACCTGTTCTGTAGCCTGATCCCTTAGCGACACTCCACAAATAACCAGTCGAGAACACCAAAGATTTGCAGGCGCAAATATAAAATGAAGATACACGCACTGTAAAAGTTCTGATTTGAAGTACGTGCAGTGTAAAACGTACGCATGAGTTCAGGCATGAAAACACATTTCGAACAAAGTGTTATGTTATAAGTGTTCCAGGATCGTTTATTAAATAATTTGTTATGGTTTGGGTTATGATTTACTTGCAACCATAACAGTTTCCACAAATTATATTTCAGGGTGCCTGCTGTGAATAGGGTGTGTCGTGTGCTTGTGTTTGTATAAGTGTGGAGTGTGCGTGTGTGTGGTGTGTGTGTTTGGTGTGTAGGTGTTTGTGTGGTGTGTGTGTGTGGGTGGAGTGATTGTAAGTGTGTGTGTGAGGTGTGTGTGTTTGTGGTGTGTGTTTATGGTTTGTATGCGTGTGTGGAATGTGTGTGAGGTGTGGTACATGTATGTGCGTGTGGTGTGTGAGCGTGGTGTGTGTGTGGTGCGTGGTGAATGTATGGTATGTGTGGTGAGTGTGTGTGTATGTGTGTGTGAGGCATGTGTGTGATGTGTGGTGTGTGTATGTGCGTGAGGTGTGTGCGTGTGGTGTGTGAGGGTGGTGTGTGTGTGGTGAGTGGTGAATGTATGGTATGTGTGGTGAGTGTGTGTGTGTGTGTATGTGTGTGTAGTGGATGTATGAGTGTAGTGGGTGGTATGTGTTTGTGTGGTGTGTATGTGTGGTGTGTTTGTGAGAGTGCATGCGTGTTGTGTGGTATGAGTTGTGGTGTGTGTTGGTGGTGTGTGTGTGTGTGTAGGGTGTGTGTGTGTGTTTGATTGTGTGCGTGTGTGCGGATGTGTTGTGTATTTTTCTGTATGTGTGAGGTTTGTGTGTGGGTGTGTGGAGTGTGTGCAAGGTTTTCTGAATTTGTGTATTTGTGTGTGTGTGTGTGTGTGTGTGTGTGTGAGTGAGTGGTGTGTGTATGAGGGTGTGCGCGTGGTATTTGTGTAGTGTGAGTTGTGTGTGTGGTGTGTGTTGAGTGAGTGGTGTGTGCGTTTATGTGTGTGTCAGTGTACATGTGTGCGTGCGGGTGTGTATGGTGTTTGATTGTGTGTGTGTGCGTGTGGTGTGTATGTTTGTGTGCGCGTATTTGTGTGTTTGTGTGGTGTTTGCGTGTATGTAAATGGTGTGTGTGTTTTGGGTGCATTTGGTGTGCCTGTTAATGTGTGTGGGATGTGCGTGTGTTGTTGTGGTACGCGAACGTGTGTCTGCTGTGTGTGTGTGTGTGTATGTTGCGTGTGTGTGGTGCGTGTTGTGCTTGTGGTGTGTGTTTATGGTGGGTGTATGTGTGTGTGTGTGTGGCATGTGAATGTGTGGTGTGTTTTCGTTTGCGTTGTGCGTGGCTTGAATGTGTGTGTGGTGCGTGTGTTCGGTGTGTGTGTATGTGTGGTGTGTTTAAGTGAGTGTATTTTTCTGTGTGTCCGAGTGGTGTGGATGGTGTGTGTTTGTGTCTGTATGTTTCTTTGGTGTGTGGTGGTGTGTGCGCGAGTTTGTATGTTTGTGTGTATGGGTGTAGTTTGTGCGAGTGTGTGTGGTGTGTGGTGTGTGTTTAGGTGTTTGTGTGTTTGTTAGAGTGTTTGTTTGCATGCGTGTTTGTGTGGGGTGTGATTGTGTTTGTGTGTGCGGTGTGTGTGTATATTTGTCTAATTGTGTTTGTGGTGTGTAGTTTTCTTGTGTGTATTTGTGTGTGTGTGTGTGTGTGTGTGTGTGGGGTGTGTTTGATATGTGTGAATGTGAGTGTTTGATTGGCGTGTGTTTGTGTTGTGGTTATGTGTTTGTGAGTGTGGTTGTATGTGTGGAGTGTGTATGTGCGTGTTGAGTGTGTGTTTGTGATGTGTTTGTGTGATTTGCGCGTGATTTGTGCTTTTGTATTTGTATGTGTTGTCTGAATTTGTTTGTGTGTGTGGTGTGTGTGTTTGTGTGTGTTTGCTGAGTAGTTTTTTTTGCCTGGTGGTTTGTGTGAGTTTACATTTTGTGTGTGTGTGTTTTGTGTGTGTGTGTGCTGTGTGTTTGTGGTGTGTGTGTGTGGTGTGTGTAAATTTGGTGTGTGTGTGTGTGTGTGTGGTGCGTGGTTTGTGTGAAGTTTGTGTGTGTTATGTGTGTTTGTTTGTGTGATTTGTGTGTTTGCGTTTGTGTGAGTTCATGTTTGTGTATTTGGTTGAGTGTTTGGTGTGTGTGTTTTAGTGCATGCTTGGTGTGTGTATTTGTGTGTGTCGTTTCGGTTTTTTTGTGTGTTTTACGTGGATTGTCTGTTTTGTGTGAGACTTTTGGTTGTATGTGTTTTTTTTTGTTTGTGGTGTGTAGGTGTGGTGCGTGTGTTCCCGTGGTGTGTGGTTTTTAAGTGTTTGTGATGTTTACGGTGTGTATATTTTGTGTCTCTATGTATGTGTTGTGAGATTGTTTGTGTTTGTGTTTGTGCGTGTGTGTGTGTGTGGGGGGTGTAGTGTGTATGTGTCTGTATGTGTGTGTATTGTGTGTGTTTGTGAGTGTGTTTGTGTGTGGTGTGTTTGGGTGTTACTTTGGGTTTTGTGTGTTGTGTTATGTGTGTTGTGTGTGAGATGCGTGGGTTGTGTGTGGTTTCTTTGTGTTTGTTGTTTGTGTGTGCGTGGTGTGTGGTTTTTAAGTGTGTGGGTGTTTGTGATGAGTGTATGTGTTGTGTGTCTACGTGTGTGTTGTATAATTATGTTTGTGCGAGTGTGTGTGGGTGTGGTGTGTGTAATCGTCGGTATGTGCGTGTTGTGCGTGTGATGTTTTTGTGGTGTTTGTGCGAGTTTAGGTGCGGATGTATATGTTTATGTATATGTGTGCGTTGTGTGAGTGTGTGTTTGTGTGCTTGATGATTTTTGTGTGTGTTTGTGATGCGTGGAGTGTGTTTTTTGTGTGTGTATGTCAGTGTGCTTGTGTGTATGGTGAGTGATTTTTTGTGTGTGAGCGTTTTTTGTGTGAGTTGCGTTTTTGTGTTGTGTATGTTTCGTGTTTGTATTTGTGTGTGTGTTTTGTGTACTTAGTGTGTGTGATTGTGAGTGTATGCGTTTTTGTTTGTGTGTTTGTGTGTGTACGTATGTGTGTGGTGTGTGTGTATGTTCGGTGTGTGTGTGTGTGTGTGGTTTGTGTGTGGTGTGCTTTTTTGTTTGTTTGTGTCTTGTGTGTGTATGTTTGATTGTGTTTGGTTTTTGTGTGTGGTGTGTGTAAGGTTGCGGTGTGTGTGTGTGTGTGCGTGCGTGTGTGTGTGATCTGTGGGTGTGTGCTATGTGTGTTGATGTTTTGTGTGTATGTGGTGTTTTTGTGGTGTGCGTTTGTGTGGTGTTTGAGATGTGTTTGTGTGTTGTGTGTTTGGTGTGTGTTTGGTGTGTGCTGTGTGTGTATGTGTGAAATGTGTATGAATGTGTTGTTTGTGGTTGTGTGGTTTTTATGTCTTTCATGAGTGTTTGTAATTAGATGTTTTCCGTGTGTATTTTGCGTGATTGTGTGCATGTGTGTGTGCTTCTTTGTGTGTGGTTGTTTTGTGTGTGTCTTATGTTTGTACGCTTGCGTGGGGTGTGTGTGGTTGTGTCCGTGTTGTTTGAGTACGTTTTCTGTGGTTTGTGAAGTTTGTGTGTGTTTTAGTGTTTGTTGATTTTGTGTGGTGTGTGTGTTGTGTGCGCGCTTGTGTTTGTTTGTATGTGTGTCTTGTTTTTTTTGTTAGGTGTGTTTATATATTTTCGGTGTGTGTGTCTTGCGTGTCTTGTGTGTTTCTGTTTATTTTTGTGCTTTTGAATTTTGTGTGTAGGTGTATGGTTTGTACGTTTGTGTGTGTGTGTGTGTTGTGTTTGTGATGTGTCTGTTTGTGATTTGGTGCGTATTTGTGTATATTGCTTTTCTGTTTATGTTGTGTGGTTTGTTTTTGTTGTGTTTCTGTATTTTTGTGTAGTTTTTTGTGCGTGTGTTCTTTGTTTATATTTATTGTGTGTGTGTGCTAATATTTGTGTGGATGTGTGTGTTTGTACGTATTTATGTGGGTTGCTGATTATGTGGTGTGCGTAAATATATGTGTGATTTTGATTTGTGTTTGTGAGTGTTGTGCGTGTAGGTGTGGTTGGTTTTTTGTGCTTGTGTGGGAGTTATGTTTGTTGTGTTTTTATTGCGTGTGTGTCTTTGTGGATGTTTTAATTGTGTGCTTGGTTTTTTATGTTTCTGCGTGAAATGTTTTTTACGTGTTGTGTTTGTGTTTGATATTTTTATTCTTTATATGTGGTGTTTATTTACGTTATTTTGATGCATGTGTGGCAGGTTTGTGTTTTCTGGTTTGTGTGTTTGTGTTTATTGTGTGGTTGTTTTGTGTGCGTGTGGTGGGTTTTTGTATGCGATTTGCCTGTTTGATTATGGTATATGTTTATTTGTGTGCGCGTGGTGTGTGTGATTGTGTTTGCTTGTGGATTGTGTGCGTGTATATTTGTGTTGTTTAGTTTTGTATGCGTGTGTTGTGTTTGTTTTTGAGTGTGTATATTGTGTCTCTGCTGATTGTGGTTTTGCTGTATGTGTGGTTTATGGTGTGTGTGTGTTGATTTTGCAGTTTTTTGAGCATGTTGTGTGAGTATACGTTGTTTGTGTACTTGTGAGGTGGTGTTTATATTTATGTGTATTTTGTGTGTGTGTATATTGTGTAATTGTGTTTTTGTTTCTGGTGTGTTTGTGTGTGTGGGCATGAGGTGTGTGTGTGTGCGAAGTGTGTTTGTAATGTGTTGTCTTTTCTTGTGTGTGTGAATGTGTGTGGTGTACGTGTGTGTGTGTGTGGCCTTTGTGTTTGATATGTGTGTGGTGTGTAATGTGTGAGTGTATTTGTGTGATATTTATGTGTTTCGTGTGTTTGTGTGAGTGTGTTTGTGTGGTTATTTTGTAAATGTGTGTTGTGTATGTTATATGTGTATTGGTGCTGGGTTTTTGTTTGTTGTGTGTGTGTGTGTGTGTCTGTGTGTGTGTGAGTCGTGTGTTTTGTGTGTGTGTGTTTTATGTGTTTGTGTATGTTTGTGTGTGTGTTTTGCATATATTTGTGTATGTGTGAGTGTGAAATGTGTGATTGTTTGTGTGTGTGTGTGTGTGTTTGTTGTTTTTTTTGTGTATGTGTGTGTGTTGTGTGTGAGTTTGTATATTTTGTATGTGTATGAGATATGTGTGTTTATGTGCTTTTTGTGGTTTTTGTGTGTATGTATATGTTAAATGTGATTCGTGTGTGTGCATGTGTAATTTTGTTTGTATTTTTAGTTTTATGTGATTTGTAAATATGTGTTTTTGTGTGGATATATATGTGTAATTTGTGTGTGTTTTTTTGTAATTTGTGTGTGTGTATGTGCTTAAATATGTATGCGTGTGTGGTGTTTGTGTATATATGAGTGTTTCTGTGTGACTGTGTTTTTTGTGTGTGTGGTGCTTGTGTGAATGTGTATGCGTGTGTTGTTTGTGTGTAATTATGTGTGGTTGCTTGTTCGTGTGGTGTGTATTTGCTGCGTTTGTGTTATGAATGTGTGGTGTCTTTTTTGCGTGTGTGTTTTATTTGGCGTGTGCGTGTTTGTAGTGTGTGTGATTGGGAGCATTTGTGTTTATGTTTTTGTGTTTTTGGTGTCTGCCTGTGTGATTTTGAGTATGTTTTATTGCGCGTGTGTATGTGTGTTTTGTGTGTGAATATGTGTGTTTGTGTGTTTCGTGATTGTGTGGTATGTGGGTATGTAGTGTAAGGTTGTGTTCTGTGTGGTGTGTGTGACTATGAGTTTTGAGTGAGTGTTTTCTGTGATGTGTGTATGTCAGTATATGTGTGTGTGAGAATTTGTCGTGTGTGTGTGTCTTTTGTGGTTTGTTTGTTTGTAAGAATAAGTATATGTGTGCGAGAACATGTGCGGCGCGTGTGTTTGTGATTATGGTTTTTTTATGTGCTTTGTTTGATTTTTTGTGATTTTGAGCTTTGTGTGTGTGTGTGTGTAGGTGTGTGCGTGTGTGTGTGTGGTGTTTGTGGTGTGTTTGTGTTGTGTATTTATGTGTGCTGTTTTGCGTGTGTATGTGTGTGTGGTGTGTGATTTTTGTGTAACTACGTGGGGTGTTGTCTGTTTGTGTGAAGAAGTTTTGTGTTTTTTGTGTGAGGTGTGGGTGTGATTTTGTGTGTGTGTGTTTATGTTGTGTGTTTGGTGTGTGTCTTTTGTATATGTGAGTGATGAGTGTGTGGTTATGAGTGTGGTTGAAATGTTTGTCGGTGTTTTGTTTGTTGTCTGTGTGTATTTGTTTGTTTTTTTAATGAGTTTGTGTTAAGTTGCCTGTTAATTGTATGTCGTGTCTGTTTGCGTGTAATATGTGTGTGGTCTGTGTTTGTATGCGTGGATTTTGTGCTTTTGTAGTGTGTATGGGGTGTGTGTTTTTTGTAATGTGTTTTTTTTGTGTTTGGTTTGTGTGTCTTGTGTTTGGTGTTGGTTGTGAGAGTGGTCTGTTCGTGTGTGTGTGTGGTTGTGTGTGTTTTGGTGTGTGTATGTGTGTGTTGGTATGATTTGTGTTTGGTTTTTTGAGTGTGTGCGTTCGTTTTGTGAGTAAGCTATGTGTTTTTGTTGTGTGCGTGTTGGTTTTGTGTTGTGTGTGAGTGTTGTGTCTGTGTGGTTTGTTTGTTGCGTGGGTGTTGTGTCTGTGTTTCTTGTGTGTTTGATGTTTATTGCTTGATTGGATTTTGCGGTGTGAGTTGTGAGTTTGTTTTATGTGTGTGGTGTGAGATCTTGGGGTGTTTGTTTGTGTTTTCGCGATCGGTTTTTGTTTGGTTATGTGTGATATGTGTGTTTGTGTTGTGTGATTTGTCCGTGTGTTCTCTGAGTGTTGTGTTTAGTAGTATTTTTTGTCTGTTTGTTTGTGTTGTTTGTGTGTGTTTTTGGAGAGTGTGTGTGGTGTGTGTGTGTGTGTGTGTGATATATGTGGTGCGTGGGCTCTTTGTAAAAGTTTGTTTGTGTTCTTTTTGTGTATGTGTTGTGTGTTTGTGTTTTTTGTTTGTTTGGTTGTTGTCTGTTTTGTGTGTGTGTGGTGTTGTTTGTGCAATTTTTGGTGCGTGTGTTATGTTAGGGTGTGTTAGTTTGTGTTGTATGTTAGTGTTTTTAGAGTGTGTGTTTTCTTTGCGTGTGTTTTGTGCGTTTATTTTGCGTGGATGTTGTGTGTTTTGTTTATGTGTTTTGTGTTTATGTGTGTGCCGTGTTGAGTGTTTGTGTAGTGTACGTTTTTGTGATTTGTGTTGTTTGTGTGATTTGTTTGTGGTGTAGGGTGTGTTTTTGTATGGCGTTTTTTTGTCTGGGTTTTTTAGAGGTTTTTGTGTATGATTTTTGTGTGATTTATTTTTGTGTTTCTGTGCGTTATGTTTGTATGTTGTGTGTTCGTTGTGTGTGCTGTATGTGTGGGTTTGTGTGTGTTTTGTTGGGTTTGAATGTGTGTATGATAATTGTTTGTGTGGAGTGTATTTGTTTGGATTTTTTTGTGTGTGTGTTGTTTGTAGTGAGTGTTTGTGCTGTGTGTGTTTTTGTGGCGTGTATGTTGTGTTTGTGCTGTGTGTGTGTAATTACGTGTTTTTGTGGTGTGTATATGTAATTGTGTGTGTAATCTTTTGGGTGTGTTTTTGTGGGGTGTTGGTTTTTATTTTGTTGGTTGTGTTGTGCTGACTTGTGCTTGTTTTTTGATTTGGATTTGGTTGTGATTGTGTGTTAGTTATATTGTTTCTGAATTGCTGTGATGTGTGTGGGTTGTGTCGTGTATGTTTTTGTTCTTTTTGTTTAGGTTTGGTGTGTGTGTTTGGATTGTGTGGTGTGTTTGTGTGTAGCGTGTATAAGACTGTGTGGTTTGTGTGGGATTTTAGATTTGGTTTTTTTGTTTCGTTATTTATGTTTGCGTGCTTGTTTTCTGTGTGGTGTGTTTTTGTGTGATGTGTGTGATGTGTTTTTTTATGGAGTGTGTTTCCGATTTGTGTGTGTGTGAGTGACATTGTTTGTGTTTTGTTTTGTATGTGTATGTGTCTTGTGTGTGTGATTTTGTGTGTGGTGTCTTGTTTGTGTTTGTTTTTGGTATGTTGTTCTTTGCGTAGTGTCTGTGCGTTATTTTTATGAGCGTTCCGTTTGTAATTTTTTCCCGTAATTTTTGTTTGTTAAGCTCATATACTTGTGTGTGTTTGGTGTGTATTTGTGTGTTGTGTCTGTGTGTGTGTGTGTGTGTGTGTGTGTGAGGTTTGTCTATATAGTGTTTTGAGTTTTCGGATTGATATTTGTTTCTATGTGTGTGTGTGTGTATGTTTGTGTGTTTGTGGTTAATGATGTGTGTTTTGTTGTTTCGTATGTGGTGTGTGTTTGGTGTATGTGTAGTTCTATTCGTGTTTTGTGTGTGGTGAGTGTATGTTTTTTGTGTTTATGTGCGATGTTTTTGTTTGTTTGTGTGCGTAATTTTTTGGTCTTATATGTTGTGTTTTTGTGTGATTTGTTTGTTTTTGTGTGGGTGGAATATGGTGTTTTTGTGTTGAGTGTGTGTATTGTGTTCGTTTGTGCGTTGTGTCTGTGTGTTGGTGTGAGTGTGTTTGGTTGGAATGTTCTCTTTTGTGTGGTGTGCGTATATTTGCGGTGTGAGTATATTGTTTGTGTTTGGTGTGCGAATGTGTTTTTTGGTGACTTTTTGTGTGGTGTGTTGTGTGTGTGTTTTGCGTGAGTGTGTGTTGGTGTGTTTTTGTATAGTTTAGGTGGATGTCGCCTGTGTATTTGTGTGTGTGTGTGTGGGGAGTTTGTTTGTTTTTTGTGTTGTCTGTGTTTGTGTTGTGTTTGTGTGGGTTGTGAGTGGTTAGTGCTTGTGTGTGGTTTGTGCGTTGTATGTTTGTGTGTGTTATATTGTTTTGTGGAGTGTTTAGAGTGGGTGGGTGTCGCGCGCGCGAGCGAGTTTGTGTGTG
>Ga0131853_10028047_pt1 | contig 10091 bp, 8 predicted proteins | sample TergutLab28metaG_FD_92764 | JGI IMG/M metagenome (GOLD analysis project Ga0131853, IMG submission 92764) | Labiotermes labralis P1 segment gut microbial communities from Petit-Saut dam, French Guiana - Lab288 P1 (version 2) (version 2) | ecosystem: Host-associated > Arthropoda: Insects >... | reverse complement strand
TACTACCAGGCGTTCGATCGCGGCGTGAAGCTGATCGGTGCGACGGCGCACTACGTGACGACCGATCTCGACGAAGGCCCGATCATCGAGCAGGAAGTCGAGCGCGTCGACCACAGCATGACGCCGGACCAGCTCACGGCGATCGGCCGCGACGTCGAGTGCGTGACGCTCGCGCGCGCGGTGAAGTGGCATGTCGAGCATCGGATCGTGCTCAACGGCAGCAAGACCGTGGTGTTCCGCTAAGCAACACGCGCGCTGCCTGCTGCAGACGTAGACGTAAAAAAACCGGCTGGCCTTCATAAAAGGTCAGCCGGTTTTTTATTGCCGCGATGCACTCAAACGAGCCGCAGATAAATCAGTTCGCGCTTGATATAAGCATAAAAAATCGGCGCGGCGATCACACCCGGAATGCCGAACGCGGCTTCCATCACGAGCATCGCGACGAGCAGCTCCCACGTCCGCGCCTCGATTTCGCCGCCGACGATCCGCGCGTTGAGGAAGTACTCGAGCTTGTGGATGAGGATCAGGAACACGAGCGCCGTGATCGCGGCGGGCAGACTCACGGTCAGCGCGATCGCGACGATCAGCGTGTTCGAGATCAGATTGCCGATCACGGGCAGCAGGCCCACCACGAACGTCACGATCACGAGCAGCTTCGCGAACGGCAGCGTCGAATGGAAGATGGGCAGGATGACCAGCAGGAACAGGGCCGTGAACACGGTGTTGATCGCCGAGATCTTCACCTGGGCGAAGACGATGCGGCGGAACGCGTCGGCGAAGCGTGCGACGCGCGTGACGAACGCCGTCGACAGCGGCAGGCGTTGCACGTTCTTCTGCGCGCCGATGGCGACGATCGCGCCGATGATCATGCCGATCACGATTTGCCCGAAGATGCGCGCGGCGTTCTTGCCGCCCTGGCTCAACTGGTCGGCGTGCTCGTGCATGAGCGCGATCGCCTTGCGTTTGAGCTGGTCGACGTCCACGGGCAGATAGCCGGCGACGGCCTCCGGGATGTGGCCGCGCGCCTGGTCGACGAACGTCATCATCTGGGCCATGACCTTCTGCACGCCCGGCACGTCGTTTTCGAAGTGCTGGATGATGCCGACGGTCAGCCCGGTGAGCCCCCCCACGATGACGATCGACACGAGCACGACCGACGCCCAGCGCGCGCGCTGGCCCGACATGCGCCGTTCGATGAGCGGCGCGATCGTATGCACGAGCTGATAGACGAGCATGCCCGCGAGGAGCGCGCCGAGCAGGTTCAGCCGCAGCACGGCCCACATGCCCGCCGCGGCGGCCAGATAGCTGCCGATCTCGACGGCCGACAGCTTCGGCAGGCTCATGTCGCTCGTGAGTCGCACGGGCCGGGGTCGGAGGTCGCGCACCTGAGGTTCGTCGGGCGCGTCGTTACGCTTGTTCATTTCAATGTTCCGTCGATGCTGCCAGCGCATCCTTCTGGCGCTTGAGCAGCGGCGCCAGATAGCGGCCGGTGAAGCTCGCTTTCGACTTCGCGACCTGCTCCGGCGTGCCCTGGACGACGATCTGACCGCCGCCCGCGCCGCCCTCGGGACCCATGTCCACGATCCAGTCGGCGGTTTTGATGACGTCGAGATTATGCTCGATGATGACCACCGTATTGCCCTGATCGCGCAACCGGTGGATTACCTCCAGCAGCAGGGCGATGTCGTGGAAGTGCAGACCGGTGGTCGGTTCGTCGAGGATATACAGCGTGCGGCCGGTGTCGCGCTTGGACAGTTCGAGCGACAGCTTCACGCGCTGCGCCTCGCCGCCCGAGAGCGTCGTGGCCGACTGGCCGAGGCGGATGTAGCCGAGCCCCACGTCGAGCAGCGTCTTCAGCTTGCGCGCCACCACCGGCACGGCCTTGAAGAAGTCGTAGGCCTGCTCGACGGTCATGTCGAGCACTTCGCTGATGTTCTTGCCTTTGTACTGCACTTCCAGCGTTTCGCGGTTGTAGCGCTTGCCGTGGCAGACGTCGCAGGGGACGTACACGTCGGGCAGGAAGTGCATCTCGACCTTGAGCACGCCGTCGCCCTGGCAGGTTTCGCAGCGGCCGCCCTTCACGTTGAACGAAAAACGGCCCGATTCGTAGCCGCGCTCCTTGGCGGTCGGCACGCCCGCGAACAGTTCGCGGATCGGTGTGAACAGACCCGTGTAGGTGGCCGGATTCGAGCGCGGCGTGCGGCCGATCGGCGACTGGTCGACGTTGATGACCTTGTCGAAGTGGTCGAGCCCCTCGATCGATTCGAACGGCGCGGGCTGCGCCGACGAGCCGTACAGGTGCTGCGCGACCGCGTGATAGAGCGTGTCGTTGATGAGCGTGGACTTGCCCGAGCCGGAAACGCCGGTCACGCAGGTCAACAGGCCCACGGGCAGATCGAGCGTCACGTGCTTGAGGTTGTTGCCATGCGCTTCGACGATGCGCAGATGGCGGTCGTCGGCTTCCTTGCGCTCGTCCGGGTAATCGATGCGGCGCGCGCCCGACAGGTACTGGCCCGTCATCGACGCCGGATCGCTCACGATCTCGTCGGGCGTGCCCTGCGAAATGATCATGCCGCCATGAACGCCCGCACCTGGCCCCATATCGACGACGTGATCGGCCATGCGGATCATGTCCTCGTCGTGCTCGACGACGATCACCGAGTTGCCGAGATCGCGCAGATGCTTGAGCGTGGCGATGAGGCGGTCGTTGTCGCGCTGGTGCAGGCCGATCGACGGCTCGTCGAGCACGTACATCACGCCGGTGAGGCCGGAGCCGATCTGCGAAGCCAGCCGAATGCGCTGCGCCTCGCCGCCCGAAAGCGTTTCGGCGCTGCGGTCGAGCGACAGATAGTCGAGGCCCACGTTATTGAGGAACATGAGCCGCGCGACGATCTCCTTGACGACCTTGTCGGCGATCTCGCGCTTCGAGCCTTCGAGCCGCAGCGTCTGGAAGTAGCCGAGCGTGTCGCGCAGCGGCCAGCCGCTCACTTCGTAGATGGCGCGCGACTCGTCGCCCGCGCCGATGCGCACGAAGCGCGCTTCGCGGCGCAGACGCGTGCCTTCGCAGTGCGGGCACGCCTGGTTGTTCTGGTACTTCGCGAGTTCTTCGCGCACGGCGGCCGAATCGGTCTCGCGATAGCGGCGCTCCAGATTCGGGATGATCCCTTCGAACACGTGCTCGCGCACCGAAGTCCGCCCGCGCTCGTTGATGTACGAGAACGGGATCTGCTGCGCGCCCGAACCGTAGAGCAGGATCTGGCGCACGTTCTCGGGCAGATCCTCGAACGCGGTGTCGATGTCGAAGTCGTAGAACACCGCCAGACTTTGCAGCATCTGGAAGTAGAACTGGTTGCGCCGGTCCCAGCCCTTCACGGCGCCCGCCGCGAGCGACAGCGACGGATGCGCGACCACGCGCTTCGGATCGAAGAACGTGATCTGGCCGAGGCCGTCGCACTCCGGGCACGCGCCCATCGGGTTGTTGAACGAGAAGAGGCGCGGCTCCAGTTCCGGAATCGAATACGAGCAGATCGGGCAGGCGAACTTCGAGCTGAACAGGTGTTCCTTGCCCGTATCCATTTCGAGCGCGATTGCGCGGCCGTCGGCTAAGCGCAGCGCGGTTTCGAACGATTCCGCGAGGCGCTGCTTCATGTCGGGGCGCACTTTCAGGCGGTCCACGACCACGTCGATCGTATGACGCTCGCTCTTCTTGAGCTTCGGCAGCGACTCGACCTCGTAGATCTTCGCCTCGCCCTCATTGGCCGTGCCGCCGCCCGAGCGCACCCTGAAGCGCACGAAACCCTGGGCCTGCATGTCGTCGAACAGCTCGGCGTGCTCGCCCTTGCGGTCGGCGATCACGGGCGCGAGGATCATGAGCCGCGTTTCTTCAGGCAGCGCGAGCGCGGCGTCCACCATCTGCGAGACGCTTTGCGCCGATAGCGCGATGTCGTGGTCGGGGCAGTAGGGCGTGCCCACGCGCGCGTACAACAGGCGCAGATAGTCGTGAATTTCGGTGACGGTGCCGACCGTCGAGCGCGGATTGTGCGACGTTGCCTTCTGTTCGATGGAAATTGCCGGTGACAGACCCTCGATCAGATCGACGTCCGGTTTCTCCATGAGCTGGAGAAACTGCCGGGCGTAGGCCGAGAGGCTTTCCACGTAACGGCGCTGGCCCTCCGCATAAAGGGTGTCGAACGCAAGCGAGGACTTGCCCGAGCCCGACAGCCCCGTAATGACGACGAGCTGGTGGCGCGGCAGGTCCAGATTGACGTTCTTCAGGTTGTGGGTTCGGGCCCCACGGATACGGATTTGTTCCATGAACCTGCGGGAGAAGAGAAGGCTAAACCTGCTACTATAACGACTTTTCCAGACCGCCGTTACGGCTTGCCGACGGTGCGCGAGCGCGGCCAGCGGCGGCCCTGATCAAAACACGTTCGAACACGTCCTCGATGTCCAATCCGTCCGCAACCTCGTCCAAAAGAAGCGCGCGCAAGAGCACGCGCATGAGCCCGCCTGAGATGCGCGCGACCCTGTCGCTCGCCGCGATCTTCGCGCTGCGCATGCTGGGTCTGTTCATGATCATGCCGGTGTTTTCGGTCTACGCGAAAACCATTCCCGGCGGCGACGACGTACTGCTCGTGGGCATCGCGCTCGGTGCGTATGGCGTCACGCAGTCGCTCCTCTACATCTTCTACGGCTGGCTCTCCGACCGCGTCGGGCGCAAACCCGTGATCGCGGCCGGGCTCGTGATTTTCGCGCTCGGCAGCTTCGTCGCGGCGTTCGCGCACGACATTACGTGGATCATCGTCGGACGGGTGATTCAGGGCATGGGCGCGGTGTCGTCGGCCGTGCTCGCGTACATCGCCGACCTCACGACCGAAGAGAACCGTACGAAGGCCATGGCGATGGTCGGCGGCTCGATCGGCATCTCGTTCGCGGTGGCCATCGTCGGCGCGCCGATCGTGTTCCACTGGATCGGCATGAGCGGGCTGTTCGCGCTCGTCGGCGCGTTCGCGATTCTCGCGGTGGGCGTCGTGCTGTGGGTCGTTCCCGAAGCGCCGGCCTCGGCCCAGCACGGGCATGTCAAGGCGCCGTTCTCCGAAGTGCTGCACAACGTCGAGCTGCTTCGCCTAAATTTCGGCGTGCTCGTGCTGCATGCCACGCAGACCGCGCTGTTCCTCGTCGTGCCGCGTCTGCTCGTCGATGCGGGTCTGCCGGTTGCGTCGCACTGGAAGGTCTATCTGCCGGTGATGGGGCTCTCGTTCGTGCTGATGGTGCCTGCCATCATCGCCGCCGAAACGCGCGGCAAGATGAAGGCCGTGCTCGTCTCGGCCATTGGTCTTATCCTGATCGGCCAGCTTTTACTTGGCTCGCTCTCGCATACCATTATGGTTGTGTCGGCGGTGCTCTTCGTCTACTTCCTCGGCTTCAACATCCTGGAGGCGTCGCAGCCGTCGCTCGTCTCGAAGCTCGCGCCCGGCGCGCGCAAGGGTGCGGCCACGGGCGTGTACAACACGACCCAGTCGATCGGTCTGGCACTGGGCGGCATCGTCGGCGGCTGGGTGCTCAAGCACGCCGGCCCGAGCGACGTGTTTTATGCGTGCTCGGGGCTCGTTCTGTGCTGGCTTATAATCGCGGCCGGCATGAAGGCGCCGCCGAAGCGCGTCACGCACGGATAAAGCAGCAAAAAGAACAGCATTCGCGGAAGGCGCCTCGCGCTGCCGCTCTCGCAACGGAATCAACAGGGAGAAATTCATGGCATCCGTGAACAAGGTCATCCTCGTCGGCAATCTCGGCGCCGACCCGGAAGTGCGCTATCTGCCGAGCGGCGACGCGGTGGCGAACATCCGCCTCGCCACGACCGACCGCTACAAGGACAAGGCGTCCGGCGAATTCAAGGAACTGACCGAATGGCACCGTGTGTCGTTCTTCGGCCGCCTCGCCGAAATCGTGTCGGAGTACCTGAAGAAGGGTTCGTCGGTCTATATCGAAGGTCGTATCCGTACGCGCAAGTGGCAGGCGCAGGACGGCACCGACCGTTACTCGACGGAAATCGTCGCGGACCAGATGCAGATGCTGGGCGGCCGCAGCGGCGGCGGCGCGTCGATGGGCGGTGACGACGGCGGCTACAGCCGCGAGCCGGCCGAGCAGCCGCGCGGCGGTGGCCGTGCGTCGGGCGGCGGCGGTGCGCCGCGTGCCTCGTCGGGCGGCGGTGGCGGTGGCGGCGGTGGCCGTTCGAGCGCGCCGGCTGGCGGCGGGTTCGACGAGATGGACGACGATATTCCGTTCTAAATCGGACTCTCGGTATCGAGTACGGGCAAAGGCCCGCTCTCTTAGGGGAGCGGGCCTTTGCGTTTGTCGGCTGGCTGCGGGCTTTTTTGCGCGCCAGGAAAAACCAGTAAAGTGTGGGCCTGCGCGGTTTTCAAGACACCGCGCGTTCACTGGAAACTAAAAAGGGAGACCTATGAAGGCGAAATTTGCGGCACTGACTCTGATTGCGATGGCGTTTGCATCGAGCACGGCCATGGCGAAGGACTGGTCGACGGTGCGCTTTGGCGTCGATCCCAGCTACCCGCCGTTCGAATCGAAAGCGCCGGACGGCAAGCTCGTAGGCTTCGATATCGACCTCGGCAACGAGATCTGCAAGCGGCTGAACGCGCACTGCGTCTGGGTCGAAAACAGCTTCGACGGGATGATTCCGGCGCTGAAGGCGCGCAAGTTCGACGGCGTGCTCTCGACGATGTCGATGACGCCGGCGCGCGAAGCCCAGATCGCGTTTTCGGACCGCGTGTTCCGCATCCCGACGCGCCTCGTCGCGGCGAAGGGTTCGTCGATCGAGCCGGTGCCGGCGGCGCTCAAGGGCAAGCGCATCGGCGTCGAGCAGGGCACGATCCAGGAGACTTACGCGAAGACCTATTGGGAGCCGGCGGGCGCCGTGATCGTGCCCTATCAGGATCAGGACCTCGTCTACGCGGATCTGATCTCCGGCCGTATCGACGCATCGCTGCAGAACGCGGCGCAGGCCGATTACGGTTTCCTGCGCACGCCGCGCGGCCAGGGTTTCGCGTTTGCGGGCGAGCCGATTTTCGACGCGAAGACGCTCGGTAACGGCACCGCTATCGGTCTGCGCAAGGAAGACACCGACCTGAAGGCGGACATCGACAAGGCGATTGCCGACATCCGCGCGGACGGCACGTACGACAAGATCGAAAAGCGTTACTTCAGCTTCGACATCTACGGGAAGTAACATCTACGGGAAGTAATCACCGCAACAGCAACCGTCGCTAACCCGCATCCACGGATAACCAGCATGAGCAATCTGCCGATCTCCTTCGAAGACGTCGCCGCCGCCCACGAACGTATCCGTGGCGTCGCGCACCGCGCGCCGGTTCTCACCTCGCGCACGGCCAACGAACTGGCCGGTGCGGAGCTGTTTTTCAAGTGTGAGAACTTCCAGCGCATGGGAGCGTTCAAGTTCCGCGGCGCATACAACGCCATCGCGCAGTTCACGCCCGAGCAGAAGGCGGGTGGCGTCATCACATTTTCGTCCGGAAATCACGCCCAGGCGATCGCGCTTTCGGCGCAGCTGCTCGGCGTGAAGGCCGTGATCGTGATGCCGCACGATGCGCCCGCGATCAAGGTCGCGGCGACGCGCGGCTACGGCGGCGAGGTCATCTTCTACGACCGCTATACCGAGGACCGCGAGGCACTCGGCCAGCGTCTGGCTGCCGAGCGCGGCTTGACGCTGATTCCGCCCTACGATCATCCGCACGTGATGGCCGGCCAGGGCACGGCGGCCAAAGAGCTGTTCGAGGAGACCGGCGCGCTCGACATGCTGTTCACCCCGCTCGGCGGCGGCGGACTGCTGTCGGGCTGCGCGACGGCGGCACACGCGCTCGCGCCCGCCTGCACGGTGATCGGCGTCGAGCCTGAAGCGGGCAACGATGGTCAGCGCAGTCTGCAGACCGGCTCGATCGTCCATATCGATACGCCCAAGACGATCGCCGATGGTGCGCAGACCCAGCACCTCGGCCAGTACACGTTCGCGGTGATTCGCGAACGTGTGTCCGAGATCGTCACCGTGACGGACGCGGAACTCGTCGAGACGATGAAATTCTTCGCGAGCCGCATGAAGATGATCGTCGAGCCGACCGGATGTCTCGCGGCCGCTGCCGTGCTCGGACGCAAGGTCGATGTGCGGGGCAAGCGGGTGGGTGTCATTCTGTCGGGCGGGAATGTCGATCTGCAGCGGTTCGCGGAACTCGCCGGTGCTCCAGCCTGAGCGTCATCGAGATTGATTCGTATTGCTTAGCTAAAAACGGCTTTAAAAACGGATCGGCGTTTCGGAAATCTCCGATTTCGACACGCCGGAAACGATGGTCTTATAAGGCTCCATGCCATACCCGGCCGCTTCGCTGCGAATGCAGTGGCCGGGCTCATTCACCATCGTGGGGGCGCCGTTTTGAAACTACCTGTCGTCCTGGTGGGCGATATTTATTTCGTTATGCTAATTGCATGTTCCGCGTTGGCGGGCACGCGCGGCATCGCGGTCGCCGGCGTTTTCCGCGGCGTCTTCCTTTCTACTGGCTGCGCGATGCGAGGATGCGTGCCTTGGCTCCCCGTGCCAGGAACCCGGTCATTCCATGGCAGACATCACTGAACTCGCGGCGCCGGTACGGCTGATCGTTGCGGACGATCACCCGCTCGTGCTATTCGCGCTGGAGACGCTGATCTCGGGGTACCCCAATCTGCGTATCGTGGCGCGCGCACAGACGGTGCCCGAGCTTTTCGCACAGGCGGCGAGTCATGACTTCGACCTCGCGTTGATGGATCTGCACATGCCGGGCGACGGCGGCGAGGAGGGTTACGGCGCATTGCAACGCTTCAGGCAGCGCTTTGCGCAGAAGCCCGTCGTGGTCTTGACGATGGAGACCGACGCCGCCGCGCTGCACGAGGCACTGGAGCTCGACGTCAATGCGTTGCTCAGCAAGCGCGACCGCATGGATCTCATTCCGGTTGCCATCGTGTCGGCCATTGCGCACGAGCACTATGTCGGTCCGGTGGTGCGCGATCTGCTGGCCCGCGCTTCGCGTGCGCGGTTGCGCGAGCAGGTGCATCAACTGCTGTCGCGGCGCGAGCTGGAGGTGTTCACGCACTACGCGTCGGGCCTCGGCGTGACTGCGATCGCCGGTCTGCTCGGGCGCAGCGTCAAGACGATCAGTGCGCAGAAGTGCGCGGCCATGAAAAAGCTCTCGCTGGGCAACGACGTCGAGCTATACCGGTTCGCGGTGGAGTGCGGCGTCGCGCAAGGGGAGCCCTGCTGAGCGATATGTCGGGATTTTCCGTGTGTTTGTAGGAGGCTTCGACGCTTTTCGTCATTCTCTTATTCTTGGTACAGATTGTACGCCCCATAATTTTCTGCTCGGCATACGCGTTTGTCAGTAGACCTTGATTCTCGCTCGATGCGGTTTCTGACAGTGGCGTCTGAAAGCCTTGATTACCAGTGGAGTGCCTGAGGGGCGTCAAGCCGGGCACGGAGAACGAACAATGAAGCTCGGTACGCGGTTGGCGGTCGAAGGCGCTGGCTCGGCGTGGCTCGTATTCGCAGGTTGCGCGGGGGCGGCGATCAACGTGAACATGCCCGCTCAGAGCAGCGGCACGATCGAGATAGCGGCTGCGTTCGGTCTTGCGCTGGGGCTCGCGGTTTTCGTGACGGCACAGAGCGCGAGCGCCCATTTCAACCCGGCCGTCACGATTGGTCATACCGTTGCGGGGCGCTTTCCCGTGCGCGGCGTCGCGCTCCACATTGCCGCGCAGACGCTCGGCGCGGCGATCGGGGCGGCGCTGCTCGCGTGGGTGGCGAGCAGTCGGTCGGGCTTCGCATTCGTGATGCCCGACCTCGGCGCCAATGGTTACGGTGAACATTCGCCGCTCGACTACAGGCTCGCGGCCGTATTCGCGATGGAGTCCGGGCTGTCGTTCCTTTTCGTTTCGCTGCATCTGCACGTATCGGCCTCCGCGCGGCGACGCCGGTCGGCGCCCGTCGCGCTCGGAGCCTGTTTCGCCGTGATCTATCTGATTGCCATTCCGGTCAG
>Ga0131853_10028045_pt1 | contig 10091 bp, 3 predicted proteins | sample TergutLab28metaG_FD_92764 | JGI IMG/M metagenome (GOLD analysis project Ga0131853, IMG submission 92764) | Labiotermes labralis P1 segment gut microbial communities from Petit-Saut dam, French Guiana - Lab288 P1 (version 2) (version 2) | ecosystem: Host-associated > Arthropoda: Insects >... | reverse complement strand
AGGTTTTTCTCGGTTTCCCTGTGTCTATAAGCAAATGCTGAGATGGTTCCCAACATTCCAAGTTGCCACTACATGCTTCTCATGTAGCCCTCCCGACTTAAATTTATTAGTAACCAATTTCATTTTTTGTTTACATGTAAAATAAACACTGCCACCGGGTGACAACCCAATTGTAGTAAATAAATATTATTATTATTAAAACGCATATTTCGGTGACAATAGCGGTTTAAAAACGTTATGGCATTTAAAATAAAGTTACAGAAAATTGAAACGCTTGTGCATCAGTGAGATATGAATTTAATTTCACTAACAAACAAAATTATGATGCAGTATAATGAATACTGAGGAGGCCTTAAATAAGTCAAGCTAACATGTAAAGTATGATATTGTATTTTGTATGTTTATGGTTCCGTGCATCGCTAATCTATACTAATAATTGTCCAACGATATTCATCACAAAGCAGTCTATTTATTATTACGCAAGTTCACTCTACATGTTTCGGATGTCAACCACACCCATCATCAGGAGTACACAAAACTGTGACTACAGCCTCCGGTACTCTGCATATTTTTGTGCAGTTACCTCCCTAACTTGACCACGTTGGAGGAAGGTAGCTGCACAAAAAATATGACCAGTACCGGAGGCTGTAGTTACAGTTTTGTGTAATAATAAATAGACTTCTTTGTGTTGCATCTCGTTGAACAATTATTAATATGATATATATATATATATTTTACACTTCTGTGCTATTAACTGTTGTTATGTGTGTTAGTAAGTTGTTACGAATATGAACGGAAGATGGTAGGAGTAAATGTGTGCTTGTAGCGGTAGTTCATTTTCTACCAGAATTTCCTCCACACAACATCACTTTTAGTTCCTTCTTACAAATGTAGTTTTCTTTCTATAACTTTTTACTGCATTCAAGTTTGGTATTTTGGTAAAATTCCATGATAATTTCTACCTGAAATATCAAACGGCCTTGTGATAGGCTTAAAAAATAATAATAGAAAAGGGTCCAGTTATTTGTCTAAAGAATCAGGACAAGGCACTTCATCTCTGGGGATAAAGGGGATGGAGCCTGAAACTATAATGAAACCTCGTGAATGAGGAGGCCCTGACCCACTGGGGGCTGTCCGGCCAAAAACTAACAATTAGTTAAATTAATTTATGTTAGGTCTGTTCAGCCACTACATTGACCTACAGACTGATAGACTGAAGGCATATAATTGGTAATCATAAGGTTCGTCATCCCCATTGTGTTCATAATTAAACTAGAATGGAGTGTATGTACTTGTCTAACACAGCTTTATTTGACGGTAGAGATATGTATAGAATTTACTACATAAAGAACAACTACATGTTTCGGCATTTTACATTGGCCATCTTCAGGTTAAGAAATGAAAAAACTTTGTAAACAGCTATACTCGACTTACAACCCACATAAGTCGAGTATAGATGCTTACTAAGTTCTTTCATTTTCTCAACCTGAAGATGGCCAATGTAAAATGCCGAAACATGTAGTTGTTCTTTATGTAATAAATTCTATACACATCTCTACCATCATATAGTTGTGTTAGACTAGTACATACACCTCAATCTAGCCATATCATGTCATGGATAAACATAAGTGGAGCTACATTTCCATGTCCCCTGCTGTTTTAAAGAAGCAAATTAACACTAGTCCATATTCTGTTTCAGCTAGCACAGACTATATCAACACGCAGTTACCGACATCTGGAACTGCCTTAGAGTGTTTCTTAGCTCATAAGAGATGCCTGTCTGGTGGAGACACTGCACCCTCCACATCAAGCTTTATGCTTCAAAGTACTTCGTTCTGGCGGGAAAGCTTTTTGTCCAGACAGCTTGAGCCAAATTTAACCTTTAGACACCTAACGTCAACTTTAGTTGATTGACGTACCGCTCCGCTAACCTCCAAAGTTACATTTTATATATTTATTCAACAATTGTAGGTACCGAATATTTTAAACATGGTATATACTCTCCGTTTTTTTTCTCTTCAAAATGCAGTTTGTTTCATAATTCTAACTTGTTTGGTTCCCGTATTATTCACATTTTATATACAGGGTGTGCTAAATTTAAAAGAATATTTCCGGCGCCAAAAGGTTAAACAAGATGGCAACGTACGTGCAGCATCACTACTGTCGTGCCTTCTGCCTTTCTGTTTTTTTTTCCGTTAAGGGAAACAAATTTTAAACTACAATTAACCCTTATCCTGTTAACGTGGAGAATATGGTGAGCTCCTAATAATGCCAGCAGATGTCAGATGGGATTTAACTCGGCGTTTAAAGGGTTAAGCAATGGTTTTACCGCCACTTTCACAGTCTGTTTTCATTAAACATATACAATAAGAATTTGTCCGTATGTCAGCCGCGGACACGTATAGTTGGGTGGAAGTAAATTTTCACCCATTTACCTTGGTACCAAATGGGGAAATATTCAAATCCTCGAGCGGGCTCCGTCATCCCGGTGAAAATCGCACAGGTTACACATTGGACAGGAAGCTGTGCTTTGCAGAAGAGATAAGTTCCTTATTCCTGCCGGGTGATGAACCAAAATTCTTCGGGCTTTCAGTGTAAATTACTTGGTGTACCGACTGCCGCATTCCGGTTGTTCTTTTGGACAAGCATATATATATATATATATATATATATGTGTGTGTGTGTGTGTGTGTGTGTGTGTGTGTGTGTGTGTGCATATCCATACGTTTGTTTGTTTGTTTGTTACTGGCGCGACAGCCACCAGTGGGCCATGACTTCCTCATTATCGCGGTTTCTAGATCACATACAACGATACACTACAACCGGTAAGACTCCCCTGGAAGAGTGATCAGGTCGTCGCAGAGACCTCTACCTGACAACACTCAACACTCACTACACACAGACACCCATACCCCCGGTGAGATTCGAACCCACAATCTCAGCAGACGAGCGACCGCAGACCTACGACTTAGACCGCGCGCCCACTGGGACCGGCTCATATCCATACGTACAATTATACGAGTATATTAAACTGTAAAGGATTTTGGTTTATTTAATTCAACCATAGACACTTCGGGAATCTTCGTGTAGATTCGGCAGACAACTGCTGCCTATTCGTTGTAACCCCACACAATCGGAAATACATGCCTGAAATTTCTTTTATTTAATTATTCGGAAGTAGCTCAGTCGGCATAGTGACTGAGCTACGGGCTGGACGGTCTGGGATCGAGTCCCGTGTGGACGAGATTTTCCGCCCGTCCAGACCGGCCCTAGAACCCCCTCAGCCTCCTGTACAATGGGTACCGGGTCTTTCCCGGGCGTAGAGTCTGCCGGGGCGTGGGGTTAACCCCAACCCATCTAGTGCCGAAGGTCCTAGAAAAGAGTAGAGCTATACCTCTACTGGCCCTAAGGGCATGCGTGGCCTATAAAAAGAGCGATATCCTATCTAATTATCCGGAAAACTGCAAGATTTATAGAAGTATATTATTAAATATTTATAATCGTGATATCTGTACTATTCTGAGATAACACGAAACATATAGTGGTAATTCTGTACCGATGTTTCAGGACAATCACTCGGTCCCATCTTTAAGGGTAAAGAAGTCCAAAAAGAAAGAATATCCTAGATGAGCGCAGGTAACATTTACATCACAGCTGAAATCCGAATTCACGCATTTTTAAGCGTGTTACTTAACTGCTCTGTCAGTTACTAAGTGTATACTGGGTCGGCGATAAGAGGAAGAAATAAATATGGGTCATTGGTACAACGGTTCTGACAGGGGAAATCACGGGTATTCGAGAAAATCCTGCCCCAGTGCTACTTTATCCACCACAAATCTCACAGGAATTTGCCATCGCTGTGACAGGCCGGGCGACAAACTGCCTGAACCACAGCAAGAGCCGCACTAGATAGTCAATGTTAGTCAGCAAAAGAGCACGAGGTTAGGGCGAAATATATTTTTTTTTTTTGCTGCTACAGTTAATTAGCGCTAGACTGATACAGAAAATCTTGTAGGTTTGTTGGGAAATGGTTGCAAAAACCCATCAGACCTGAACGAAAATTGAAATTTTTTCGACAAATTTTGATGTTTTGCTGACCGTGCATCTCAGTATAATCCTAGTAATTAACCAACTTGATGCACAAAATCTTGTTTTATAATAAGTTTATTAAAAGCCTCTACATGTTTCGAGCACTATGTGTTCATCATCAGGAGGTCAAAATTGTATTATACAGCATCTGGTATCATCACACTCTGTAGGTGGCCGTCCGGTGCACCGGACGGCCACCTACAGAGTATGATGATACCAGATGCTATATATACAATTTTGATTTCCTGATGATAAGCACATAGTGCTCGAAACATGTAGAGGCTTTTAATAAACTTATTATAAAACAAGATTTTGTGCACAAGTTGGTTAATTACTAGGACTTTTCAACAATTTTTCTTGACAATTACCAACAATCAAAGGTAATTGAAATTTTTTAGCTCTTCATCAAGACATTACGTTCGTACAGATACAGGGACATGGAGGGAGACTTATAAGTTAATTAGCAATCAGCAACGAAGAGAAGGCACCTAAAAACTTAGCAGGCAGGAGAATTAGAGATCACGTTACATAACTTTAGGTGTCAGAATTTCGTCCAGGTTCTGGTACCTACAAATCAAACTTGAGTTCAGACAACGAGAAATGCAGTACATTGTCAAGTATGTGCCAATAAGTTGAGGCGAAGTCACTATGTTCTGACGCACATATTAGACTTCGTTAGTTAGTGTATGTAACCACAAGCATCGTTCAGAAGTTTGAAGGAATTCTGCGGCTTGACGTGACGTCACTAACAATTTCTCTACTCCGCTCATCAATCTTAAACTTTGAACGCTTCTGTGCAAGGCTCTAGCCTGAGAATGCAGATCAAGGGTAATAAATTCGTAGTCCTTGTGCTTCAAAGTGTCAAATAAATCGTATCGCTCTACGGCCATATTTACAAATTTCTTTCTTTAGTAACGGCAATTTCTGTAGCGAAATAAGTATGATAATAATTGAATAATGCATTACAGAAGACGTGGAATTGATGGTTTACGAATTTATGAGTCTATATTCGTAATTTGGGACCGCGGTAGCTCAGTGGTTAAGGTGCTGTGCTACACATTGGAAGGTCGCTGGTTCGATCCCAGCTGCTGTCAGTGGATTTTTCATCGACATAAAATCCTTCCGATCGCACTATGGCCCTGGGGTCGATATATATTATATTATATTAATATATTATGTTAAATTAATTATATATAATTAATATATATATATATATATATATGCGAGCCAAGAACATAAGCTGGCCTTCCCTAACGCGAAGCAGCAGACATACAATTAGACAGCAACCAACACAACATTGCTTTTTTATCTTGTTTGCATTTCATGTTACGGTATTTGTAGATGTCAAGAACAAACATATTTTAAAGATTGAAGAAATAAAGGATTTGGAAGAATGCTGCAGTGGGCAAATCTAGTTACTTCTCAATGCTTGCAGGAATTGAGGAAAATCTTACAAAACCACAATTTCTATAGCAGAGGTCGAAACCGAGGTTTGAACTGGGCACGTTACAGTATATATCTCATGTAAATTTAAAAAGTTAAATGAGGGCCCCTTTTTTTTTAAAAACAGTGTGCAAAAATCATCACCGGAAGCGCGTGTCTGAAGCTACAAGTAACATCCCTCTTGAGTCTTCAGTCCAGTTCTTCGCCTTTATTCTTCATTTCCAAATTTTCACGATTCACACCCGGAACCCTTTGTGTAACTTAAGTCAATGGGCTCTAAATATCCTTACTTGGTCTCTATAAAGGCTTCAGCGTCACTTCACAAGCGAAGACGACAGGATTTACAGTAGCTTCAGGCCTTTATTCCACTATTTCTTGGTCCACAATCGACGCAGATTTACGTGTTCAGACAGAAATGTAACGTGTACTTACTTATGGTTGAACCAAGAAGATGTATTTAGGGCTGCGGCTGACTGGATTTCATACGAGCGGCGGAAAATTGCTGGGAGAGAACCAAAGTTACAAAAACAGTTTACATCAAAGCATCTAAACTCTCTTCTACGAAAACATGCCTGTGTTGTACCGCAGCCATGATGGATATTGTCCATTCTCTGATATATAATTACTGCACATAACTTTTAGAGAGTTGGGTTCATTCTAGACGTTCATTCTATTGTATATAATATTTATGGCAGCTGTCGAGTATAGCCACTATAGACACAGACAAGAACTCGCCTAGAAACAATAGCAGATAAATTAATTATCCCTCATAATTTGTGCCCAGAATAGAGGAAGAAATTTTAATACAAAAATAGTTACTAAAACGTTTAAAAAACGTGATGGAATTCAGATAATTGATAACGGGATTAAGAAGTTTTAATTACGCGCGTTGAGGTAAGTAAGAGACTAAATCCTGAAAGTAATTACTGTTAACTACTTCAGGTTCTTGCTTGTTGCAGTCTTCTGCCTCACAAAAAAGAATTGTAAAGGTAAAGGTAAATTTCACCCTAGAACGGGGAACGAAGGCCCAGAGGGGGAGTAGAGGTATAGCTCTACTCTTTACTTAACCTCGGCGCTAGATGTGGGTGGGTGGTCAACGTCACGACCAGGCCCTTTACCCCCGGGAAAGAGACTGTACCCATTTTATAGGAGGCTGAGTGAGCCCCAGGGCCGGTCTGGACGGGTGCGGAATATCCTGCCCACACCGGAATTTGATCCCCGTACTGTCCAGCCCATAGCGATATCTCTATACCAACTGAGCTATCCCGGCACACCGAAAAAGTACTGTAAATCACTATAAACTTACATAATTTTTGAATGGACATAAAATTTGGTCATCCTCGGCCGTATCATCACCTTGCCGTGTTGAGGACGCTTGCGTACCCAAAGAACTTTGGGGGCTAGGCCGGCAGGAGCTTGAGCACCTCATAGGGCCACCCTTGCCAGATAGACAGAAGACGATGGAGCAGACAAAGAATGATAACCTGGTCCTCCAGGTCGAGGGTTGTGCGGACGGCCTGGTAACCCTACTACGTAAAAGTAAATATTAACTCACACTTCACAATAGCACTAAACCAGGCGGATTTCACTACGAAAACCGGAAATGCAACAAGGGATTGGAAGAGACGTGGGACGTACAAGAAATAGATGGGCATTGCAAAGTTGGAACAGGTCAAAGGCCTAACTCTTGAAAGGAGGAGGAGGAGGAGGAGGAAGAAGAATAAGCAGAAGAAGAAGAAGACGAAGAAAAAGAAGAATAAGAAGATGATGATGATGATGATGATGATGACGACGACGACGACGACGATCAAATTTGGCTTGTGACATTAAGGGAAGAGGCTGTGGGTATTTTAGAAGGGGGAGCTGAGCGGGATATCTGAGCTGAAGAGAAAGGAAGGGGTAGGAGGCTGAAAAATTGACCCATTAGGTAAGGCGCAGCATCACAATTTGTTTTAAATTAGGGGCCTTCAATTCGAAGTAATGCGATATACCAGCTTACATTTTTCTAAAAAAAAAACCTAACGTAAGACTTCAATCATTGTATACGGGTCGTTCTGCGTTTTCAGTACAGGGAAGAATAAAATTAACCTCTACATATTTAACATTAATGTAAATTCCCTGATTACTTTTCCTTTGACTAGGGCGACTTGGGAATTCTCTAGCTGTAGATGCAGTGGGAAGAAGTCCGAAAGAAAAGCATAAAATCCACCTTTCAAAAGACGGAAGTTTTCGTTACTCACTTGCTATAGAAGCTTTTAGTTTCTTTCTTGTGGTTTTTTTTTTGTAATCCAGTGTTCTTTGTCAGGAAGTTTGGTCACCCTGATTTATATTTATATCCAGTATGCATCAGTGTATGTTGAAAAGAAAACAGAATGAAATAAGTTTAGAAGGAGAAGTAGATTGGAAGGAAATGGTAGAAAGATGGAGAGAGCGGAAGAGTTTGAGTCGAACCACGTCACAGAGACTAAGTGATGCCACTTCCTCTCGACGCCAGCCACTATGAAGAAACTTGCAAACCATAAATCAAGAACAAAAGCAGCGAATTGGTAGGAGGAGCGAAACAGTGGTAGAAGAAAGTGGAGAGAAAGGAGAAAAAAAAAGGGGGAAAAGGCTTTTGTTTATGAGTGTAGTTGGTCCAGCTGAGAAGCCCATATAATGCATGCGGAAAAAAAAAAAGCATCCGCCCTAAGCAGACTCGTCAGTGCGTTTCAAGTCTGCAGTCCAAACAACACAATAAACCATAAACAATTCTAAGTTGTCTTCATGGTTACACCGTGCATCAACGATATCAAATGTTTTATTGTCCAACTAACGCACTCAAATATATAAAATCGTTAAATTGTTAAAAACCAATTAAACTTATAAAAGCCGCTCCAACATGTTTCGGTTCACGTGGGAACCATCATCAGGGAGTTACAGAGCTTAGCTAAAATTACAAGACTTGTTCAGCTGTGCGAGTCAGTACAGTCATTGTCAATGTTGTGGCGGTATATTGTGACCTGGTGTGGTTGTGTATTGTTCACTGTGCAAAGAAGTACTGTACTTCTTTGGACAGTGAACAATACACACACACACGTCACAATATACCGCCATACCACTGACAACGTCTGAACCGACTAGCACAGTTGAACAAGACTCGTAAGTTTAGCTAAGCTCTGTTTGTAGCTCCCTGATGATGGTTCCTGCGTGAATCGAAACATGTTGGAGCGGCTTTTATAAGTTAAATTGGTTTTTTTTTAACAATTTAAAGATTTTATATATTTGAGTGCATTAGTTGGACAATAAAACATTTGAATTCTAAGTCCTGGGATTGCAATAAATACTAAGATGGCTGCAGGTGCGATTTTTCAGATAGTTTCAATTATTTGTCCCTCTAGAATAAATCGTCTGGTTTGTTTATTTTGGACAATTCTGATTATTGTGTAGAAAAATGTTGTGATGATTATTAGTATAATCATTAGTGTATCGTCGTGAAAGAAGATTAATTGTTCTATGACGGGCGACGCTCTGTTTCTTTGGATTCATCTTACAGTGAACAAAGGGTGTATTAATAACCCTCGACCATGAATGTATTTTGTTATCTAACGTCACAAAAGGAAGAAGTCCCTCTTGAGAAACCGACAGTGGCTTAGTTGGTCAACAAATTCCTTGTTCTTACTTAACTCGAAGCTTGAGATCTTTCGCTCCTCCGAGATGTTAGCGTAGATCGGCGGTAGTTTCTTACCGACGTTTCGTGACAACCTATCAGTCTCATCTTGAAGGATCCAGCAGTCAAATTTCTTCTTGAACCGCTTGATCCTTCAAGATGTGGACCGACAATATTTCCCGGTGTCGATAACTACTGATCTACACATCGTAACATCCCAGAAGATTATTTATTTAATTTACACGCGTCGGCAGGCTGAAATCGCGTTTGTTGAAACTTATTTGCTGCTGTTAGCAACTGACCAACTTAATGCACAAATTATTGTTTTTTTAACAGTTTATTATTTTCCTTTACATGTTTCGAGCACTTTTGTGCTCATCATCAGGAGGTGAAATTGTATTATACAGCATCTGGTATCGTCACACTCTGTAGGTGGCCGTCCGGTGCGCAGTTCTCTCAACCCGTGCACCGCACGGCCACCTACAGAGTGTGATGATACCAGATGCTGTATAATACAATTTTGACCTCCTGATGATGAGCACAAGAGTGCTCGAAACATGTAAAGGAAAATAGTAAACTTGTTTAAAAAACAAGAATTTGTGCATTAAGTTGGTCAGTTGCTAAGATTATACTGAGATGCACGGACAGCAAAACATCAAAATTCTTTGCAGCTGTTAAAACAACGTGCAACTGGCATTAACTTTTTCACGCCTAATGTCAACTATAGTGGTCGCACCGCACCGCTAACCTCCAAAGTTGCATATTATATATTTATTAAAAAAATATAGGCACTGAATATTTTAAACATGGTATACACTCTCCGTGACCGCCTCTGTGGTCTAGTGGTCAGAGTTTCTGGCTACAGATACAGAGGTCCCGGGTTCGATCCCCGGCGCTACCAGATTTTCTGAGT
>Ga0131853_10028043_pt1 | contig 10092 bp, 7 predicted proteins | sample TergutLab28metaG_FD_92764 | JGI IMG/M metagenome (GOLD analysis project Ga0131853, IMG submission 92764) | Labiotermes labralis P1 segment gut microbial communities from Petit-Saut dam, French Guiana - Lab288 P1 (version 2) (version 2) | ecosystem: Host-associated > Arthropoda: Insects >... | reverse complement strand
GCTGTATAATACAATTTGACCTCCTGATGATGAGCACAACAGTGCTCGAAACATGTAGAGGAATATAATAAACTTATTATAAAACAAGAATTTGTGCATTAAGTTGGTCAATTGCTAAGATTAAGTTCTACTTTAACCCCTTTTCACTTATTAATATTACATTTAGGTCCTTCAAGTGATATATAAAGTACACGACGCTTAGACTCTTTGGAAATATCCGACTCCGTCACAAGAGACCCCTGCACACAAACATAAACGCACAGGCTGTCTGAAGAAACGCATATCTCTCCCTTGATGTTAATCTTTCAATTTTTAAAATATTTTACATATTCCAGATTCATTCCTAAAAATTATTTAATTCCCATTCTCAAGGTTGCCCGGTTATGTTACATATTTATACACTCGACATAGCAATATAAGTTGTAAGGTGATGATATCTCATTTTTCATACAACTGTGAACATAATCTTGTATTCTCAGTCAATCTGATAATGACATATCAGGCCGAAATGTGTTATTGAATTAACACTTAAGTAAATAGTTATTGTGTTTGACTGAATTTAGTGTGATCCTTATTCTACATTTTTCATGGTCGCACACTTATTTTTCCAATTTGGTAGAACATGAGCCATTTTATGAATTTCGAGTCCACCGTGTAGACGGTTAGCTGGATCTGCCGCCGGCCGCCATTCGCCTTTCCATGGTGTCGCTGCTGTTGATGTTGAGGCTAGCGATAGATCGTTCCCGCTATAATTCTCGTGTTCTCGCCGTGTTGGATCAGTCATTTTTTGAATAAGGTCAAGTATGAAGTCCTTGAAGGCGTAGTACTTCCCTTCTGACTTTGGGCCGTGGTGTATTTTTTGAAAAATATGAAACTTTAATGCAGCCATCTGTATCAAACATAACATAAATCCCTTGGTCCGTTTCACGGGTTTTCTGCAGCGTGGATAATAGAGTACCCTTTGGTCTGTCTGTTCACGCTTCAAATAAATTTATAACATTCAGTCATTTCTGCCTTCATTTATCACCCGTTCGGTTTTTACTTTTTCTGTCTCCACAAACTTCGCTTATCTCGTAATACTTGTAGCACAACTTGGCCTTTGTATAAGAAACTGGACTTTCCTTTTTCTGACACTTTATTATTTCCTTCTTCTCTTCATTTCAAGTCACGTTCAAGCCCCACTACTCACGAGGTTAATATGAGGTTTGGGCCCATCTCCTGGCCCCTCTGCTCCCCTGATAGCACAGTCTTAAACATTTCTTTTTGTGGGAGTTTATGAAGTGTTATGTCGTCAGAACATCTGTGGATGACAAAGAAAAACTTCGTGCGAGGGTAATCGAAACAATCCAAAGTATGGTGAAAGCAATGTTGATCCGTACATGGTCATAACTGGACTATCGACGTGATGTGATCATGATCAGGGCCACTAAGTGTTCCAGTGTTGAGGTGGACTATAATTCACGCATACACTGTTTAGTTTACAGAAAAATTTTCGAGAGACTACATTTAAATCTGAAAAATATTTTCAACGTACGAATAAGACTTTGTGGATATTCTGTGTGAGGTTTAAGGTCAAGAATATTCGTTCATTCCTGTAAAGAAGAGTACGCTGACCTATGTTGAGGTACTGCGTTGTTGGAGCAGTTAATATCCAGCCGAACGTAAATGCATAATACTGAGAACGCATTACATACGTAAATAGGTATTCTACGAACCTACAGTATCAGGCTGACTAAACAAGAGTGTCTGGGTTAGACCCTCGTCGATGCATATCACATATTTCGTAATTGCATGTATAGTCATTGCAGGGCGGGACACAGCAGTGTGAATGCATGCAGCAAAACTAAGCAAGCGAATTCCAGGCAAAGGGCGGAATAGCTACGGTGTTAAGTCGCGCCAGCTTCAGGGAAACAGCTAATATAGGGACGGCCATTTAGACGCTGATTAAGTAAAAGGAACACGAAGACAATATACGTGTAACACTGTGACGTTTTCACGTAATGTTTACATCTCTTCCGCTAACTTCACAGCATGATACATTTCACTCTAAGAGAGCCCTTTTATGACTATTTAATGTTACCGGCAACCGTAAATCGTACGTAGGTCTTAATGTTTAGTTGCCGATATTTTCTTTCCTTTCAAACAAATTTACATTTTCTCGACAGCTTATCACAAAGTCCCCAGTATCAAATTTCATGGAAATCCGTCTACTACGAGCCGCGCTGATACATACTGACAGACGGACGGACGTGAAGAGTCTAATAGCGCTTCTCGCACTATGCGAACGCACCAAAAAACGATGTAATTAATTGATAATGGCACTAATAATTTATATTACAGTTTAGAAGTAACAGAGAGTGAGGAAACTATTTTCATCTGGCTTATTATTCCGCACGTTATGTGGACATGTAACTGGTGCTTTTCACCATATTAGGCACGGGGGTGTTCCTAATATGGGAAGTGGTTTTTGGTACAATAAAATATTAGTTGTTGTACAAAGATGTTAGACACCAGTCTTACCGATATTTGGTAGTAATTTTCTCTTGTGCAAATAGTCATATAATGCAAGAAATACATTCTGGACTCACGAAAAACATTACTTACTTTCTTTGTTGTTTCAAATTTTTCAGTTGATAAAACTTTTACTTAAAAAGACAAAAATAAACCGAAGATGTAAATAAGAACAAAATAATGGAGACAACTTATTTTCTCTTAGCTATGAGAACGTCACCGGCCAAACTGACGCAAAATGTACGATTCACACTTGTGAAGGACCCACCATCTACAACCCATTGCGTTATTTTTCTTTTGTAATGAGTCTGAAGTTTCACGGCGCTCTGAAAATTTTGTCGATTGTTGTTGATAGTAAGCAACATTAGCTATCAAAGTATTCTAATACAACCCATTTTTTATGCTGTTTTATTGCATGCATGTACATTCTTTATAATGATGCGCTGCTACTTAGATGAAACACAGGTGACTTTAGCAAAGACTGTACCTAATATGCTGAGTCTGCAGAGCGCCTAATAGGGGCTTCCGCATATTATGAATACAGTATTCTTTTGGCAACGGATGCTCGTTTCTTTTCATTTACGTGTATTACCATTATACATTAATTTTAATGCGGAATTGGTAGGTCCTGATGCCTGGAAGGAAAGGCTGGGTCGCAGATCATAAGAAAGCTGCCGTGCAGTCCATACCGAACAAGGAAATGGGACCTGCAGGGTAGCTAGAATTGCAAGCGTGTTACAGAACGTTACCTTAAGACTCCGAGAAGAATTTTGAAGCTGTAAATGTTATTCTGGTTAGCAAACAGTTTCTTTCAATTAATTTTTTATGACTGAATTCTCACTAAGGATTGCTTTTTCGGATTGTCTCAATAAGATATTTACCAGCTTGCATTAAAATTAGCGAAGAAAAAGGGCATTAAAATTTCTATTGAAAGGAAAAGTATGCAGCGGAAAGAAAGTGGCTTAGACGTTGCTAAGTCGGAAGTCTAAGCTCTCCGTTAAAACAATATTTCCCAAAATGTCCTCCGCGGAAGACTGCGACAGGGAGAAGGAATGACAAGTGAACTTGTAGAGTATGATGATGACCAACACGTAGCAAAAAATGAATAAGGCGACGAATGTTTTGTATCGGTTTGTTTACGGAAGACAATAAGAGCGAGGACCGAATTGTAGAACTTCGTAAGGGTGTGTCCTCTTCTCTGTACTGAACCATAAAGCAATATTTAATTCATTCGTCAGCAAGACACTGTCGAACTCACCCTCATGTACTCATTTCTCGTACCAGTTACATTTAAAACATGCTTCAAAGTTTTCATAATTCAGTAGACCAGAAAGTTTCGTTTTTTTAATGTGTGAGAAACGCACTGTCAGATTACTGAGTAGGTTGTCAATAATTTCGTAAAAGAGAATTCTGTACTTTCTCTCTACTGAGTTTACTGCGTCAAAATATTGTGAAAAATTTTATCTGTTCGTACTTTCATATAAAATAAATCAAGCACAAAGAAAACAAATGAATTAAGAAGACAAAATAAGCAGAAAATAAGTATATTCTTAATAATACAAAAACGGTGATTTGGGGTTTCCGCGGCGTGATTTTTGAGGAAAGTTTTCTGGGTCGCTGCGTCGTGTGGATGGATAATTTGTCCCAGAAGTTCCGAAGAAATATACTGCGTTCATCCTCAGAGTTATGAGTCTAATCACGGACTTGTAACATTGGAGATGAAGGCGGGACTTTTCTTTGAAACGTCGGGAAGCAATAACACAACCACACAGCGCACCGACTCAAAAGGCACGCTGATTCAACACGAAAATAGGTTTGCAGCTAACAAAATCTTCCAGCGCAACGTTCCCGCTAAACTCGCCATATCTTTGCAGCAATGTTCTTCCTGCCAGCGCCCTTGTTTCGCGACCGACAATTCTGTTAGCTGTTATTATTGTCCATTTTCTTACGTGTAAATGGACATTTTGGAGAACTCTCTGCTTTCTCTCTCTGTCTGTCTGTCTGTCTGTATGTCTCTCTCTCTCTCACACACACACACACACTTTAAGTGGCCAGGTTAGCGGCAAATTTTCCTTTGCTGTTAGCAAATTATCTATTCGAATTGTACATAATACAAAGCAATACGCAACTGTCGAAAAAATATTTACAAGTTTTATCTTCAATACAGAAAGTACACCCTTTCCTGTGGGCCGGGTAGCTCAGTCGGTATAGCGACTGACTACGGGCTGGACGGTCCGGGATCGAATCCTGGTGGGGACGAGATTTTCCGCCCGTCCAGACCGACCCTGGGACCCACCCAGCCTCCTGTAAAATGGGTACCGGGTATTTCTCGGGGGTAAAGTGCGACCGGGGCGTGCTGCTGACCACTCACCCCCTTCTAGTGCCGCGGTCATGGAAGAGTAGAGCTATACCTCTACCCACCCTCTGGGCAAAACCGGGCCTGTAACGGGGTCACTTTACCTTTACATCCTTTCCTCCGTTTCAGTGATGCAGCGGCGCTTTACTGGCAATACCGAAGAATTCGTCACTGAAAAATTCATGTTACGCAATGTACGAATAACGATGAGAAATGTTTACTGCATGAACGTGTCGTTCGCATCCCAGAAATGTTACAGTTCGGTGTCCGGTATAGTTCACCTCGTACAGTATTTCACTCGTACGAATGACGTGAGCGCACCACGTACATGCAGTGGTTCTTGCGCATCACAGATAGGTTGCAGTTCGATGCTGATTCTAGGCGTAGATCACTTGTCACAACGTTTCATTGTCGTTAAAGGAAGTACGAATGACAAGCAAAAAATGACAGCTACGTACGTTGGTGTGTCATAAAGTATTCCAGAAAGATTATTTGTTCTGTTGTGTTGGCTACACGGATCACTGCGCCTGCCGGTGCAAGAACGAAGTCTGAGCGATTGAGGGTGATAAGCAGAAAAGCGACGCTGCTTGACAAACTCGATATTGTAGTGTTTTAAAACAGGACATTCTGGAAAATTCCAGACCATCCAAGTATATACTTCACACAAAGACGTTGGGGTGAAAAGAACTAGACGGTTCAATTTTACGACATACTCGTTCTTTATTATTCTTTATTCTTTATTCTTACGTTCAGTCCATCTAGTCATCAATATGACATTGGACACGTCAAGTTTAGTTTACAATCTCTGCACTACATTTAACAAGCAGTCATTTACACTACATATAACATAGGACGCTAGCAATATTTGTACATCATTGGTAGAACAAAGTAATATGAAGTGTTATTAAAATCATATATTGCTCTAGCTTCTCAATGACCTGCAAGGTGAAATTACAAAATACTAGGAGTAAAGTGTACACGATTACAACGATTGAGTGACGGGGGTGCCTATGAGGATATATATTCATTCACTGAGTAGAAGGTATGTTGCATTAAGAAATACTTCAGTCTTCTTTTAAATTCCTGCATCTTATCCAATTTTTTTTTTTTTTGCGTAAGGTAATTTGTTGTTCGTTGATGGAGGGTGAATTATGCACTTTCGTCATGTAATTTATCATACGCATCACAGCTATTCCGTAATATGTTATATGTGGTATTGGTTACTTTTCCCCGTGTTGTTGTATGGGGATCAACGCAATGTTTATTTTGTAAGTCACGTCTGTAGTATAGTGATTGTTGTTTCTGCTGCTGGGTCGAAGGATGGCTATTGGAAGTCCGTTTGTGTAGTCATTTCAGCGTTGCAGTCTGTAGTGTCAACAGATGGTGATGTGATAGGCAGTGCGTGGAGTGTGTGGCACTCTTGAAGTGGTGGGAGGAGATGTGTGGGAAGATACAGTGAGATACTACCTTGTAGACTTTTGTTATAGTATAGCAGACCGTTTCAGGTGGCCCAGTTGTTGTCATAGCTGTAATTTTTATGGTGACCACAATATTTTTTATTAGGTGATTAACGATCGAACTCCATGAAGCAGACGCCGTCCTGAGAAGCTAACAGGTCGTCATCTAGTCAAGAAATTCCCGCGTTTTATGGAAACCGAAGGCTCATTACTGCATTCACACGAGCCTCCCACCTGTCCCTGTCCAGATCCAGAGCAATTCAGTCCATGCTCACCATCCCACTTCTTGAAGATCCAGAGCAATTCAGTCCATGCTCACCATCCCACTTCTTGAAGATCCATTTTACTGTTACGCTTCCATCTATTGCTAGGGCTTCCAAGTGTCCTCTTCTCCTCAAGTTTCCCAACCAAAACCCTGTCCCCATACGAGCCACATGTACCACCCACTTCATTGTTCTTGATATGATCACCCCATTAATATCTGGTGAGGAACACAAGTTATGCAGTCTTCTTGACTCCCGTGTTACCCGTCTCACTTAGGCCCAAATATCATCCTCAGCGCCCTATTCTTTAACACCATCATCTATATTCCTCCCACGGTGTGAGAGACCAAGTTTCACACCCATACAAAACAAGAGGCAAAACTATAGTCATGTACATCTTATTCCTTATATTTTTGGATAGCAAACTGGAAGACAAAAGATTCTGCACTGAATGGTAGCTAGCATCTTCTTCTCTAAGCTCATAATTTCTTCCTGAATGGAATTTTGATTTGTTAATGTCATTACTAAATATTTGACCTCTTCTGCCCTTTAAAAGGATTTATTATATTTATGCTGCGATTTTTTATCTTGCATGCTGGTCTCAAGACATGGACATGCACTTAGTTTTCTCATTATTTTCTGGTAGTTCCATCTCCCTTCTAGTGACTAATAAGCTTCTGTGTTTTTCTTTATAGTATGTATGCTTCCACCCAACATATTAACATCATCAGCATAAACCAGAAGCTGATGTATACCATTTAATTTCAGTCTCTCCTGGTTTCCTTGAACCCTGTTAATGGCATATTCTAAAGCATAATTGGAAAGCAATGGGATAAAGCATCTCATTGTTTCAAAACATTCGTAATAGGAAATGTGTCAGATGGATGTGCCTCCCCAGACTCTGCTATAGATCTCATTTAGACAAATTTTTATTTGCCTTACTAGTTTCATGCGGATGCCAGTCTGAATGAGAATATTATACAAGACCTCCCAACTAACTGAATCACAGGCTTCCTTGAACTCTGTGAATAGCTGAGGCACTGCCTCATTGCATTGCCAATTTTTCTCAAGCATTTGACAAATGCACAATATACGATGAGTAGTTGACCTGTTACATGAAAATCCACACTGATGGTCTTCAATAATTTCCACTGCACATGGAGTCAAGTTTCTTAGAAGGATGTTAGGTACTATTTTAAGTGTAGTTGATAAAAGTGATATGCCACAGTAATTACGACAATCTTTTTTATCACCCTTCCTGTAAATAGGTACAATGTTTGACTCCTTCCACAGCTGAGGCAGTTCTTCCATATTCCTAATAGAATTAATTAGCTGACATATCTCCTAATGAATTTTCCAGCCTCCTGTTTTAATCAGTTGTGCTGGAATATGATCAGTACCTAGTCATTCAGTTCAGTTCTTTATCCAATCCATCCAGCTATACATGTGACTCTGGACATGTCAAGCATAACATAGCTATATATTTAACATAATACTATTAGCAATATCAATATTTTACATCAGAACAAAGAAATAAAATACAACATAATAATATAAAATATTAGAGCACAATGCAATATAGTAATATGGCTAATTATAACTATTTCTCCTGTATGTTATCCAATCAGTAAGATAAAAATTAATCTTGTGAATAAATTGCATGATTCATCAGAGGAGATTTTAATTTCCTTGTAAAAAATTGATACTTGTTCAGCATTTTTATATTAACAAGCAACTTATTACATAATCAATTTCCCATTTTAATCACATTTTTTAAAAGAAATTTGTATTATGTGGTAAAACATGTAAGTACATATTTTTCCTTGTATTGTAATAATGTACATGTACAGTCTGTTCTAATGAGAATTTATACGTCTTTATAAAATATAGCACTTCAAGTACTTACAGAGAAGTCACTGTAAATATCTTATAATCCTTAAATAGTCGTCTACAGGATGTACCATTACCAACACCATACATTTTCTGAATAACCCTCTTCTGTAACTGTAATATGGGTTTCATTAACTGCCTTTCTAAAAATTATACCATATCTTAATAGTGATTAAAATTTAGAGTGATAAAAACTTCTTATTATAAAGAACTTATAATTTCTTTAATTTATTTAATAAGATAGGATACTTGCTCAGTTTTAAACTTAATGATTGTGCATGGGCATTCTATTTCAAATTTTTTGTAATACAAATACCAAGAAATTTTTATTCTGATTTCTGAGCAATATCAATATTTCTAAAAGTGATTCTAGGTTTTATAGTAAATCTGTTCTGTTTTGTGTGAAATGATATTGCTACTGTTTTTCCAACATTTATTATAAGGTTATTGTTTTGAAACCAATATTCTAACTTCTTCATAACCTCATTTACCAAATCCTGTGAAACATTTTCATCTCTCTCGATGATTAATAAGTTAGTATCGTCCACAAACAAAACCAACTCTGCCTCCTTCACATTTAAAGGAAGGTCATTTATGTATATTAAAAACAGAAGAGGTCCAAGTACTGAGGTGTGGGGCACTCCATGTTTTAGTACCTTGTAAGAGGAAAAGTATTTATACTGTCTGGTGTTTATGTGATTAGTTTACTTTATTTTAAAAAGCTGCCTTCGATCTGTCAGGTAGGATATAAACCAAGAGTTTATATTTCCTCTCACACCATAAGAATTCAGTTTATTCAACAATATGTCATTGTTTAAAACATCATGTGCCTTGGTTAAGTAAAAAAATATTCCATTTGCCTGTAGCTCTCTATCCAGGGCTTCTTGTATTATATTCTCTCAGCAAAGGACTCAGTTGGTGTAATGGTAGATTGTTTTCCCTAAAACCATTTTAAGCCTCTGTCAAAATATTGTGTTTATTTAAAAACATTGTTAACATATAGTACATCAACTTTTCCAGTATTTTAGAGAAGACTGATAGAACTGATAACTATAACTGATAACTATAATTTTTTACATTATGAATATCTCTTTTTTTATACGAGGGTTTTACTCTTACTATTTTCAACTTTTCCAGAGATATACCTGATTTGAAAGAAATGTTATAAATAAGTGCTGAGGGCCCTCTTGTCAACCTTGTGCACTGTATTACTACATATTCTGGTATTTTGTCTTATCCTGCTGAAAATTTACCTTGTAAATATTTTTGTAACACATTCTACTTCGTTGTCAGTTATTGGTACCACACATATAGAAGTAGGACAATAATCTATATTTTTTTATAGTATTTGAGTGTTTATATGGCAGTTATTGTGTTGTGTTATTTCGTCTACAATTTCTATGAAAAGGGAGTTTAACATCTCCATTACCTTTTGCAGATTTATTGTTGTACAGTACCTGTTTCTGCTTTTAATTATATTTTTTGATCATATGAAGGGAAATTTCCAGCTTCTTTATTTATGAACTGCCACATTGTTTTTGTTTTGATTTTTGCTTTTTTAGTATACCCACCTTTTCTCCTCCCCCCCTTCCCCCTTCTCTTTTTTTTATTTTCT